>Ga0316205_10002166_pt1 | contig 21286 bp, 21 predicted proteins | sample 3monthpyrite_MG_FD_204941 | JGI IMG/M metagenome (GOLD analysis project Ga0316205, IMG submission 204941) | Microbial mat bacterial communities from mineral coupon in-situ incubated in ocean water Damariscotta River, Maine, United States -... | ecosystem: Environmental > Aquatic > Marine >... | reverse complement strand
CGATACCAAATGGGTCACTCCGCGTCTTATTATTGGAAAGGTAAAAATTTCAATACCTTATTTTTTACAAACGTACCTTTTGGTATGACAACGCCAGAGCAACATGCTTGGTTTTATTATGGCGGCGGCATGGAGTTGATGAAAAAGGTTTATGATAAATATGGCATTTTATCTTTTCCTGGCGGTAATACTGGTAACCAAATGGGCGGTTGGTTTAAAAAAGAAATCAACACTGTTGACGACCTAAAAGGGTTGAAAATGCGTATTCCGGGGTTTGCTGGTGAAGTTTTGGCTAAGCTTGGCGCAAAACCAACTAACATTTCTTCAGGTGAACTTTATACTGCATTAGAACGCAATACTATTGACGCCTTAGAATGGGTTGGCCCATCATTAGATTTACGCATGGGCTTTCATAAAATTGCACCATATTACTATACTGGTTGGCATGAGCCGGGTGCTGAATTGCAGTTTATGGTTAACGAAAAAGCTTACAATAAACTGCCAAAAGATTTGCAAAAAATTCTAACTGTTGCCATGAAAACTGCCGCATACGATATGTACGCACAGTCTTATCACGAAAGCGCACAAAATTTAGCAACATTAGCGCAGGATTATCCTAACGTTAAAATGCGCTCTTTTCCTGAACCGGTAATGAAAGCAATAAAGGCGACTAATGCGTCGTTATTAAAAGAATTTGCTGCAAAAGATCCAATGACAGCTGAAATTTTAAAATCGCAGCAAGAGTATCAAGCCAAAGCACGCGCATGGACAAATCTATCAGATCGCGCTTATTTGGATACTAGTGATATAAAATAATATTAGTTAAATAAATCGTTTATTTGGTAAAGCAGGATCTTATACATTAAAGTACGTGCCTATGTAGATAGTTCAGCTATCGTCTTTTTTGTAGGCGGGAACTTGTATAAGCGCGATTAAAATCCCGCCTACAAACAAAAAATAATATTAGTTAAATAAATCGTTTATCTGGTAAAAGCAGACTCTTATACATTAAAGTATAGGAATCTGCTTTTTTTGGGTTGCTAGTAAAACAATAATAATGAATTTTTCTTTAAAAATAATAGGCAAAGTAATCGATGCCTTAGGTAACTTTTGTAGTTTATTGATGGTATTAATGATCCTTAACGTCTTTTATGACGTGGTCATGCGCTATTTTTTCAATGATGTTAGCATTGCTATGCAAGAGCTTGAATGGCATTTATTCGCTGCAATGTTCATGTTTGGCATCGCTTATACTTTAAAAGAAGATGCTCATGTGCGAGTCGATATTTTTTACGACGCTATGTCTGCGCGCAAAAAAGCGATTATTAATATTTTTGGCGCACTTATTTTCGCTTTACCAATCACCATTTTAATTGGTTATTACAGCATAGATTACACCATAGAAGCTTACACCATGGGCGAGGGCAGTGGTGATCCCGGCGGTTTACCCCATCGCTGGATTGTGCGCTCAGTTATTCCGCTCTCTTCATTCTTTCTTCTGTTAGCAATTCTTCATGTGGTTCTCAGTCAAATTCAAGTGCTAATAACGCCTTCACCTAAAGAAGGAGAGCAATAATGACTGGTTTGATACTCTTTGCTATTGCGCTCATTTGTTTGTTTTTAGGTTATTCAGTGGCCTTTACCTTTGCCGGTGTTTCGTTAATTGTTGGCGCACTGACCTTGGGTGTAGATTTATTCGAATTCATGCCTTATCGCATTATGAGTATTATGGAAAATACCATATTGATGGCTGTACCCATGTTCATTTTTATGGGTATAGTGCTGCAAAAAACCGGCTTGGCTGAGCGTTTGTTAGAGTCAGCGGCTAAATTATTTGGCGGTATTCCCGGCGGTGTTGCTATTTCGACTATTGTGGTTGGTGCGTTATTAGCGGCATCAACGGGTGTCGTTGGGGCTAGTGTGGTTGCTATGGGGGTAATTTCACTGCCGGTAATGCTAAAGAATAATTATCACGAGCCGACAGCTACGGGCGTTATCTGCGCTTCAGGCACTTTAGGGCAAATAATTCCGCCTTCTATCATCTTGATTATTTTAGGTGATGTTATGGGCGTGCCGGTTGGCGATTTATTCAGAGCTGCCGTTATCCCTGGTTTGATGTTAATTGTTGCTTATACCTTGTACATCATTATTCTGGGGAAGTTTAAACCAGAATTTTGCCCGCCTATCACCGTCACTGATAATAAACGAGAGTTATTATTACAAGCGCTAAAAGACATTGTGCCGCCGTTAGTATTAATTCTCGCGGTATTGGGCTCTATATTTTCAGGCATTGCTACCCCAACTGAGTCGTCAGCTATTGGCGCTGTTGGTGCAGTAATACTCTCTATTTTTTACGGCAGTTTCTCCGTTGCTAAAATGCATGAAGTTTCCAAGGAAACGGTAAAAGTTACCTCGATGGTTTTTGCTGTTTTAATTGGGGCAACGGCATTTTCCATGGTTTTTAGTTACTCAGGTAGTGAATATATAATTGAAGATTTCTTTATGGGGTTGCCGGGTGATAAGTGGGCGTTTATTGCGCTTTCAATGTTAGCTATTTTGATTTTAGGCTTCTTTATCGACTTTATTGAAATCGCCTTTTTAGTGGTGCCAATTTTATTGCCAGTTGCTATAGCACTTGATATCAACTTAGTATGGTTTGCCATTTTAATTTCAATGAATTTACAAACTTCATTTTTAACACCTCCTTTTGGTTTTAGCTTGTTCTATTTAAAAGGCGTAGCGCCCAAATCACTGAAAACCACCACTATTTATAAAGGCGTGATTCCGTTTATTTTAATACAAATAGCGGTGCTATTACTGGTGTTGTTTTTTCCTGAACAATTGATTTTTTCTTAATATCTAGTGGCATAAACAAGGAGGATTGATGATAAAGGTATATCTTTTTGATTGGGGTGACACTTTGATGGTTGATTTCCCTGATGTAAGCGGAAAAATGTGTGATTGGGAAATTGTTGAAGCAACTCCCGGCGCTAAAGAAACACTAGCGGCTCTAGCCAAACGCGCGAAAATATATGTAGCAACAGGTGCTGCTGATTCAACAGCGTTTGAAATACAGCGGGCTTTTGAACGTGTTGGTTTAAGCCCATTTATATCAGGTTATTTCTGCAAGGCTAATATTGGTGTTTCAAAAGGCACACCTGAATTTCTACACTCTATTCTTGCAAAGTTACAAATACCGGCTGAGAATATCGCTATGGTTGGCGATAACTTCGAAAAAGATATTAAACCTGCCATTGCTGCGGGTATTCAGCCCATATGGCTAACAAATAATGAAACAGCATCAGTGCCTGAAAATATTAAAGTTATTAGACAGTTAAAAGTATTGTGTAGTTAATTTATAAAAGCAAAGGTGAGTTTTGAACAGGCGCTTAGCTATGCGAAACAACAAAAAAGAGAAACGGCAATACTCGACGCATTACAGGATATGTTGAATGAAGCAAAATCGAAATTATAATTTGAACAAAAGTTTACCTATTTTGCTGTCACTGCTGATATCAGCATGCACCACAGGACAACTCTACTATGTTGATAAATCAGGAGAGCGAAAACGTGCTTGCGATGTTGAGTTTGTTGGTATGCCGAGTGTTGACAAATTCGCCATTGAGTATGCTTTAAGTTTATGTGCAAAAAGTGCGGTGAAAAAGGGCTTTGCCATCGAAGATGTTCAACTTTTAAAGGTTGATACAACAATAGTTAAAGCACCTTGCGGTAGCATTTGGACACATAAACTTGCAAAACAACAATTTGATGATGAGATTATATCGAAGAAAGAATATGGCTATTTAGTTGCTCATATTGATTTAGGGCTAGCTAATGTGAATGAATGTCTAAATGATTAAACGGTAAAGTTGGTTGTTAAGCAAGTGTAATAAAACGGAAGCAAGCTAGTGAAAATTGTAGGTCAAAGCATAAAACTGTCATTACTTGATGATTCAGATTTAGCGCTTTTTGTGGAAATATCTATGTGTCCAGAGATGATGGAGCATGTTGGCGATCCATTATCATTTGAACAAGCAAATGAGGCATTCAAGGTGAAATCAAGACCGTGGACTATTGAAAGCACTGATTGGCTAACCTTTGGCATTACTAAGATGTCTTCAGGTGAGAAAATTGGCAGCATCGGCTTAAAAATAACTAACCACAATGCCAAAATTGCTGAAGTTGGCTTTATGATCAAGTCGAACGCTCAGGGTAAGGGATTTGCTAGTGAAGCGCTAACTCTTATTAGAAATCATGCATTTTTTGAGTTAAATTTAAATAAGTTAGTTGCTACTTGTGCGGTTAATAATACCGGTTCATATAAATTGTTAGAAAAAATAGGTTTTATTCGCGAAGGTTGTCTAAAGCAAAATGTAATTATCAACAACAAGTATGTTGACGATTACATTTATGGGCTGTGTAAGGTGGCTGCTTAGTTTAATAATTAGTTAGAGCATATCAGGTTCAGTTATTCACCAATAAATGCAGATGATTCAAGGGTAAATGAATTGTCAGGTTGACCAAAATTACAAATAGGTCCATACGGGTAGCTTTCTGTATAATAGTAACCATAATTGCCATACTCATCTGTCATGCCATTACATTCATCAAGATCGCCTCGACCTTGCTCATAGTACCAATCTTCAACAAATATCCCACGGCTGTGAGTATTGATAGATGGGGCAGTGACGCTAGCACCGGTTGGCGATACCCTTTCTTCAGTATAAGTAACCCAACTTGAAGTGACTTTTCTTATAGCGTTAATTTTTTTATCATAAATGTAATGGCCATAGATGGGAAAGCCATCGGCGGCAAAACCAATAACTGGGGAGCCACTTGGGTCTACATCGTTACTATTGAACGACAAAGTTTCTGCTGATCCGACATATGAAAGTCCATCATTGTCACCATGATAATGGTATCTACCATCAAATGCATGGCCAGTAAACTCATCTAAAGTTACAATGTCAGGATTATTTGCCGGTACTGCATACCAGTCAGCATTTAAACCACATTGTTGGCGAGTACCTAAACCAATATTTAAAGGTGCGTTAATATCAGGATGATAACAAAAAGCCGAATCCATATCTAAATCTACCCCGTTGAGTAAAATACCATTTAACGTCAACATGGCAGCAATTTTTTCAATATAAGTGGGCGTTGCATTCTTGGTTGGGTTTCGAGGAATAACTAATGTATAGGCATTTGAATTAGCTTGTACTTTTGTTTCAAAGTTTTTCCCTGTGGTGGTATTCCCGCCCACATCATGATTAGGAATATTGTTACTAATTAAAGTGCAGTGGCTTGCTGTTGCTGTTGCGGTTATGGTTAACCGGCTTTCAAGAATGTGTCCTTCTTGTAGGTCAACAATATTAGCTATATAACTGCCCACATAAGCGCCGCAATCAGGATCACGATTTGTGAGTTTTAAATATGAAATATCACCTTGGATGTTTTTAGTAATATTGTTTTCAGGTATAGAAATATTTCCTGGTGGTGTTATTACCGGTGTTTCAATGCTGTCTGGCGCAGAGCTAGAGCCACCGCAGCTAGTTAAAAGTAGACAAAGGGTTGAAATAAAATTTTTGCTTTTGAGTAATAGTGAAGGCGGCATTTATTATGCTCTCATGTTCAGCGGTAACTAGATGCCTTAACAATATTCTATCTTGTTAAGGTTAGGAATGGCTAGCCGTGTAAAGTTTTTGTAAAGGTAACTGTTTCGCGACAAAATAGATTCGTGTCATTTGCATTACTACGATTAAACTAATGGTAGAATGATCACTTGTGATAAGGCAATAGTTGCCATGCAAACTTGCAACATACCAGTCGGTCTGTTATTGTTTGCAAGTAAACTTTGTACCGAGTAAGAGTTGTAAAAATGAGTGATGCTGAACAAACCCGCCAGAAAATTTTAAGCGTAGCCGCCGAAGAAATCCATCAACATGGTTTTCAATCAACAAGTTTGTCTACTATTTTAAATCGTTGTAGTATCTCTAAAGGCGCTTTGTATTATCACTTTACCAATAAGCTCGAATTAGGCTATGCCGTTTTTGAAGAGATGTATGTACCGTTGTTTTTAGGTACATGGCAACCAGCCTTAAACCAAGATGATCCTGTTGAAGGTTTATGCGATTTCTTTGCATCAATGTGCGATGCCATGGTTTGCAGTGAAGCAGTTTGTGGTTGTCCTTTGAATAATCTTTGTGAAGAAATGGCCAATGTTGATGAAGGCTTTCGTTTGCGAATATTATCAATGCAAGAAAAATTAAATAGTCTTATTGTTGATGCGTTGACGCGGGTGAAGAATGATTTACGCGATGATTTAGTTTTTTCACAAGTAGCCTATTTTATTGTTGCTACTTTTCACGGTGCAACTTCATTGAGTAAAAGCTCACGTAATAAAGAATTATTTCAACAGGTTGTGGCAGAGCTTTGTTTATATATTCGTTCATTAAAACGGTAGCATAGCGTTAAAAAATCTTAGTTAAACACTTTTCTTATAAATAAAAATAGTTACAAACCGTTCGGTCGGTGCTATCATCCTTTTATTAAATATACCGAGCGGTCGGTTTTTTGTGTAATTATCATGATCGCAGGCGCAAGATAATTTTAGGAGTAACTAAATGCAACCAATAACAAACTTTTTCATGGCTTTTTTACTGTTTTTTTCCATGTCAGCTGTTTCATTCGCCTCTTTGTCAGAGGATGATCCCGCCTCACCTTACCTGGTTTTAGAAAGTATTGGTACTAAGCTGTTCAGCCGAATAGCTGCTAACCAACAAGAAATCAAAAAATTTCCAGCGCTGATGCAAGATATTGTTGAAGCTGAGTTGATGCCTTCAATTGATTATCGGTATGCTTCGTATCGTATCTTAGGAAAACATCTGCGTAATACCACCAAAGAACAGCGAGCAAAATTTGTTAATTCAATGCGAGATTATCTTACCAGGACTTATGCAAGTGCATTGATGCAATATAAAAACCAGCAAGTTATTTTTGAGCCGGAGAAATCAGTTACAGGTAAGAAAATTGTCGCGATAAAAATGCAAATTGTTGAAATGAATAAGCCTACTATTAATGTTGTTTTTAAGATGCGGAAAAATAAAAAAACCGCGCAGTGGAAAGCTTTTGATATGGAAGTTGAGGGAATTTCTTTGTTAACAACCAAGAAAGCTGAATTTAGTAAAAAAATAGCGAAGCAAGGAATTGAGCAAGTATCTTTAGAGTTAGCTTCTATTGCCAAGTAAAACTAGGCTTTAATAAGCCTAGTTTACCGTATTTCACAAATCGTTACCGCGCAATACTTTGTAAAACTTCAATGCTAACTAAGCTCGTTACCGAGGTTTTTAGCGCCGACATGCTTTCACTCATTGCTAATAAGCCTTCATCATTTAACGCTATATAACCATGCTCTCGTAAGGTATTAATTAAAGTAGACTGGGCTTTTTTATCGATAAACTCAGGTGCCGTTATATTATTAAGCACTGCTAAACGTTTGGCGATAGCGACAACTTTTTGTTCTAAATCGCGGCGTGATATGGGGGCTAATCGTGTTGCCAACGATGTGATTATCGCTAATCTTTGTATGCTCTCGTCAATACACTCGGCCATTAAATGAACACTATTAAGTAGTTGGGTGTCTTGGGTTAACGACCAGCTTGTTGATGAAGAACTCGTTGTTTGTTTGGCGATGCCGCTTTGTTCTAATGCTATCAGTATTTGTGTCACTTGTTGAGATATTTGTTCAGGTGTTTGCCATAAGAATAAGTCATCTTTTAAGGTGGCTAATAAACTAACACTCTGCTGCGTTATTTGTTGAGATGAAATTTCACTATTGTGGGTTAATAATCGACAAACTAAAGAAATCAAAGAATAAGTATGTAAGATATTGTTGCGATAATAGCGCATCTCTAAATTTGCCGACTCATTAAGTGAAATAATAGTGCCAAAGCTGTCATTGGAAACGGTGACTTTATTGAGTGATATAACATGCGCTAGCAGTTGCTCACCGTTTTCTTCCGGTATGGTCATTTGCTCACTAAAAGGAGCTTGTCGCTGAATATCAAGGAAAAAATCTAAATGCAGTATCAAATCATGTTTTGCCAATGCTTTATTTTCGCTTGCTTGTAAAATCAGTGCTATCAAAGCAACACCATTAAGTGCGGCACATTGATTAATGCCTGTCATTAATTGGTTGGCCATATCATTGACCGTTGGTGTTAACCAATTTGGTTTTTGTGGATCAATGGGATCAATCGAGTCTTTCCAGTCAGGCACTTGTTGGTTTAAATGATCATTAACATTGATTGGCTGACCAAAATTTACATAACCATTACCATAGTTTCGTAAATTTTTAATTGCTTTTAGCACACCAAAAATAGACTCGTTTTTCTTAGCACTGCCGCTGAGTTCTTTATGATAAGTACCAACTTCCATAACATGCTCGTAACCTAAATACACGGGTACTAGCGTTAAAGGGCGATCAATGCCCCGTAACAAGCTTTGTATGGTCATGGCTAACATGCCTGTTTTTGGATTCAGCAACCTACCGGTACGGCTGCGACCACCTTCAGTGTAATATTTAACAGCGTAACCGCGTTCAAAGAGTAAACCAAGGTATTCACGAAAAATGGTGGAATATAAACGGTTGCCAGCAAAGCTACGGCGAATAAAAAAAGCACCACCTTTTCTGAAAATAGGTCCAGCCGGCCAAAAGTTTAAATTTATTCCTGCGGCGATGCGAGGCATCACTAAACCTTCTTGTAAGATTACATAAGACAATAATAGGTAGTCCATGTGGCTGCGATGACAAGGCACATAAATTATTTCGTGTCCGTCATGGGCAAGCTCGCGTAGTATTTGCGAGTTATTAACTTTTATATCGCTATATAACCGGCCCCAAAGCCAACGCAATATTCTTTCGCCTAATCTCACTAATGAAACACTATAGTCGCCCGCTATTTCTGACATCATAGCTTGTGCTTGTTTCTTAATTTTATCAGGGCTGACGTTTTTACTTTTAGCTTCATCTTTGATGATGCGTTTTACTGAAGGGTTGGCAAATAAAGCAGTAAACATTTGTTGCTTATGAATAAGTCGAGGCCCTTTTGCGGCAATGTTTTGGCGATGAAAATGAAAACGAGCAACGCGTAATAGTTTGTGAGCCGTCGCTTCATTATTACCATGATTGTCTGACATGTTTCTTAATGAAAGCGCTTCACTGTAACGAATTAAATTATCGCGCCCTAAAAATAGCACAATAAAAAACTTTCTTAGCCAAGTAGGCGCGGCTTGCTCTGCCAACAATGAGGCCACATTGGCTTTGTTTTTTTCTTGTGTGGGAACTCTTCCCCAAATTAAATTCACTGGAATAAGTTGGGCATCAAGAGCTTTATCTAAATGGTGCTGATTTAATACCTCTAACCCCTGTTGTAATGCCGGGGTTTTACCGCGTTTTAGCCCGAATACCGAAGTGGGTTTTGCTAAGCAAAGGGTACGAGAAAATAATTTGCCATTAATGCTTACTTTACCGAGTGGGTCAGGCAACTCTTGTTGTTTACAAGCCATTTGCAGTGCAATTAAATCGCTAGCAGACTGATAACTTACTACATAAAAAATAGGTTTGGATGATGTCTCAATAGGTGTTTGAGCATCAAGCACTACTTTGCTATGAACAAATAAGCGTAGGGGAAGTTTTAATAAAAAGTAAAAGAAAGAACGCAAAGCAGACATCATGATCGCTAATATTAACCGTGTGAGAGAATAAAAAAATGAAGTTTAGCATTTAAGTGCTATTACAGCAAAATAGCACTTGTTTTTTTGAATGGATATCAATTGTGTATTAAGCACAAATGCAGCGATTTCTACCTGAATTTTTGGCTTTATAAAGTGCGCTGTCAGCTTGTTCAAATAAACCAGGCCAATCAGGTGTGTTACCGCTTTGGGCAATACCAATAGAAACAGAAATAGGTGGTAAGTGAGTATTGGTCTCTTTTTGGATCAATTTCATTTTAGAAACAGAAAGACGGATGTTTTCAGCTACTTTTTTGGCTTCAGGAATGGTTTTGTTGGTCATTACTACTAAAAACTCCTCGCCACCATAACGCACTGCTAAATCGTGCTCACTCACATGGCTTTTAATAGTTTTGGCTATGCGCTGTATTACTTTGTCACCCACAAAGTGACCGAAAACATCATTGATTTTTTTAAAATGGTCAATGTCAATAGCCAGTGATGAATGAGTGTCGGCAATGTCTAATGTTTGTAACTTATCATCACAACCTCGGCGATTAAGTAGACCTGTTAAAGAATCCACTAATGCTTCTTGACGAGATGATGCAAGCTTGTCTTTTAATTGCTTAATTTCGTTTTGGGTAGTAGACAACTCTTGCGACAACGCTTGATGCTGCGCTTTAGTATTATTGATGCTATTAAAAAGGTAGCCGACAATATTTTCAAGAGATTTATGATGCTTGGTGTTTGTTAATACCTTATCTAATTTTTGTAAACTTTTAGCGGCTTTATCTTCATTACTTACTTGTTGGCTAATTTTGTCTAATGTTTCACTCAATGTGGCTTCAAAAGGAGATAGAACGGTGTTCTCAACTTGTTGAGTAAAGGATACATAGCGTTTGAACAAATCAGCGATAAAATCAGCAGTAATTATTCCATTTTGCTGGAGTTTTTTATCAATAGCCGCGGTTAATAAGTCATTTTCATTACTGATATAAAGATAGATAACTGAATAATTTACTGGGGTTGGAGCAATATAATGACTGATAAGAAAATCGTTTGTCAGCTCACTAATATTAGAAGTAACTTGATAGTTTTCGTCGAAAGACATATTTTATCCTTAAACTACAAATTAGTTGTTATTTTTATGTAAATATTTTAACGCTAACTGTAGGCGGTAACAAGCGTTCAAAGAGAAAAAAGCTCTTTTTTTGGACAAATATTGCTTTATTTTTGATTGGTTTTTTAGAAAGGACGTATTTTGCATAAAATTGCCGTTTTTGTTGATGTTCAAAACATTTACTATACCACCAGAGATACTTATCAACGCCAGTTTAACTATCGTTTGTTATGGCAAGAGTTAATGGCTCAAGGCAAGGTACTTTTGGCAAATGCCTATGCTATTCAGCGTAGTGACGATCAACAGCATAAATTTCAAAAAGCGTTAAAGCACATTGGTTTTAATGTAAAACTAAAACCTTACATTCAGCGTAGTGATGGCTCAGCGAAAGGTGATTGGGATGTCGGTATTACTATCGACATTATGACCGCTGCTGCTGATAAAAATATTGATACTATTGTACTGCTTTCAGGAGATGGAGATTTTGATTTGCTGTTAAGTCATGTTAAAGCCGTGTATGGTGTTAAAACGCTTGTTTATGGTGTACCAAATCTAACTGCTAGCTCATTAATTAATGCAGCAGATAGTTATCATAAAATAGAGCAAAGCTTGCTACTATAATTAATGCTATTAATGCTATTAATGCACCTTGAAAAACAAACTCAAACAATAATTATAATAATATGAATGAATTAACAGCTATACTCGGAAAAATTGCCGCCTTTATGTGGGGATTGCCGCTAGTCATTTTACTTGTTGGTGGTGGCTTGTTTTTCGTGTTTCACAGCCGATTTTTACCTTATATTTATTTAAAGCATGCACTTGATATTACATTGGGTAAGTTTGCCAAAGGTGGTGTTCAAGAAGATTTCCAAGAAGAAAACGCTAAAGGCGATTTAAGTCACTTTCAAGCCTTGATGGTGGCGCTTTCGGGTACATTAGGTTTAGGGAATATTGCCGGTGTTGCGGTTGCCATCACTATTGGCGGCGCTGGCGCTATTTTTTGGATGTGGGTAACTGCACTTGTTGGCATTGCCACCAAGTTTTATACCGCCACTTTAGCGGTAAAATATCGAGGCTTAGATCGTAGTGGGCGTATTCAAGGTGGCCCTATGTACGTTATTCGTGAAGGGTTAGGTAAAAAGTGGCTACCGTTAGCCTGGTTGTTTTGTCTTGGCGGTATGTTTGGCGCCTTGCCAATTTTTCAAATAAATCAGTTAGTGCAAGTATTACGTGACTTTATTGCCATACCCAATGGGTTAGCAACAACTGATGCGCATTTTAATTTTGATTTGCTCACTGGCTTAGCGCTTTGTTTTTTAATCACTTACATTGTTATGGGCAAGCTTGAACGTTTAGCAAAAATTACTAGCCGAGTAATTCCTTTAATGGTTATTTGTTATTTTCTCTTAACGTTAGGCGTATTACTGCAAAATGTATCTGCTATTCCCAATGCTTTTACTTCAATATTTATTGGCGCTTTTAGTGGCAGTTCAGTCGCAGGTGGTTTTATCGGTGCTGTAGTGCTAACGGGAGTACAACGTGGCGCTTTTTCAAATGAAGCGGGTATAGGAACTGAGTCGATGGCACATGGCGCGGCAAAAACTAATGAGCCAACCCGTGAAGGTTTAGTAGCCACTTTAGGCCCTATTGTTGATACCTTAATCGTATGTACCTGTACTGCACTGGCTATTTTGGTGACCGATGTTGGTAATTTGCAACTAACCGGAGTAAGCCTAACCGCGCAAGTTTTTGAACAAGCCTTTCCAAGTGTTGGCGGTTATCTACTTAGCTTAGTCGTGTTCTTTTTAAGTACTAGCACAGTATTAACTTTTTGGTATTACGGTAGTAAATGTGCAGAATTCTTATTAGGCAAAAAATTTGAACAAGCTTATGTTTGGTTTTATCTGTGTTTGATTATTGTCGGTGCGGTATCATCTTTGGCATTAGTCATTAATTTAATTGATATTATGTATGCGCTAATGGCTATTCCAACCATGATATCAACCGTGCTATTAGCGCCAACGGTAACTGAAGAAGCAAAGAAATACTTTGAGAAATACCACTAAGGTATTAAATCAATTTAATTATTAACAAGATAAGCTAAATAGAATAGATTAGTAATAACAAATAAAAAAAGCAGTAAAAATTCGAGTAAATACTTTTTAAAAATAGATATTTAAAGGAGTAGACTTTGAAGAAAACTGATACCGATAATTACCAGCATTTTCTTAAAGTGGTTGATTGTCAACAGGCTTGCCCAGCACATACACCAGTGCCTGAGTATATCCGCTTAATTGCTGAAAAACGTTACACCGATGCTTACCTTATTAATTGGGAATCGAATGTATTTCCCGGCATTTTAGGCAGAGTATGTGACCGACCATGCGAGCCAGCTTGTCGCCGCGGTAGGGTAGAAGATACCCCTGTTGCTATTTGTCGATTAAAACGTGTTGCCGCAGATAACAAAGAAGATATCACCGCCTTTCTCCCCAAAATTCCCCGTAAAAGAAATGGTAAACGTATTGCTCTTATTGGCGCAGGCCCAGCATCAATGACAGTGGCTAGAGACTTACTACCCTTGGGCTACGATGTGGTTATGTTTGAGCGTGACGCCAAAGCAGGCGGCATGATGCGTAGTCAAATTCCCGCATTTCGATTGCCAGAAACTGTGTTAGATGAAGAGCTTAATTATATTATTAATATGGGGCTTGAATGCCACTTTGGCGAAGAAATTACCTCGTTAGATAAACTATTAGCCGCACACTTTGATGCCATATTTGTTGGCACCGGTGCCCCTAATGGCCGCTGGTTAAAAATTCCAGGTCATGATCAACTAGATGCTAATTCAACTCACCCCCAAATAGACACAGGTATTAACTGGCTTGCTAAAGTGTCTTTTGAACATCTTAATTATGATGATGAAAACCCTGCTCCGAAAAAAGTAGTTGTGCTAGGTGGCGGTAATACGGCAATGGATTGTTGTCGAACGGCGAAAAGACTTGGCGCTGATGAAGTAACTGTGCTTGTTCGCTCAAGCTTTGAGGCGATGAAAGCATCGCCATGGGAAAAAGAAGATGCCGCTGCTGAAGGTATTACCATCATGCCCAATTACAATCCGTTGGAATATAAAATTGAAGATGGAAAGTTAGTGGCAGTGTTATTTGAGCAGGTAGAATCTGTTTATGACAAAGTGGGTAACCGCAGTTTACAAGCCACAGGTGAAACTTTGCTGGTTGAATGTGATCAAGTATTAGTTGCCGTTGGGCAAGATACTGCATTTGATTGGATTGAACGAGATATAGGCATTAAGTTTAACCAGTGGGGCAGTCCAAAAGTAAATAAGCAGTCGTTGCAGTCAACCTTAGCGAATGTTTTTTTTGGTGGTGATGCTGCTTTTGGTCCTAAAAATATTATTTCAGCGGTTGCTAATGGTCATCAAGCCGCTATTTCAATTGATCTTTATTGCCAACATGCCGATCCCATCGAAGATAGATCAGATACTAGCTTTAATTTAGTTAGCCAAAAAATGGGCATTCACGAGTGGAGCTATCAAAGCAGTATTGATCATCAAGTACGCAACTTAGTGCCTCATATTTCATGGGATGAAGCGGTTAAAACATTAAATACCGAGGTAGAGTTAGGTTTTGATGAAAAACTTGCTTTAGCAGAAGCTAGCCGTTGCTTAAATTGTGATGTTCACACCGTTTTTACTGAAAATACTTGTATTGAATGCTCGGCTTGTGAAGATGTTTGTCCTATGGATTGCATTAATTTTGTCGAAGAAGAAAGTGACGATAGTCAAATGGTTAAACAATTTAGAGTATCTGAATTAAATACGGAACAAAGTTTATTAGTATCAGCGCCATTGAAAACTGGCCATATTATGGTGAAAGATGAAGATGTTTGTTTACACTGTGGCTTATGTGCTGAACGTTGCCCAACCGGAGCTTGGGATATGAAAAAGCTATTAATTAATAATATTAATGCCACGATAAAATAGGGCTGTCTTGTATGACTAATTACAAAAAAAATAGTGACCAGCTAACACCAGAAAAAACACCAAAAAAAGAACAAGAACAACCTTTAGTAAATGAGTTTGTCGTGCGATTTGCTAATACCAATGGTACTGGGTCTGCTAGTGCCAATAACATGTTTGCCAAAGCTATTTTAAGAATGGGCATTCCTGTGAGTGCTAAAAATATTTTTCCTTCAAACATTCAAGGTATGCCGACTTGGTATGAAGTGAGAATTTCAGAAAAAAACTATTTAGGCCGGCGCGGCGGTAAATCAGAAATGGTTGTTGCCATGAATGCACAAAGTATTGATGATGATATTGATAGTGTTAAATCGGGTGGTTACCTGTTTTATGACTCAAGTCGCGCTTTGCTAGATCGTCAAATTAGGGCCGATATAAATTATTTAGGCATGCCAATATCCAACATTTGCTTAAAAGAGTATAGTGACCCTAGGCAACGGCAATTATTTAAAAATGTAATCTATGTTGGTGCCTTAGCCGTCTTGTTAAGTATGGATTTTACTTTACTAAAAGGTCTAGTTCGCGATCAATTTAAAGGTAAAGAAAAGTTAATTACGCCTAATGTTTATGCCTTAGAGCTAGGGTATCAGTATGCAAATGAGCACTTTATTTGTCCGCTAGCAATTAATGTCGCCAGCCGAGATTTAGTCAATAACCGCATTTTAGTTGATGGTAATACAGCAACTGGCTTAGGTGCTGTATTTGGAGGTGCTACCGTAACAGGTTGGTACCCTATTACACCTTCTACTTCTGTTATCGAAAAATTTTCAAGTTACTGTCATCGATTACGCATTGACCCTGCTAGTGGTAAAAATAACTTTGCTATTGTACAAGTTGAGGATGAGCTAGCGGCCATTGGCGTTGCCATTGGTGCTGGTTGGAATGGCGCAAGAGCCTTTACGGCTACCTCAGGGCCAGGGGTTTCACTCATGACCGAGTTTCTAGGCTTGGCTTATTTTACTGAAATCCCGATTGTGTTAGTTAATGTACAACGCTCTGGTCCATCAACAGGCATGCCAACTCGCACGCAACAAGCAGACATTCTTGCCTGTGCTTATGCTTCTCATGGTGATACAAAACAAATATTGCTCTTTCCAGACAGCCCAAGTGAATGTTTTGAATTAGGTGCCCAAGCGTTTGATATAGCAGATCAACTACAAACGCCTGTCATTATTATGAGTGACTTAGATTTAGGTATGAATGATCATTTAAGCAAAGAATTTTCGTGGCAAGACAATAAGGCGTATCAAAAAGGCAAAGTATTATCTGCAAAACAGTTAGATGAAATTGAAGTGTTTGGTCGCTATTTAGACGTAGATGGCGATGGTATTTGTTATCGAACCTTACCCGGTACTCATCCCGATAAAGGCGCTTATTTCAACCGAGGAACATCACGAAATCATTTTGCGGGGTATACAGAAAAATCAGCAGACTATGTTGATAATATGGATAGGTTAACGAAAAAATTTATCAATGCAGTTAATTATTTACCTGCACCTATAATTAATCAGGACAAACAAAGAGCGCAATTAGCGTTGATTTTTTTTGGCACCACCAGTCATCCTATTATAGAAGCAATTGATCAATTAAAAGCGCAAGGCTTAATCGCGGATAGTTTACGCATTCGAGCTTTTCCTTTTCATTCACAAATAGAGACGTTTATCGAAGAGCATTCAATTAACAATAAGCAAGTATTTGTTATTGAACAAAATAGAGATGCACAAATGAAAAGTTTATTGGTAAATGAACTGCAAATAGATCCAAACAAGCTTGCTAGTATTTTAAATTTTGATGGTTTACCAGTAACTAGCCACTTTATTGTTCAAGCTGTTTTAGCAAAGTTAGTGAACAACCAAGATAATCAAAAAGCAGGGTAAAGGTCATTAATCATGAGTTTTATAAAATCAAAATTTCGTCATCCTCGCTTACCAGTTAATGACTTAGGCTTAACTTACCGGGATTATGAAGGAGCACTGTCAACATTGTGTGCTGGATGTGGTCATGATTCAATGACGTCAGCAATAATAAAGGCTTGCCATGAGTTGTCTATACAACCAAGTAAAGTTGCGAAACTATCGGGTATTGGCTGTTCATCAAAGGCACCTAATTATTTCCTTAACAAAGCACATGGTTTTAATTCTGTACATGGCAGAATGCCTTCTGTTGCTACGGGCGCTAACTTAGCCAATCAAGAGTTACTTTATTTGGCAATGTCAGGTGATGGTGATAGCGCTTCAATTGGTTTTGGTCAATTCGCTCATGTAGTACGCAGACAACTCAATATGGTTTATATGGTTGCTAATAACGGCGTATATGGCTTAACCAAAGGGCAATTAGCCGCAACCGCAGATAAAGGAGTGAAAAACAAAGCGGGCGACTTAAGTTTGTTTACCGATATTGATTTATGTACCATGGCACTGCAACTAGGTGCCAGTTTTGTTGCTCGTAGTTTTTCGGGTGATAAACAACAACTTGTACCATTATTAAAAGCAGCGATGAGTCATAAAGGTTTTGCTTTTATCGATATTATTTCGCCTTGCGTCACTTTTAATAATCATGTCGGTTCAACTCGGTCATATGATTATGTTCATGATCATATGACCACAGGTGCTGTGGCAGATTTTGTGCCAGTAAAAACTGAAATAACCAGTAGTTGCGATAGCGGTGAGTGTGAAGATGTTTGTTTACACGATGGTTCAATAATGCGCATTCAAAAAGTTAATGAAGATTACGACAGCACTAATGCAAGCCAAGCAATTTTAGATATTGAGAGTAATAAAAAAGAAGGGAAAATTTTAACTGGGCTCTTTTATTTAGAACCAACAGCAAGTGATTTTCATGAAGTAAATGATACTAACAGCACACCATTGAACCAATTAGAGCAAGATGTTCTGTGCCCTGGAAGCCGAGTACTCTCAGGAATTAATGATAGTTTTAGGTGATGAATTTAACAGTAGATAAAACAGCTAGCGTTTTATTATTATAATATTTAATTTTGTTTTTTATATGTTAATATCTTGTTGAATAAATTGCACTTCACAAGGAATGACATGAAAATGAACCCAATTATAGCGGTAGTAGTAGCGAGTATGTTTTTTACTGGCTGTGCAACTGTTGAAAAGAAAGAAATTTATCAAACCTCAGTTCAACCAGCTGCTGTTAGTAAAACAATAGCAACAAAAAACACTAAGTCATTGAAAAGAAAAGTCGCAATAGGTCGTTTTACGAATGAAACAACTTATGGACAGGGATTTTTTATTGATAGTAATAATAATCGAATTGGCAAACAAGCCATGGATATTCTTTCCGCAAAACTTTTTGAAACTGGCAAATTCATCATGCTTGAACGTGCTGATTTAGCGCAAGTGGAAAAAGAGCTAACAATGGCGGGAAATTCAACTATGAAGAATGCTGCCGATTATCTTGTTGTTGGCTCAATAACTGAGTTTGGCCGCAAAGAAGTTAGCGATGTTGGTGTTTTTTCAAGAGTAAAAAGACAAGAAGCAAATGCTACCGTGCACATTCGCATAGTTGATGTGTCAACAGGGCAAATTATTTACTCTGAAAGTGGTAAAGGCATCGCTTATTCAGAAGCCGGTACCGTTTTAGGTGTAGGCGATCAGGCCGCATATGATAGCTCTTTAAATGATAAAGTGCTTGATGTTGCTATAACTGACTTAGCCTCTAATGTGATTGAAAATATGCTTGATAAACCATGGCGTTCTTTCATTCTTTCATCTGAAGAAGACAATTTAATTATTTCCGGTGGAAAATCGCAAAATATAACCAAAAATTCAATTTTTGATGTAATTAAAACTGGCAAAAAAGTGAAAAATCCGCAAACAGGTATGTATATCACTTTGCCGGGTAAAACCGTTGCCAAGATTAAAGTACTAAGTTCTTTTGGTAATACCGCAGAGTCAGAAGTTTCATTCAGTGAAGTTGTAGAAGGTAATCTCGATAGCTATATAAAGTCGAATGACTTTAGCACGCTATATATTCAAGAATCTGCCACATCAAGAAATGCTAAGGATTAGTCATGAATTTTTTAAAAGCTTTAATTATTACCGCCTTGTTTATGCTTACCTCGGCATGTAGTAGTTACAATACCTATAGCTCAGGCAGTACTTCCCCTGAACCGGTATCTTACCTTTATTTTACGGGTAATATTGAAGGTGCAGAAGTTTCTATTGATGACGCACCGGTATTTGTTGTAAGTAAATCAGGCGCAAAACAGCAATATAAAGTGACGCCGGGTAAGCACACCATTGTTGTGTCTAAGCAGGGTAATGTCATTGTTAAAAGAAATGTGTTACTTGGTGATGGTCACGAAAAAGAGATCCATATACCTTAATCAACTTGGTATAACAACCGCGCTTTTATAGAAGTGTAATAACAATAATTGGAATTAATATGAAAACAGTATTTATTGTGGTTTTTATCACAATCTTTTTGGCTGGCTGCCAAACAACTAAGCCAATGTATGAATATGAAAACTATTCAGAAAGTTTTTATTCAATGAAGAAGGAAGGCGGCACTGAAAGTGAAGCCCAGTGGAAAACGTCATTAGAAAGTATCATTAAAAAATCGAAAGTGAAAGCAGTAAGAGTACCCCCGGGAGTTTATGCAAATCTTGGTTATATTCACTTGAAAGCAAATGATAAAGAAAACGCGATCATCTTTTTTGAGCAAGAAAAACAAATTTATCCAGAAGCGACTAAGTTTATGGATAATTTAATTCAAAAAGCAAAAACTAAAGGATAAATAATGAGTCAAATATCAAAAATGAAAGCGTTATTAACCTTTTTAGTTGTATTAGCTGTTAGTGGGTGTGTCGCACCACCAACTTATGTCACCAAAGGGGAAGAATTTCCTTCAATGTATGTTGAAAAGCCAAGAGCTCTGTTAGTCATGCCTCCGATTAACTTGAGTACATCGGCTGAAGCAAAAGACTATTATTCAACCACAGTGGAAATGCCAATCGCATTACATGGTTATTATACCTTTCCTTACCAACTAACGGCTGATGTGTTAAAGCAACAAGGTGTTTACGACAGTGAATTAGTTTACGATATGCCGCTGAATAAGTTTTACGACTACTTTGGTGCCGATGCAGTGCTGTTTACTAAAATTAACCACTGGGATACCTCATATACTGTCGTTGCTTCAACATTAACTGTATCAATTGATGCTGAAATTAAATCAACCAAAACATCTGAAGTATTGTGGCATTACAATGGCACTGTAGTAGTTGATTTGTCGGTAAATAGTGGTGCAGGCGGAATAGCTGGTTTATTAGTTAACGCTATAGCAACAGCCATTAACACCGCTGCTGCAGATTATACAACGTATGCAAAAGTGGCGAATAGCCGTTTTGTTGGCAGTATTCCTTATGGACCTTATCATCCGATGTATTTAAAAGATAAAGAAATTAAGTTAATACAGCAAAAACATGAAGAGAAAACATCACATAAAGTAAGCAAACCACCAACAAAAAATGCTGCAGAGTAGTATTTAGGCAATAAAAATGCGCCTTAATGGCGCATTTTTGTTTGAGTTAAATTTTTACTCGTCAGGTAAGCCAGCATCAATGGCTTTTAACGAGCGTAAAAATAGTCCCAATCCACCCACAGCTAAAACAAGAATGACGATTAAATCAAAAGATGTCATGGCTCTAAAGCTAAAGCGTATTGATGAAATCACCCCGAAAATAAGCCCGGTAATTGAGCCTATAGCTAACAGCCACCCTAGGATATTTTTGCCATTATAAAAGATAAGACCAACACCAAACATAAAAGGGAACATTACCATGCCGCTAGTAATATTATATTGGCCGCCCATAGCTGAAAAACCGTATAAGCGCATACCCATACCGAAGCTAGAAGTAACATTGATGGCGTTAAGTAACATGTAAAAACCACCGCACATCATGATCAGACCAATAAAAAAACTTCCTAAACCGCCTGATGTTCCACCTGCACCTTTCATAATGATTCCTCGGTTGTTGTCATAGGTTTATTCTTCTGAAACCAGACATTCACTCGTGTTTTCACCCGGTGATGTCATATTTGATTGCTTAACAACCTCTCTCGCATCATTTACTAAAGTGTTGTTACCATTTAGAAGGTCGTTTAATGTGCCAGACTCTTTTGGTACTAAATTTAATTCTTGCAACATAGCATCAATTACTGGGGCGTTGGCTCGGTAATTAAGAGCTGCAGAGGTGATTTGTTCTGCGATACTGCCATTTCCAGCGGGAGCTGAATTGCTATTACTACCTTGAGTCGCTGTGTTGCCTGATCTTCCCCTGATTTTGTAGACTTCTAGCTTCCAGCTAAATACTGGTTTTCATAATCATCGGGTGACACATGACCAAGGTGGCTATGCAATCGTTT
>Ga0316205_10002163_pt1 | contig 21306 bp, 21 predicted proteins | sample 3monthpyrite_MG_FD_204941 | JGI IMG/M metagenome (GOLD analysis project Ga0316205, IMG submission 204941) | Microbial mat bacterial communities from mineral coupon in-situ incubated in ocean water Damariscotta River, Maine, United States -... | ecosystem: Environmental > Aquatic > Marine >... | reverse complement strand
GTTGATGGTAAGTTTCCTGAATACTCCTATCCTACACATGAAAAGTTAGAACTAAAAGTAGGCGCACAAGTGATGTTTGTAAAAAATGATAGCACTCCAGAAAAACGATATTTTAACGGTAAGATTGGTGAGGTAATTCAATTAAACAAAGAAGAGATTATTGTACGCTGTAAGGATGATGATTCCGATATTATTACTACCCCAGAGATTTGGGAGAATGTGAGTTATTCCATTCATCCTGAAACCAAAGAAATTTCAGAAAAAATTTCAGGTTCTTTTTCGCAAATGCCTTTAAGATTGGCCTGGGCAATTACCATTCATAAGAGCCAAGGACTTACTTTTGAAAAGGCCATCATAGACGCGCAGGCTTCCTTTGCTCACGGCCAAACCTATGTGGCGTTGAGTAGGTGTAGAACCCTTGAAGGGATAGTGTTAAAAAGTCCAATCAATGCAAATAATATTATTAGCGATACGAGGGTAACAGCATTTAATACCGATGTAGAAAACAACCCACCAAATGCAACAACTTTAAATGATTCGCAGAAAACGTACCAGCTAAATTTAATTGAAGATTTGTTTAACTTTTATCCTTTTTTGTATCCTATAAAACGTTTAATGGATATTTATTATACTAACAAAAACAGTATAAAAGGGAATATAATTGCGCCACTAACTACAATAAAAGACGAAGGCATAACCAAGCTATTACAGGTAAATAATAGTTTTAAGCTTCAGTTAAAAGCATTAAGCTCAGATATCATTACACCCGAGAGTGATTCAACAATTCAAGAGCGCATAAAAAAAGCCCTTTCTTATTTCAAGCAACACATAGAGACATATATCAAAACGCCTTTAGCGTCCTTAACTTTTGCAACCGAAAATAAAGAAGTCAATAAAGACATTAAGAAACAACTCGATATAATTGAAGCCTTATTGTCTAATAAATTGTATTGCCTTAATGGGTTGACTGAAGGTTTTAGTACTTCAAAATATTTAGAATTGCGAGCAAAAGCAGTATTACAAAAAAGCAAAGTACCTACGGTTAAAAAGGAGTATGTAGATACGACTGCGCACCCTTTATTGTTTTCAAAATTGCGAGCGTTACGTTCTGAATTTGCAGATCAAGAAGATGTGGCTCACTTTCAAATTTTTACTCAAAAATCATTATATGGTATGTGTGAGATGCTTCCTGTAACTACGAGGCAGTTACGTACTATTAATGGTATGGGAAAAATTAGAATTCAAAAATACGGGGAAGACATTCTGGAAATCATAAAAGACTATTGCGATAATAATAGCATTGAATTAAAGGCAGAAACACCAGAAAAGTCAAAGCCAAAAAAAGGAAAGACTCAAGAGATTTCGCTTGAGTTCTTTAAAAATGGTTTAACAATTCCTGAAATTGCAAAAGAGAGAAGTTTGACAAAAGGAACGATTGAAGGGCATTTGGCAAAGTTTATACCTACAGGAGAGATAAAGGTTACAGACCTAATTCCCGAAGAAAAATATTTAGAGCTGGAAAAAATATTAATGGCTACAAAGTTTAATAGTATAGCGGAGCTTAAAAATAAGATAGACGATAAATTCAGCTATAATGATATAAGGTTGGTGGCGAGAGATATAGAGCGTTAAAAAAAGAACCTTGTTTCAAACTCATAAATGAGCTAGGAGAAACAAGGTTCATATAATTGATTAATAGCACTGCTAAAATCACATAATTTTACGAGTCACTTTTAAAAACACCATAACTAACTAAAAAACCTACATGACTGGTAAGGTTTTACAAAAAATCACAGGTTAACTGTATTTTACTTTGCGCAATATTCTAATTGATTCTTTGTATAAAGTATAAACTTCTTCGCTGTACACTTTTAAATAAGGTTTGGCTTCATGAAGTTTATCAATCGCGTCGTGAAATAAATTAAGATAGCAAATGAGGTAGGTTAGCGGAAGATTCTTTAAATCTTGTTCTTCGTCTTTATGAAGCAGAATTCCCTTTTTGAGTTTTTCTAAAATAGCGTTGTTAGTATTAAAAACATGATGTAGCACTTTTTTATCATATTGAGGAGCTTCAAACAAAAGTGTAGTCTCAATGGTATAACCAACATTGTTTTCAAACTGAATAAGCGTTTCCTCTAGTGGGTAATATTTGTTTGAATTTTGAAAACCTAAATCCACATATTCAATGATTTTAAACGAGTCATCATCATATGAAATAGAGACTTCATCTAGTGTAGAAAAAAACAACCTTACCTGTTCGTTTATCAGCTCGATATCTACTCTAGAAAAGTAAGTTTCATTTTTAACTTCCTTTTTTTGGCCCGCCCAACACATTACAAAATACTCTTTAAACACCTTGTATTGCGGACTATAGTCTTGTCGTTTGTTTAAAAAATCAAAGACGCCATCAAGAGTGTATTGAATATTGTTTTGAGCATGATTCTCAATTGCTGAGACAATTTTAGAGTTCACATCTTTTATCTCAATATCAAATACTTTAGGCATACTCATGCTCCCGTCCCTAAAAAACACAGAGCCTCCATAATACTTCCAAATATTTCTTCGTAAAGAGGTAATTTGATCGATAGCTCTAATGGTAACTAAACCAACAACCTTGTCGTCTGTTAAATGTGGAAAAGGGATGTTTTCATACTGTACTATTGGTGGGTTTGATAGATAAGCATTGATGAGGTTTTGAATTTTACTATCATCAAAAAAGGAAACCCCAATAATTTTGTTGTCTTCATCTTCAACGCCAATTACGATATATGAGTTGTTTTTAGGGTTACTATTGGAAAGCGCACAAACGTGTTTCAAAAATTTAGCTTTGCCCTCTTTTAAGCTAATATCAATTTTTCGCTTTTTGTCATAAAAACTGTTCTCATCGTTATGAGCTAATAAGTGTTTTATTAAAAGACGTTTGTTAATCATAGTAACTTTCTGCAAAGGCAGTAATCTTATTATATTTAGTTCAATTCTTTTTTTATAATAGTGTTGTTGGCCTGAGCTGTTGGGAATATCAAAAGATCTGCAATATTTACATGGGCGGGTCTCGAAATGGTAAAGTAGATAATTTCTGCAATGTCTTCGGGTTGTAAAGCTTTATAACCTTTATAAACTGAATTTGCATTGGTATCACCCTTAAATCTAACTTCAGAAAATTCAGTTTCAACCATCCCAGGATTTATTGCGCAGACTTTTATGTTAAACGGATTTAAATCAATGCGCATTCCTTCTGTAATTGCTGAGACAGCATGCTTACTCGCACAATACACATTGCCTTTGGGGTAAACTTCTTTGCCGGCCGAAGATCCAATGTTGATAATATGACCAGATTGACGCCTTGTCATTTGTGGGATTACGGCCTTGCTCATGTACAATAATCCTTTTACGTTTATATCTATCATAGCGTCCCAATCCTCTAAGTTTCCAGTTTGAATGGGGTCCTTGCCATGGGCATTCCCTGCATTATTAATAAGAATATCAATAGTATTTAATGCTTTAGGAAGTGAATTGATAGCATTAAAAACAGCATCTTTGTCACTAACATCAAAATTTAAAGTGTGTACATTAGTGTGACGCATTAGCGCTTTTTTTATGGTGTCTAGCCGTTCTTGCCTTCTGCCACAGAGTATAAGGTTAATACCGTGTTTAGCTAACTCGTGTGCTGTTGCCCGGCCTATTCCGCTGGTTGCTCCAGTAATTAATGCTACTTTTTTCATAGAGTATTTTCTTTATTCCCGCAGGTTTCACTGTGATTGGACATTGAGCTTGTCGAGATGTGCCGAAGTGAAGTCGAAAACTTCATTATTTTAATCGTTTATTAGAATCTCTTCAAAACTATTATTGATAGATTTCGTGCTTTTAAAAATAATAAACAAAACATTAAAAAAGCTTATAAAGACTACAACTTTTAACCAATTATTAACAGCAGCGTATCAAATATTTTAACAATTTGCGATGTTAAAAAATGTGAGTTATATTCACGCTTTCAAAAAAATTACAAAATGATAGAAGATACAAGTACAATTGACATCAAATCCATTAATGAAAAAATAGAAAAGGAGAGTGCTTTTGTTGATTTACTAACGATGGAAATGAACAAAGTAATTGTTGGCCAGAAGCATATGGTAGAACGTTTACTAATTGGGTTGCTTGGGCAAGGACATATTTTGCTTGAAGGTGTTCCGGGATTAGCAAAAACGTTAGCTATTAACACTTTAGCACAGGCTGTAGATGGGAGTTTTAGTAGAATACAGTTTACGCCAGATTTGCTCCCTGCAGATGTTACAGGGACATTAATATACAATATGAAGTTGAATGATTTTTCAATAAAGAAAGGTCCGATTTTCGCAAATTTTGTGTTGGCAGATGAAATTAACAGAGCGCCGGCCAAAGTACAATCAGCATTATTAGAGGCTATGCAGGAAAAGCAGGTTACTATTGGTGATGAAACTTTTATTTTGGATAAACCATTTTTAGTAATGGCTACTCAAAATCCCGTTGAGCAAGAAGGAACATATCCGCTTCCAGAAGCCCAAGTAGATAGATTTATGTTAAAGACGGTTATTGATTATCCTAAAATGGACGAAGAGCAAATGATTGTTCGCGCCAACTTAAAAGGAGCATTTGAAAAAGTAAATCCTGTAGTATCTATAAAGCAAATTCTAACTGCACAGTCAGCCGTACGGGAAGTGTACATGGACGAAAAAATTGAAAAATATATTCTTGATATCGTATTTGCAACGCGTTATCCAGAAAAATATAAACTTGCAGATTTAAAACCATTAATTTCTTTTGGAGCATCACCACGTGGAAGTATTAATTTGGCAATGGCAGCAAAATGTTATGCATTTATTAAGCGTCGCGGTTATGTAATACCAGAAGATGTTCGGGCCATAGTTCATGATGTACTACGTCACAGAATAGGAATTACTTACGAAGCAGAAGCTGAGAACGTTACTTCAGAAGATATCATCAATAAAATTGTAAACGAAATAGAAGTACCATAGTCTCATCCTAAATCCTTCCCAAAGGGAAGGACTAGGTTTAAATGGACTATAGTAACTAAAAAGAAGTCCTTCCCTTTGGGAAGGATTTAGGATGGGAATGGATACTAAAGAATTACTAAAAAAAGTACGTAAAATTGAGATTAAGACACGACGGTTGTCTGATCATATTTTTGGAGGAGAATATCATTCTACTTTCAAAGGACGAGGCATGACTTTTAGTGAAGTACGTCAATATCAATACGGTGATGATGTTAGAAATATTGATTGGAATGTTACAGCGCGTTATAACGAACCTTATATAAAAGTGTTTGAAGAAGAACGCGAACTCACCATGATGCTTATGGTTGATGTTTCGGGCTCAGAATTGTTTGGTACAGACGAACAGTTTAAAAATGAAGTAGTAACAGAAATTGCCGCTACGCTTGCTTTTTCAGCAACTCAAAACAACGACAAGATTGGTCTTATTTTATTTTCTGATGAGGTCGAGTTATATATTCCACCAAAAAAGGGGCGCTCACATGTACTTCGTATTATTCGTGAGTTGATAGAGTTTCACCCAAAAAGTAAACAGACAAATTTTGTAGAAGCGTTGAAATTTTTGTCAAATGTGATGAAGAAAAAAGCTATTGTTTTTGTGTTGTCTGATTTTATTACTGATGATTATAAACAAACGCTTAAAATAGTATCTGGCAAACATGATGTTACTGGTATTAGAGTGTATGATAAAGGTGAAGAGTCCATCCCGAATCTAGGAATGGTACAAATGCAAGATGAGGAAACAGGAGAATTACTTTTAGTAAATACAGCATCAAAAAGAGTAAGACTTAATTACGGAAAATTTTACCATGAAAAAGTAGAATATTATAAAGATAGCTTTAAAAAGTCAGGAGCTGGAACCATTGACTGTCGTGTTGACGAAAGCTATGTTAAAAAGCTTTTAGGGTATTTTAAACGCAGAGGATAAAAAGATTAACGATTTATGAATTACGATTTTAGATTTAAGAATATAAGAACAACTGGTTTCGGTCTCCCAATAGCTATCGGGACGTCATCGGTCTTTTTTTCTGTGTTCTTTTTTCTGTGTTCTTATATATCTTTGGCTCAACAAGTTTCTACATCAATAGACTCTACAAAAATAAAAATTGGGGAACAAATAACTTATAAAATTGAAGTTGAGGTTGACACTACAACGCTTGTTGTTTTCCCCGAAGGACAAACGTTTTTGCCTCTTGAAATGATTGAATCTTATAGTGTTGATGCCACAAGACATGATAATAAATTTAATCTTATTAAAAAATATGGCTTAACACAATTTGATTCAGGAAGCTATACCATTCCGAGACAAAAAATTCTTATAGGCGATAGAGAAGTTTTTACTGATTCTATAAGGGTTGAGGTTAATAATATTGTTGTAGATACTACTAAACAGCCATTATATAATATAAAACCAATAATAGAGGTTGATAAAAGCCCAAGTAAGTGGTGGCTTTATGTGTTAATTACGATACTAATTATTGGCGCAGTTGGGTTTTTGTTGTATTGGTTTATTTGGCATAAAAAACCATTGACTGAAGAAGAAAAGGTAGCCTTACTCAAACCCTATGAAAGAGCAAAATTAGCTTTACAAGAATTAGATCAAACAAACTATTTAGAGAATCAAGAAATTAAAGAATATTATTCTGAATTGACCGGAATTATTAGAAAATATCTTGATGAGAAGGTTTACGATCATTCGCTTGAGAGTACAACAGACGAATTAATTAACAGATTAAATCTGTTAAGAGAAGGCAATCAAATAGATTTAAGTAAAGCCGATATTACCAATATTGATAGTATTTTAAGACGTGCAGATCTGGTTAAGTTTGCGAAGTCTAAACCAGATGTTGCTTTGGCTCAAATGGACAGGAATACCATTGATATGGAAATTGACCATGTTAAAGAAGCACTTCCAGAACCAACAGAAGAAGAATTGTTGGCCGATTTAAAATATCAAGAAGAATTAGCGCAAAAACAAAAACGCAAAAAAATGATTATTACTATTGCCGCCTCAGTGTTTTTAGTGATTGCAACCTTTGTAGGGTTTTCAATGCATTACGGATTTGACTATGTTAAGGATAGTATTTTAGGTCATGAAAGCAAGGAGTTGTTAGAAGCAAAAGATTGGGTAACTAGTGAATATGGTGCTCCAGGAATCACAATTACAACACCAAAGGTATTAGAACGCAAACCAGCTGATATTCCAGAGAATTTAAAAGGAAAAATGGAGATTGCAGCTTTTGGTTACGGAGGTATTAATTCTAATTTAGACATTGCAGTAATATCAACAAAGTTTGCATCAAGCGAACCACCTGGAGGACAGCCTGAAGAAGACTCAGGGGAAACCGAAAACAAAATTGATTTAGGAGAAGTTGCAGAAGGACATCTCAAAGGATTTGAGGCAAGAGGAACACAAAATATTATTACTAAAAGGGAACAGTTTATTACACCAAATGGTCAAGAAGGGTTAAAAACTTTTGGTACGGGAGATTTTGTATCCGATAAAGGAAACACAGAAAAAGGAAACTACGCCTTGCTCGGGTTTACAACAGAAAATGTATTGCAGCAAGTTATTTTAATTTGGAAGGATAACGATGTTTATGCAGACCAAATAGTTGATAGAATACTCAACTCTATAGAGTTAATAAAAATAGAAGACGAAGAATAAATGTTAGAAGGGATAGATTTTTTAAATAAGCAAATGTTTTGGGTGTTCTTAGTGCTTCCATTGGCTCTTCTATGGTATGTTTTCAAACATAAAAAACAAACTGCTGAATTCAAAATATCAAGCATTAAGGGTTTTAAAATGGGTAGTTCTTGGCTCCCAAAATTAAAACATGCCATGTTTGCATTGCGATTAATTGCGCTAGCGTTATTAATTTTAGCATTAGCAAGACCACAAACTGTAGATGTTTCTACAAAAACCAAAACCACACGAGGTATAGACATCGTAATGGCTATAGACGTGTCTGCAAGTATGTTGGCTAAAGATTTAAAACCAAATCGTTTAGAGGCTTTAAAAACGGTTGCCGCTGAGTTTATTCAAGGACGCCCAAACGATCGTATTGGATTGGTTGAATACGCAGGCGAGAGTTATACTAAAACGCCTATAACAAGTGATAAATCAATTGTACAACGCTCTCTCAGAGATATAAAGTACAATACTATCATTGAGGGTGGTACAGCCATCGGGATGGGTTTAGCAACATCGGTTAATAGGTTAAAAGACAGTAAGGCTAAAAGCAAGATTATTATTCTTTTAACTGATGGTGTAAATAATTCAGGGTTTATAGACCCTAACACGGCTAGTGAGTTGGCTGTTGAGTATGGTATTAAAGCCTACACTATTGGTCTTGGTACAAATGGGATGGCGCTATCTCCAATTGGGCAATTGCCAAATGGCGGATTTCAATACGGACGTGTTCAGGTTGAGATTGATGAGAAATTATTGCAAGAAATTGCTGATGTTACAGGCGGACAATACTTTAGAGCAACAGATAATAAAAAATTAAAAGAGATTTATAAAGAAATTGATAAGCTAGAGAAGACCGATGTTGAAGAGTTTAAGTTCTACAATTACGAAGAAAAATTTCGTGTGTTAGTGCTTTTGGCGGGATTCCTATTGCTTATAGAATTGGTATTACGATTTACTATTTTTAGAAGTTTTGTTTAGATGCAGTTAGAAGAAAAAATATGGTTTTGGTTTTTGCTTGTCATCCCAGTGATTGTAGTGCTATTTTTAGTACTTCAATTATGGAAACGCCATGCTCAAAAGAAATTCACCAATAAACGCATTTTAAAAAGATTAAGTCCTAACAGATCATTGTTTAAGCCAATATTAAAATTGATTGTATTGTGTTTAGCTTTTGCATGCTTAGTTATTGCATTAGTAAACCCAAAGATTGGAACAAAATTAGAAACGATAAAACGTCAAGGTGTAGATATAGTTTTTGCCGTAGATGTCTCTAAGAGTATGCTGGCAGAAGATATTGCACCTAATCGTTTAGAGAAATCTAAGCAGTTAGTAACTCAAATAATCAATAATCTAGCGAGTGACCGTGTCGGGATTATTGCCTATGCAGGAAAAGCATTTCCGCAGTTACCAATCACTACTGATTATGCTTCGGCAAAGATGTTTTTACAAGGAATGAATACTGAAATGCTATCGTCTCAAGGAACGGCGATTGATGAAGCGATTCAATTAGCAAAAACATATTATGATGATGAAGAGCAAACAAACAGGGTACTTATCATTATTTCAGATGGGGAAGATCACAATAATATAGCCGCCAATGTTGCCGAAGAAGCGAATGAAGAAGGCATCAAAATTTTTACCATTGGTGTTGGAAAAACAAAAGGAGGGCCAATCCCTATAAAAAGAAACGGCATTGTGCTTAATTATAAGAAAGATAACAACGGAGAAACTGTTATTACCAGGCTTAATGAAGAAACCCTAATTAGTATTGCCGAAGAAGCAGACGGACAATATATTAATGGGAATAGTACAGCTGAAGTTGTTGAAGCCATTAGAGAGATTCTTAATAAAATGGATAAAAAGGAATTTGAAGCCAAACAATTTGCAGAATATAAAGATCAGTTTCAATGGTTTTTGGGCTTTGGAATTTTATTTTTATGTATCGATATATTTTTATTAGAACGAAAAACAGCTTGGTTAAATAAATTGAATTTATTTAATGAAAATTTATAATTTCAGTGTGTTACACGGACTTCGTACATTGAGCTTGTCGAAATGTGTTGAAGCAAAAGTGGAAACCTCTTTAATTGAAATGAATTGAATAATAAAGAACTTTATAAAACCTTTAACGCTAATAGAACCAAGTGTTTTATAAATTAGTAACTAGAATGAAACATTCAAAACGAAAAGTTTAATTCTACAATAGAATATTCTTTGAATGTTACATTTAACAGTTAAAAAACAATTGTTATAAACAAATGAAAATAATAACATATATAGTATTGCTAACCCTAACTTTTTCTTTTGCGCAAGAGAAAGATAAAGCGCTACAAAAATCTAACGATTTTGTGTATGAGGGAAACACGCTTGTAAGCGATGATTTTATCGCTGGTGAAAAAGAATACAGAAAAGCATTATCTAAAAAGCCAAGCAATACCAAAGGGGCTTTTAATTTAGGGAACGCTTATTATGAGACAGGAAATTTTGATGAGGCATTATTACGTCATATCGAAGCAGCTAATTTGGCCACTACAAAAGCAGAAAAGCACAAGGCCTTCCATAATATAGGCAATACATTAATGCAGAAAAAGATGTGTAAAGAAGCAGTTGAAGCTTTTAAAAGAGCCTTACGCAATAACACTACAGATGAAGAAACGAGATATAATCTCGTGGTAGCTAAAGAATGCGCGGCAGAGCAACAAAAAAACGAAGATAAAAATAAAGATAAGGACAAAAAGGATAAGGATAAAGAAGACGAAAAGAAAGACGAAGAAGAGAAGAAGGATGAGAATAAGGACGAAGGCGATAAGGATAAAAAAGAAGGTGATGATAAGGAAGATGAAAACGGAAAGCCTAAAGATGAAAAAGATAACAAAAAGGATGGTAAACCCGACAATAAAAAACCACAACAACCACAGCCAGGAAAGCTTTCGCCACAGCAAGTTAAAAACTTGTTAGAAGCCATGGGGAATGAAGAAAAAAAGGTACAAGCAAAAATTAATGCCAAAAAAGCCAAAGGGAAAAAGGTAAAGGCAGAAAAAGATTGGTAAAACGAATTACGACTTATGATTTACGAATGTTGAATTAATCGGAAATCCAAAATCTAAAATCGTAAATACATATGAAATTTATAAAGCACATAATAGTATTACTATGTATACTTAGCACAAGTATTGCTTCTGCTCAAGTTACTTTTGAAGCTAAAGTGAGCAAGAAAAAACTTGGTATAAACGAGCGGATACGCATAGATTTTATCATGAATAAGGACGGGGATAATTTTATCCCACCTAGTTTTGCAAATTTCACTATTGTAGGCGGTCCTAGCCAAGCTATAAATAACTCTTGGATAAACGGAGTAAAATCTTTTTCTAAAACATACAGCTATTTTTTAGCACCCAAAAAGAGAGGGAAATTTACAATAACACAATCTACAATAGAAATTGAAGGCGAAATTTATAAGACTTTGCCTATAAAAATTCAAGTTACAGCCGCGGTAGATAAACCCAAAGACCCTAACGACCCTGATTATATAGCTTCTCAAAGTATACATTTGGTTGCCGAGGTTTCTAAAACAGATCCCTATTTAAATGAGGCGATTACTGTAGTGTATAAACTTTATATATCTCCAAATACAGGTGTAGATACTTGGCGTGAATTGGACAACCCTAGATATAATGATTTTTGGAGTCAGAATATCAATATGAAAGGGCTAAAGCTTGTAAATAGCACTTATAAAGGCGAAGATTACCGCTATGTGGTATTGCGTAAAACAGTATTATATCCGCAAAAAACAGGAAAACTTAACATAGAGCCATTAACCTTAGATATTCGTGTAAAAGTTCCAACTAATAGACGCGATATTTTTGGAGGAAGATTATTAAAAACGGTAAATAGAACAGTTGCTGCGGGAAATAGAACCATAAATGTAAAGCCTTTGCCAGAAAAAGGAAGGCCGGTTGATTTTTCGGGCGCAGTCGGTGATTTCAATTTTAAAGTTACCACAAATAAAAATGAACTGAAGGCAACCGAAGCCTTGCAAGTTCAAGTGCATGTTTCAGGAAAAGGAAACCTCAAATTATTTAAGCTCCCTAAGCTTTCTTTGCCGAGTTCTTTAGAAGTATATGAGCCCGAACATAGTGAAAATGTTTCTACTAACTTAAAAGGTATGCAAGGAAACATTTCAGATGCTTATACAATTGTTCCATCTTTCCAAGGGAAATATCCCATACCTAGAGTAATGTTTTCGTATTTCGATTTAAAATCTAAAACATACAAAACAATTACTTCAGACGAGCTTATAATAAATGTAACAGATGGCCCTACGGCCGAAGGTTCAAATAATAGTTCTGAGACTGTAAGCAATAGTAAACGGCCAGTGGAATTATCGAACAATCAATTTTCATCATTTAAAACAACTTCTAATTTTATTGTTATTGAGCAATCACATTTTTTTAAATCTAAATTGTTCTGGAGCGCTTTATTGCTCCCATTTTTGGTCATTCCTATGGCTATTTTTGTAAGACGTAAAAAAGATGAGAGAGCTGGTGATGTGGTAGGGAACAAAATTAGAAAAGCAAACAGATTAGCTCGTAAATATTTAAGCGAAGCTAAAAAAGCATTAGGAAAAAAGGAAGCCTTTTATAATGCATTAGAAAGAGCATTACATAATTATTTAAAGTCAAAACTCAATATTGAAACCAGTGAATTTAGTAAAGATAAAATTCAGCAATTATTAAAGGAAAAAATTGTGAGTGATGTCGCTATTACTGGGTTTAATGAATTACTTCAAAGTTGTGAGTTGGCAAGATACACACCATTTTCAAATGTAGAGATGCAACAAGATTACGATAAAGCAGCTAGAGTGATTTCAACATTAGATAAACAAATACGATAAAAGTTATTTTGAACAAAGCGTATAATTACATGAAGCAAACAATTTATATCTTAATATTTTTATTGAGTACGGTAACTATTGCCCAAAATAGTGAGTTGTTTACTAATGCGAATACTTTTTATAATGACGGAAAATACCAAGAAGCAATACAGTCTTACGAACAAATTTTAGAGAACGGTGTACATTCTAGCGACTTGTATTTTAACCTTGCAAATGCGTATTACAAACTCAATAGGATTGCGCCAAGTATATATTATTATGAAAAAGCACAGCAATTAGCACCTAGTGATGAAGACATAGAGAACAACCTTTCTTTTGCTAAAAACATGACCATTGATGATATAGAGCGTGTTCCAGAAATGGGACTTTCTAAGGTGACAAAAAATGTGATTAATGTATTTAGTTTTGATACTTGGGCAAAATTTGCGGTAGCTCTAGTGTTTCTTTTTGTAATACTTGCTTTGGGTTATTATTTCTCCTATTCAACTACGAAAAAAAGATTGGCTTTTCTAGGAAGTTCTGCTGCTTTATTTTTGGTTTTTGTGATGGTGTTTTTTGCGTTTCAAAAATTCAAATACGAACAAAATAATAACCCAGCTATAGTTTTTGCTCAAGAAAGCGAAGTGAAAACGGATCCTAATTTAAGAAGCGAAGTCACTTTTAAGCTTCACGAAGGCACAAAAGTTCAGATATTAGAAAGCTATGATAATAATTGGACTAAAATTAAACTGGCAGATGGTAAAACTGGCTGGATTCCTAATGCAGATATAAAAGCTCTTTAGAATTAAACAGCAATATTTCCTTTATCCCTTTCTAGTTACACTTCAACATTTCCAATACAACCGTTCGGTACGCTTTATAATGTGAATTCAATATAAAAGTGATAACTCTAAATAACAATTACATACGTCTTTGCGAGGTAGGCACGACTGTGGCAATTTGTTTATTGATAGCCAGATTGCCACATTTTACTTGAAAAAAGTAAAATTAGCAATGACGTAAAAAAGTTATTTTTCAGAATTGACATTGGCTGTTTCTGCCATTTGTTCTTCTTTAATAATGTATGGAAAAATCATAGGAGCAAAAGATCTTACAGGCTTGTATAACATTGATTCTTCCATTTCTTCATCTTCTATAAAAGGAATTGTTCGGTTCATTTTACCAAGCACCATTAGAACAATACTCAATATTAAACCTATTTTTAAAGCACCAAAAAGTGCTCCAAGCAATTTGTTTAAAATGCCTAATGCAGCAAAATCAGCTAGTTTAGTTAGCGCTTTACCTGCTAAAGAAATAGCAAAAACAATTATAACAAATGTTATAGCAAAAGCCGTAATTTTAATAGTTTGTTCGCTCCAATCAACTTTAGTTTCTAAAAATCCAGCGGCAAAATCACTAAAATGTATAGCGCCATAAACACCAGCAATTAAAGCGACTAACGATGCTACTTCTACAAAAAGTCCTTTAGAAAGCCCGCGAACCAAACCAAATAAAATGAGGGCACCTAAAATAATATCTAAAATGTTCATTTATTTAAGATTTTATAAATAATTGATTTTAATTATCGAAATTTATCAAATGCCCATAATGGACCAACAAACCTACATAATTTTATTTCAATTTGGTAAAAAATAAAACAGTTGTGTATTAATAACGATAGAGTTTCTTTAGTATTTTATAAGGTAGTAAATTTGTAGAAAATTAAAAAAGAGATTTTTGCTGTAGTTTATCTTGAGCGGAGTCTAAAGGCAGAAAATAAATATGGCAAGAGACGAAGCATTAAAACATCGGTGGGAAGCAGTTGTTAAAAAACTATCCTCACAATTTGCAGAAGGAGACACATTGGATTTGGATGCAATTATATATTTAATAGGGGTTCAAGAATTAGGACAACTGCACAGAACATTTAAAAAAGATGATAAATTAAGCCTAATGCATATTGCTATCTGTAGGCTCTTAGAACCGTATGGTTATTACGAGTTTGATTTTTTTGATGAGCAAGGTTGGCCACATTACATCACTAAAGAAGAACTTCCAAATTTGAAAGCTGGCGAGCAAAGTGTGTTAATGAAAGAAGCCGTTGTAAACTATTTTCTTGAAGCAGAGTTTATAAAATAAGTTTCATTAAATTTGCCCATTATTTTGAATACTGAAATAATTCCGATAGTTATCGGAACAGCACAAGAGAAATATCATGATTGATAAGATTAAAGACCTTATAGAAGAAGCGGAAGTTTTTACAGCTCAAACCAAAGAAGAAGTTGAAGCATTTAGAATTAAATACTTGGGCAAAAAAGGATTGCTTAATGACTTTTTTGCTGAGTTTAAAAATGTAGCCAACGATCAAAAAAAGGACTTTGGGCAAATAGTGAATAAGCTAAAGCAGACGGCTGAAAACAAAGTTGCTGCCTTAAAGGAAGAACTAGAGGGTAAAGAAGAAGATAAAGGTGTTTTTGGAGATTTGTCTCGCCCAGGCGAACCTATTAATATTGGTGCGCGTCACCCGATCTCTTTAGTTAAAAATCAAATTATAGATATCTTTTCTCGCATTGGATTTAATGTAAGTGAAGGGCCAGAGATTGAAGACGATTGGCACAATTTTACGGCATTAAACTTACCAGAATATCACCCTGCTCGTGATATGCAAGACACCTTCTTTATTCAAACCAACCCAGATATTTTGTTACGTACGCATACAAGTTCAGTTCAGGTGCGTTATATGGAAAATAATAAACCACCAATACGTACAATCTCACCAGGGCGTGTTTTTCGTAATGAAGCTATTTCGGCACGATCGCATTGCTTTTTTCACCAAGTAGAGGGTTTGTATATAGATAAAGGTGTAAGTTTTGCAGATCTAAAGCAAACACTACAATATTTTACCACCGAGATGTTTGGTAAGTCTAAGATTAGGCTGCGTCCATCATATTTTCCATTTACAGAACCGAGTGCTGAGGTAGATGTGTATTGGGGATTAGAAACCGAAACCGATTATAAAATGACCAAAGGTACAGGTTGGTTAGAAATTATGGGCTGTGGTATGGTAGATCCAAATGTTCTTGAAAATTGCGGTATAGACTCTAAAGAATACTCAGGCTTTGCTTTTGGTATGGGTATAGACCGTATTGCATTACTGCTTCATCAAATTAGTGATATTCGTTTACTAAGCGAAAATGATGTTAGGTTTTTAGAACAGTTTAAGTCTGCATTGTAAATTCCTGCCGTCGCAGGAAGTACTATGAAAAAAGATATTAAAATACCAGAAGTTAAAGATGTTTATATTGCCGTTGTAAAAGAGTATAACGAGATTTATAAAACGACCGATTGGAATGCCTATATAATCAATGATAAGGCAGTAGATTTAGAGATGGTTCTCATAGTTTCTAAAGGTTATACTGAGCGTAAGGAGACCACAGCATTTCGGCATAAATTAGAATCCCTTCCAGCAAAAAGTTATGCAAAAATTGAATTAATGCAAGAAGATGTATTTCAGCTAAATAATGCTTTTAAAGTTTCTTTTTTTGAAGAAAACAAAATGTTTGATAAAACTTATATATTCAGAAAAAACACAATTAACGAAAAAGCCTTACAATCAATCCCATTAATGGAGGCTAGAGGTGTTTTGGTGAAGTGACAAATTCCTGCCTTCGCAGGAACTTGTTAATCCAACTTCTCAGTTAATTTGGCAAACACCTTTTTTGCGTCTTTACTTTCATATAAAATACCATACACAGCATTAATTATTGGTAAACGTGTTTTCTTTACGTTTTGCTTATTCAGTAAGAATGCACTTTTTGTAGCGTAGTAGCCTTCGGCAACCATATTCATTTCCATTTGTGCAGATTTTACGGTGTAGCCTTTCCCAATCATATTGCCAAACATGCGGTTTCTAGAAAATACCGAGTACCCTGTCACTAATAAATCACCCAAATACGCAGAGTTATTTATATTTCGTTTCATTTTGTGCATTTTCTTAATAAAACGCTTCATTTCGCGTATCGCGTTGCTCATTAACACACTCTGAAAATTATCGCCATAACCTAGGCCATGTGCAATTCCGGCTGCAATAGCATAAATATTTTTTAGCATTACAGCATACTCAGTACCAATAATATCGTCACTAATTTTTGTTTTAATATAATTGCTAGATAGTTTATCGGCTATTTTTTGAGCTTTCTCAGCATCTGCACAAGAAATGGTCAGATAAGAGAGGCGCTCTAGTGCGACCTCTTCAGCATGGCATGGTCCAGCAATAACAGCAATATTATTGAAAGGAATTTTATATTCATCATGAAAATGCTCTCCAACTAACAAGCCTGTTTCTGGGATAATGCCTTTTACAGCAGAGACTATAATTTTATTTGAAATATCAATATTAAGTTTTTCTAATTCAGCATGAATAAACGCAGATGGAATTACAAAAATGAGCACATCTGCATAAGCAGCTGTTTTATTAATATCGTTGCTTAGTTTTAATTGTTCTAAATGAAACTCTACAGAACTTAAATAACTAGGATTGTGTTGATGTTTTAGTAAATGTTCTTTAGCATAAATACTCCGCATATACCACCCTACTTCATCAAGATTTTCGCAAAACATTTTAACGATAGCTGTGGCCCAACTTCCGCTTCCAAAAACAGCATATTTTAGTTCTGAAGACATATAGCATAAAAATTTGTGTTTTCAAAAGTACACAAAATATCACGTTTCAAATAGCGCTGATAACCAATAGATTAAATTTTTGGCACGCAATTTGAAAACGTTTTGTTATAAATCAAAAAAATAGAACGCTTATGAAACGGATAAAACTACTTTCAGGATTTGCTTTAATTGCATTACTGTTTACATCGTGTTATACAGAAGTAATAATAGATGACGAACCTACTATTTCTATAAATCAATTATTAAACGCTCATGAGCTATGGTATGTAGATATTAACGAAACCATTGGTTATGGTGAAACCCCTTTTTTACAAATTGCGTTTACCCTATCTTTTAGAAATGGGACGCTTTATGCAAATAATAATTTGGTTGGAATTGGTAGTCAAGGTGGAGGTTTTGGAATTCCTGTTGGTAATTACGATGCCTACGAAATGATTTTAGATGTTAATCATGATATTGATGGGTATCAGACTTTTGATGTGTACCAAATAGACGGAAACACCATTGAATTGTACAACCCTAATAACGATACCTCTTATTTTTTACACGGTTACCAACGTAATAATTTTGATTATGATTTTGTATTTTACGATAATATTCATTACTTTTTACAAGAGTATGAAGCATGGGAGAAAATATATACTAGCGAGGTAGGTGTACTTAACGAATTTGACAATGAAAATTATTTGCAATTTTTACCCGGCGGTAACGACTCTACATTTAGAAGCTCTCAAGATATAGATATTAGTAATGTTGACGATTTAATTTGGGATTATACGGGTGTTTATGGTATACAGGATGTTGCAAATGAGGATTATTTAAAAACTTTAACACTAGATTATGACTTCTTTGACAATGAATATTTTGAATTAAACGTTATAAATGATGGGCTTATAGAATTGTACCACCCAACATCTGGGACATATTATGAGTTTGAAGGACAAGGGTACATTCAGTTTATGAGAAATGCTGAAGGAAAGAGGGATACATCTAAATCTTCAGGGCAAAAGAAACGTAAACAAAAAACAAATAAAAAAGACAACCCTAGGGTTAATAGTAGAAGCTAGAATTTTGGTTGGTTATTTTAGTTTTTGAAACTGCTTAGAGAAACTTTCTTTAAGCAGTTTCCTTTTTATATATAATTGGTATAAGTGACCTTACGAAATAAACAGTGTCTAATAATCAGAGCCATAGTTTAATTGTTAACAATGTTGAAATTGAAACAATTTTTAATGAACGCTATAAACATTAACCCTTAAAACAGACACAAATGGGCATATTTTCATTTATTAAAAATGCAGGAGCAAAGGTATTCGGAATTGGTAAAACGGAAGCCGAAGAGACAGCAGAAGCCTTAGCGGCAAAACGAAAATCAGAAGCTACAGCAGCTTCGAAAATGAAGGAAACAGTTGAGGATTTACAATTGCAAGTCGAAAATTTAAACATCAAGATTGAAGATGATGCAGCAGCAATATCAGGATTGGCTTACGACCAAGCTACAAAAGAGAAAGTAGTATTAGTAGTAGGGAACTCAAACGGGATTGCAACTGTAGATGACCAAATGACGGTAGAACATGTTGAGCCAGAAGCAGAGTTTCATACGGTTGTTAGTGGAGATACACTTGGTAAAATAGCAAAGAATTTTTATGGTAATGCGATGAAGTACCCAGAGATTTTTGAAGCCAATAAGCCAATGCTTAAAACCCCTGATTTAATTTATCCTGGACAAGTTTTGCGCATTCCGCACTTGGCAGACTAGAACATGAGATTTATAAATAAGAAAAGCCTACAACTGCAGGCTTTTCTTATTTATAAAAATTCATTTCATCCAAATAATTCCAAACATACTCAGGGAGCATTGGCTTTACATTTTTCCCGTCTTTTATTGATTTTCTAATAAATGTTGAAGACAATTCCATAATAGGTGCGTCAACAGAGATTATTTTTTGATGGTCTTTAAATTGATGCTCAACAAATCCTTTAGAAATTCTTGGGTAAACATAAATATTATAGCGTTCTAGAATAAGCTCATAATTTTTCCACTTATGAAAGCTTTTTAGGTTGTCTTCGCCCATAATCAATGCAAACTCGTGGTCAGGATATTTTTCTTCTAGATAAGTAAGTGTATTTATAGTGTAATTAGGTTGAGTCAATTTAAACTCGATATCGCTTTGCTTCAGTTTAGGATAATCTTTGGTTGCCTGATATACCATTTCTAAGCGTTGATGGTCATCAAGTAAAGAACTTTTCTTTTTAAAAGGGCTATGGGGCGTTACTACAAACCATACTTGGTCTAAATCACTATGTTCTGCTAAATGATTGGCAATGGTCAAGTGACCGACATGAATGGGGTTAAAAGTGCCAAAATAAAGTCCAACTTTCATGATTATTGGTTTGCGCTAGAATTAACAAAATTATTAACTAAGGTATTGGCTTCTTTCAAAGCACGCTCTAAATTATCATTTTCAATGATAACATCAAAAAGCGGAGCAGTTGCCAATTCAGCAGAAGCCTTTGCAACGCGCATATTTATTTTGTCTTCACTTTCTGTTTTTCGCTTTTTGAGCCTTATTTTAAGTTCGTCAATGCTAGGTGGCTTAACAAAAATGGCCAAGGTTTCTTCTGGAAATTTTCGTTTTATACGCAAACCACCAGAAACATCAATGTCAAAAATTACATGCTTACCTAAAGCCCAAATACGCTCAACTTCAGTTTTTAAAGTGCCATAAAAATTATCACGATAAACCTCTTCCCATTCTAAAAAATTATCAGCTTTTATGCTGTTCTTAAACTCTTGAGCAGATAGGTAATAATAATCTTTACCATCAATTTCATCACCACGTTTTTCGCGAGAAGTAGCAGATATGGAGAACTCTAAATTTAACTCGTCTTGTTTTAACAGGTGCCTAACAATAGTTGTTTTACCAGAACCCGAGGGAGCAGAAAACACAATGAGTTTACCTTGAGTTGCGTTTTTATTTGATGTTACCAATTTTGTTTTATTTTTTTCAATACTCTTTTTTCTCTTAGAGCACGTTTAGTAATTGTTCTTTAATCTTTTCAAGTTCGTCTTTCATTTGAACAACCAATTTTTGCATTGGTGCATAATTAGACTTTGAACCAATAGTATTTATTTCTCTACCCATTTCTTGCCCTATAAACCCTAGTTTTTTACCATTAGAGTCATTAGAGCCTAAAGATTTCACAAAGTATTCTAAGTGGTTGCGAAGTCTTACTTTTTCTTCGGTAATATCAAATTTTTCAATATAATAAACCAGTTCTTGCTCGAACCTGTTTTCGTCAACACGTTCTTTTAATTCACTAATCCCTTTACGCAAACGCTCTCTAACGCCATCAATACGCTCTGGATCCATAGCAATTACCTGCTCTAATAAGGTAGTTATGTTTTGTAATCTTTCTCTAAAATCTTTTTCTAGGGCATCTCCCTCTTCGCTTCTATAGCTTTGAATTTTCTCTAAAGCACTATTAATTTCTTTTTCAATAGACTGCCATTCATTTTCATCAATTTCTTCACGCTCGGTATTTAGAGCATCTGGTAATCTTACCGCCATTTTTAAAAGCTCAATATTATTACCATCAACAAGAGCTTTAAGTTGTTCCATATACTTGGTGACAACAGGCTTGTTAATTTGAGTTGAGGTTTCTTCTCCTGTAATTTCCATGAATAATGAAAAATCAACTTTTCCTCGCTCTAGCTTAGACGCAATACTTTTGCGAATTCCTAATTCTTTCTCTCTATAAATGGAGGGCATGCGCACATTTAAATCAAGGTTTTTACTGTTTAGGGATTTTATTTCGATAGAGATTTTTTTAGTTGGAAGCTGTAAAACAGATTTTCCGTAACCTGTCATTGAGTGTATCATTTTCAAAAATTAAAAGTTACACAAACGTACATAAAATTTACATTTTAAAGATACATAAACTAAAATGAAACAGTTAAATCTCGCATATTTATTGCAATATGAGGCTTTCAATAAAATGTTAAC
>Ga0316205_10002162_pt1 | contig 21306 bp, 28 predicted proteins | sample 3monthpyrite_MG_FD_204941 | JGI IMG/M metagenome (GOLD analysis project Ga0316205, IMG submission 204941) | Microbial mat bacterial communities from mineral coupon in-situ incubated in ocean water Damariscotta River, Maine, United States -... | ecosystem: Environmental > Aquatic > Marine >... | reverse complement strand
AAGCATAAGTCTTTCCTGTATTCGAAATGAAGATACGATCTCACGCATTGGCTTAGCTAAATTAGCTTTCATCCTGCCATCCGTTAACCGCATTGGTACTAAACGCCTTGCCGAACGTGTTTGTGAACAAATACATGAGCTACACGTTAATATTGAAAATTCAGAAGTATCTATCACGATTAATGTTGGTGTCGCAGCGCCTGATATAAATAACACAACGTCGCTTGACGACATTATTTCACTGGCAGAAAAACACCTTAGCATTGCCAGCGATCTACCTGGCAATAGTATTGTTACTGAAGAGACAGCATTTGAAGAGGTAACACCGAAAGAGACTAAAGCCGAGAAGCAATTACGGCCATTAGAACAGCTGCCTGATACCGACACCGCCATCAAACTCGCTGACAGTGAAAAATCCGAACTGCTACAACCTTACTTAGTTACGCTGCTCACTAAAATTTTACCGCTACTTAAACTCTGTAACCAAAAGCTTAAACTAGATATCGACGATGCCATTGCCAAAATCGAAGCGCGGCTTAAAACATAAATTATTTAGTGCGTTGCATCTCTGCACACTGCAATGCCAGTCTCGCTTGATTCACAAATTGAACGAAACCTTGTTGTAGTGTCTCATTAATTTTAATGCCTGAGTCAGCCATATCTGCATAGAACAGACCCACAGTACGATCCCCCGCTCGTAATGCGGCGATTGAAAAAGAATTAGTACCTACCTGTTGCTTAAACTCATCTGACACTAAAGACTTCCATTCAGGGGCATTGACATCACTTACCAATAGCTCATTACCTTCGCGAAGTATTTTTATAAATAAATTATGCTTGTCGCGAACTTGTAAATTAAAATACTCTTTTAATCCTTCTTGGTCTTCACCAAGGCCCAGCCTAACTTGTAACAGTGAATGGTCGGCATTTAATAAACACAACACAGCGCGTTTATAGGATAAACCTTTACTAACCCCCTCCAGCACTTTTGCGAACACATGATGCACACCAGCTGAAGAGCTAATCAAACCTGTAATTTCCTGAAGAATAGAAAGTTGTAATTGAAAGTTCACTGAAGCTTCTTGTTGCTTCACAGTTTTCTTATCGGGTGTTTTCTGAATAACTTTTTTATCTTGACTAACTATTTTATTAGAAACTAGCGCTACATCTTTTGTTATAGGTGCTTTAGTTTCATCCTCTGTGCCCGTAATCGTGCCCGCATAAAATGATAACTGCCGAGACATCTTGTTAAGTAATGCATCATCACTTTCTTGTACAGGTGGCATTAATAATTTCATATCAATGCCGTAATCATTCGCCAAATCACAACTATTTCTAAAATTCTGTTGCATGCACTCTTCTATATCAGCGCGCTTCATCCCAACGGCATTCGCCATGCGTTGATAAATTTCTCCAAGACTCTGATCGTGTCTATTTTGTTTCGCATAAAGAATTTCTAAACTTGAATGCGATAACGAAGCAAGTGCCATGTTTATTTCAACTGTATCCGTTAAGCTTTTACTTGCGTTCCCGCGAAAATCTTTCATGGTATTAATAACGCTGCCAGCAAAGCCCCATTGACCTGCTAACTTTTGCCCCACAGCATAAAATGACAAGCCCATTTTTTGTTGCTGGATTTTCGCCCAACTGAATTCTTTTTCTTCACAACTTTCTAGCATTTCTTGATATTTTTCTGGCAATGCATACGCCACAATGATTTCACCCAAGCCATGTAACAAACCACAAATATAACTTTGTTCAATGTCATGAATACCGGCTTTCACTGCCACCTCTCTTGCCATGCCAGCGGTCAAAAACGCATTGACCAACATGCTATTCATGTCAAAACCATGATGTTTAGTATTAAAACTTTCAATTAATTTTAGCGTTAAACAAAGACTTCGAATTGTTTCAAACCCGAGTAAAATCACAGCCCGAGAAATGACGGTGATTTTACCCAAACTGCGGTTATAAACTGATGAGTTGGCAAGCTGGAGTAATTTTGTGGTGAGATTAGCGTCCTTCATCACTTCTACGGCCAATGACATCGCATCACTGTCTGTGTCACTACTGATATGACGAACTTTGTTCAACGTTGCACTAAAAATCGGCAGATCACCGAGTCTTATCAAACTCTGCTCAATTTTCTTCAGCGTTTCATCACCATCAACACTGTTTACTGTTTTTTGTTGTTCGGCTGCCATTCAAACTTTCCACGTAAATATGTTATATAGGTATCCTTATAAAGCTTGTTATCGACCCCCATGGCTATTTCATTAGTCATTCTAGGGTGCGGCAGGGGAGCCATGCTCAGTAACAGCAAACAAAAATCATCACGACGCATCTCAATGATGGCCGTTATTGCCATTCTCATTGCTTGCATCGAATTCTTCTTTGTCGACTTGATGTTTGGCATGGAATCGCGGCTCAGTGACCGTTTTGTGGTGGCACACGCTGCCAAGCTCACACCTGATCCTGACATTGTGATCGTAGATATCGACGAATACAGTCTAGACAGCATGGCTCGAAAAGAGGGTTATGGTCGCTACCCATGGCCAAGAGCCTTACACGGTAAGCTATTACAAGAAATCGTTAAGCAAAAACCAAAAGCCGTTATTTACGATATTCTTTTTTCTGATCAAGACAATCAGGCAAACAACGATACTGAAACCGTAACCGATAGCGATGACGAATTTGCTCGTGTAATTCGTCAAACTGACAATGTTTACTTTCCTATCCTGCTTCTATCTTCTGAAAACGACCAAGAAAGTGAGGTGATACTCGGTAAATATGGTTCGGCGCTTGGATTCACTGCAACGGAGAATGCCGATCCAACTGCGCGCATTTCAATCCAATTACCGGGCATTGCTGCCGCCATCGATACAGGTCGATTAGGTAATGTGCAATACATAGAAGATGCCGATGGCATCGGCCGGCGCTATCGTCTTTATACCGAAGCTTATGGCTGGCGTATTCCTTCACTGCCAGCGCGTCTAGCACGTGATTTAAACTATCCCATTCCCGATCAGGAAAGTATTCGATTACATTGGCGCGGCAAGAAATTATCTTATAACCATGTTTCTTTTTACGATCTCTATGATGATCGTTTCAACCGTCAAACACCGCTTCGCTCAACCAATGAATTTACAGATAAAATTGTCATTATCGGTGCCACTGCACCTTCACTCGGTGATCAACGCAGCACGCCACTAGACAGTCTTTATCCCGGGGTTGAGATGGTCGCAACGGCCATTTCAAATTTAAAGAACCATCGCTTTATGCAAGAGCCCTATCCGGTGCTGCCTGCGGTTTTCCCTAAAATAATTTCGCAAGCGATTTTCCCTTCCATCGCAACAGTCATTATTATTCTCAGCCTACTTTATGCCGTTAACCATGTACGCAATTCGTTTCGCGTTTTCGTCGGTTACCTTGTGTTTACGGTTATCATGCTTAGCATTAGTTATTTTGCGATTGCTGCTCTGCTTATTGTGCCCTTGCTTAGGCCACTCTTGTTTGGCTGGCTCTTCTATCTATTGGCCGCGCTCTATGACTACTTAGAAGAAAAGCGCACCCGCGAACGTTCCATGCAAATGTTTAGCCGCTTTGTCGATCCACGCGTCGTCAATGACCTGGTCAGTGAAGGTGAAGAGGGTCTTAGTAAATATTTTAATGCCCAACGAATTCAATGCACCGTGCTTTTTTCTGATATTCGCGGTTTTACCACCATGTCTCAACACCGCGAACCTGAAGAGATTGTTGCACTATTAAATCAGTACTTTTCGCGCCAAACCGATGTCATTTTCCAACATGGTGGCACCATGGATAAATTCATTGGCGATGCCATCATGGCTTTTTGGGGCGCACCGATTTCCGATCCAAATCATGCTCAACATGCGGTTAATGCGGCCCTCGATATGATTGATTCACTGCAATCATTTAAACAGTCCCTCGGTGGTGAGCTAGGTGAAAACTTTGATATAGGCATTGGCGTACACAGCGGCGAAGCTGTTGTGGGGATGATTGGCTCTGAAACAAAACTCGATTACACTTGCATTGGCGATACCGTTAACACTGCCAGTCGCCTAGAAGGGCAAACTAAAGGGCGTGCACGAATACTCGTTTCTGCTGCGACAAAAGCACTTTGCAATGATACAATCGCCTTCAAAGAACATGGCGCAGTCTCGGTAAAAGGCCGAGATGAATTAGTTACAATTTTTGAGCCACAAAGAAAACAATAATTCGCATCACAGGGGGTGATCGTGAAAAAACTACTCTTAACCAGTCTCGCTCTTCTTATACTAAGCTCTCCTCTTATTGCGGCTGAAAAAGCCGGCACCATTTCACGCGACGCGACACTCTATGCAAAACCCTTTAAAGATGCTGACGCAATCGCGGCCTTACCTGCTGCGACTGCCATCCTCATTCTCAATCGAAAAGGCGGTTGGTACGAGATTAAAGCCAGCGACAAGCAAGGCTGGGTACGACTCACACGTGTACGCCTGAACCGAAAAGGTGGCACCAACGAAGAAGACAGCAGTGGCGTTGGCGAACTCCTCTCTGGACTGGCAACAGGGCGTGACAAAACCACTCAAGACACCACCGCCACTGCGGTAAAAGGTCTGAGTGAAGAAGAACTCCTCAATGCGGAACCTGATGAAGAAGCACTCAGCAAATTAGATAATTTTGCAGCCAGCGGAGAGGCAAGCGATGACTCGGGCTTACAAACCCGCCAAATTGATTTTCAACCCACTGACAATAAACCAGATGCCCCAGCAACCGCGCCTCCGGCACCTAAAACAAGCTATGAGGAGGATGAATAATGAACCTCTCTCTAGGCAAATGGGCCCTCGCCACAACAATTCTCTTCACCAGTATTACCCTGCACGCGTTTGATTTTGGCGGCAGTTTTGGAGGCGGTGAAGAATCTAACTCAGGCGGCGCTAACATCTTCGACATTGGCGATATCATCAGTGGTGTTAAAGACATTTCCCGCACTGTCACCGGCATTGATGAAGAGACTGAAATTGAAATTGGTCGTGATGCTGCCGCCGTACTGCTTGGTGCTTCGCCACCAGTGAATGACCCTGAATTACAACGTTACGTAAATCGGGTTGGTCGCTGGGTCGTCAACCAAACAGATCGTGCCCACCTGCCCTGGCGTTTTGCTGTACTACGCTCCGATGCCATCAATGCCTTTGCCACACCCGGTGGTAACATCTTTCTCACTGATGGCTTGCTACGCTTGCTTAATAATGAAGCCGAGCTTGCAGCGGTACTGGCACATGAAGTCGCCCACGTTGTTCAAAAACACCACATCAAAGCCATGTCCAGCGTCAATACCAGTGGTATATCGGGCTTGATCAAGCTTGCCAGCGTTACCGGTGAAGGCCGCAGCAACCAGATGACCACCAGAATGGTCGGTGAAGTAAAAGACATGTATCTACGCGGCCTCGATAAAGACGATGAATTTGAAGCCGACAGTATGGGAACGGTGATCGCAACCCGAGCAGGTTATGATCCTTTCGCTCTAATGGCCGTTCTGCAAACACTTAATAGCCTCGATCCTAGTAAATCAGGTCTTGCACTGCTTTATAAAACCCATCCTCCGGCCGGCGATCGGCTTGATAAACTCGAACCCGTACTGGAACAATTTGATGGCAGCGACGAAGCCTCACCAAAGCTTCAAAAACGCTTTGATAAGTATGTTCGTAAGCAATCGTGAAGTAATTCTAGGCATTATCGTACGCACGTTTATACACAGCGCGTTTACAATCAATGAATTAGCGTCATAAATTTGTCACAAATTGTAAACAAACGCTATGGTTATAGTGAAAGCCATTGATTTTATTGATAATTATTGAAGTGTCGAAAAACTAAACAAACTAATAGAAGCTACTATTTTCAGCTTAAAAAATGCCAATTTCAGAATTGTTTCCACAGACTTATCCACAGCTTTTGTGGACAACTTTCATTCTATCAACACGCTCAATGACTTAAAGAATTATCGCCGAAGTAATAGCGCCATCTTCACTGTTTTAGTGCGTGATGGGTGAGTTTCATCATGCTAGAGTGCGCCCATGCCAACTGCTTGTTACCTCCATATCGCCATCGCCTCACCGCTGCGACAACACTTTGATTATTTGCCCCCCAAAGGTGCGGTAATAGACAACCTCGCCATCGGCTGTCGCATTGAAGTGCCTTTTGGTCGCCGCACCCTGACCGGTATTTTGCTGAGCATAAGCGATAAGAGTGATGTCCCTGTCGAAAAATTGCGCCCGGCGCTTAAGGTGCTTGATAGTGAGCCCTTACTCAGTAACGAAATAATGACATTGCTGCACTGGGCAAGTGACTATTATCACCATCCCATCGGTGATGTCATGCAACACGCGCTGCCTGTAATGCTTCGACAAGGTAAAGCAGCGACGGCACGCACTGAAACTGTTTGGCAATTAACTGCTGATGGAAAATCTGCCGATCTAAATGATTTAAAGCGCGCCCCGAAACAAGTAGCACTGTTCAAGCAACTGCTAAACAATCCAAACACATCATTAAATAAAGATGATTTTAATCAACAACACAGTCACTGGCGCTCGCCTATCGCCGCACTGGTGAAGCGGGGTTGGGTTGAAGAAGTACAACAACGCGGTTTACTAGCATCTCAAACCGAGACCGATTCAGCGCCTAATTTAAATGATGAACAACTTGCTGCCATCGATGCCGTTACAACAAACGCCGGGCATTTTCAGTCTTACTTACTCGATGGCGTCACCGGCAGTGGCAAAACCGAAGTTTATCTTGGCATTATTCAAGAGATGCTGTCGCAAGGACGGCAAGCGCTGGTGTTGGTACCGGAAATTAGCCTCACACCACAAACAGTGAGTCGTTTTCAACGCCGCTTCCAAGTACCAATTGCCGTGCTGCACTCAGGGCTTGGACAAGCTGAGCGTTTGGATGCATGGTTGGCTGCACGCAGTGGCGAAGCTAAAATTGTGATTGGTACCCGTTCGGCGCTGTTTACACCCATGGCAACCCTTGGCGTGATCATTATTGATGAAGAACATGACAGCTCCTTCAAACAACAAAAAGGCTTTCGCTATCATGCTCGTGATTTAGCTGTGTTGCGCGCAAGGCAGTTAGATATCCCTATTATGCTAGGCTCAGCGACGCCGTCACTTGAAAGTCTCGCCAACGTTGAGCAAGGTCGTTACCAACAACTGATATTGAGCCGCCGCACAAGCAAGGCAACACCGCCGCCCATTCGAACAATTGATTTACGCGGTCAGCCCATCGAAAGCGGTTTATCGCGCACGCTGATTGAAAACATCACCGAGCATCTCGGGCGCGATGAACAAGTATTACTGTTTCTAAACCGCCGCGGCTATGCGCCAACCCTTTGCTGCCATGACTGCGGCTGGATTGCCGACTGCCCACGCTGTGATGCCAAGCTAACCTTGCATGCAGCAAGTCAGCGGCTACGTTGCCATCACTGCACAACCGAACAGCCCATGCCAGCAAACTGCCCAGAATGTGGCAGCACCGAGCTGCGTGCATTGGGTCAGGGTACCGAACGGATTGAATCAACGCTCGAAACACTGTTCCCCAACATTGATATTGTGCGCGTTGATCGCGATACCACCCGCCGTAAAGATTCAATGCAAACCATGATCAACAAAATCCATGAAGGCAACAAAGCCATTTTAGTCGGGACGCAAATGCTCGCTAAAGGGCATGATTTTCCAAATGTGACGCTGGTGGGTATCATCGATGCTGACCAAGGGCTGTTTGGTATTGATTTTCGTGCCAGCGAATCCATGGCACAACAAATTATTCAAGTTGCAGGCCGTGCGGGTCGCGCCGACAAACCTGGCAAAGTGTTAGTACAAACCTATCATCCGGATCATCCGCTGCTGCAAACACTGCTCGTACAAGGCTACCCCGCCTTTGCCAAGCAAGCGATTCAAGAACGCCGTGATGTTGAGTTGCCACCGTATTCTTCCATGGTGCTACTGCGCGCTGAAGCAAGCCAACGCGCCTTGCCAATGGCGTTTCTCAGTAGCGCTTATGCCGCTGCCATTAGCTGTGGCAGCCAAAATATCGAACTACTTGGCCCCTTGCCTGCACCCATGGAACGTCGCGCTGGCCGTTACCGCGCGCAATTATTGCTACAGGCGTCAGAAAGAAAACCCCTGCAACAGTTATTAAAGAAACTCCTGCCCCAACTGGATAAATTACCCGAATCGCGTCGAGTACGCTGGTCAATTGATGTTGATCCAGTCGATACCTTGTAAGCCATCGTTCTCACTTAACCCAGTAATCTTTTTAATATTATGGATAACACTTGCAAGCGCTGCTGCGTCAAGGATAATAGCCGCCCATGAAAGATGAACTGCAACACCTTATCCATACTGCACTGGCTGGGCTAACTAGCACCGGTGCATTGAACTGCGATCTGCCTGACACGATTAACATCGATCGCACCCGTGACAAAAGTCATGGCGACTTTGCTACAAATATCGCCTTAGTGCTTTCCAAGCCTGCCGGCATGAAGCCACGCGATCTAGCAGAAGCCATTGTTAAAGCCCTGCCAGCCGATCCGAGTGTTACCAAAGTTGAGATAGCAGGCCCCGGCTTTATTAACTTCACGCTTGCCGATGATGCGCAGGCGTCTGTGGTTGCCAAGGTGCACGCTCAGGGCGACAAATACGGCTGCAGTGAGATTGGTAAAGGTCAAAAAATTCAAATCGAGTTTGTTTCTGCCAACCCAACCGGGCCACTGCATGTCGGTCATGGTCGTGGCGCTGCCTACGGTGCATCACTGGGTAACTTATTAGCCGCTGCCGGTTATGATGTGCACAGCGAATACTATGTTAATGATGCCGGCCGTCAAATGAACATTCTCGCGGCCAGTGTTTGGTTGCGTTACCTTGAACTGAACGAACCTAAGTTTATGCAGCACTTTCCGGCTAATGGTTATCAAGGTGACTACGTGCAATGCATTGCTGCCGCGCTGCGTAATACTCACACAACACGTTTTGACCATGATCTAGAAACCGTCTTTGCCGATCTGCCACCTGACGAAGGTCAAGAAGGCGGCGATAAAGAAACCCACATTGATGCCATTATTGAACGCGCACGTGCCTTACTGGGTAACGACGATTATCAAATTGTCTTTGATGCCGGCTTGCATGACATCACTGATGGCATTCGTCATGAACTGGAAGGCTTTGGTGTTCATTTCGATAACTGGTACTCCGAACGCCAACTGCATGACAGCGGTAAAATTGATGAATGCATCGAACGTTTAAAAGCTTCAGGTCACGTTTACGAAGAAAAAGGTGCGCTGTGGTTTCGTTCCACTGACTACGGCGATGAAAAAGATCGTGTTGTGGTACGCGACAATGGCATTAAAACCTATTTCGCTGCGGACATTGCCTACCACATGGAAAAACTCGAACGCGGTTTTGATCGGGTTATTGATGTGTGGGGTGCAGACCATCATGGTTATGTGCCGCGCGTAAAAGCAGCATTAGCAGCCATTGGCAGTGACCCATCCAAACTCGACGTACTGCTCGTACAATTTGCGGTGCTCTACCGTGGCGGCGAAAAAGTGCAAATGTCTACGCGCAGTGGTCAGTTTGTTACCTTGCTCGAACTTCGCCAAGATGTTGGTAACGATGCGGCACGTTTCTTCTATGTGATGCGTAAGTGTGAACAGCACATGGACTTTGATTTAGATCTGGCAAAGTCGCAAAGCAACGACAACCCGGTTTACTACATTCAATATGCCCATGCGCGCATTAGCAGCGTGTTGCGTCAACTGGCTGAAAAACAGCTTGAATGGGATCCTGACAATGGTCTTGCTAACTTGGCGATTCTTACCGAACCGCACGAAAGCGACTTAATGACCTTGCTGGCTAAATTCCCTGAACTGATTGAAGCCGCAGCACGTAACCATGAGCCACATCAAATTGCTTACTACTTGCGTGAATTAGCCACGGCTTTCCACACTTATTACAATGCACACCAGTTTATTGTTGATGATGCCGCCACACGTGATGCGCGCTTTAGCTTGATTACAGCTGTGCAGCAAGTGATTAAAAACGGTCTGGCATTGCTTGGCGTTAACGCACCGGATACCATGTAAGCATGGCAAGAAAAATGGCGAAGCAAAACAAATCCTCCTCGGCGCCGCTGCCGGGTTGGGTATGGATGATCACCGGTTTAGTCATTGGCCTGTTTGTTGCCTTTCTTGTTCACCTTAAAGATAACTACCCCGGCTTAGCGTTACCTAAATCAAGCGAAACCGAAAAAAGAACCACCCGCGATACACGTGATGTGCGTAAAAATAAAAATAGCCCAATCCCACCCGCGCCACGTACACAATTTGATTTTTATACCATTTTGCCGGAAATGGAAATTGCGGTGCCCGACACGGATATTTCTGACGGCAAAGATAAAAACACGGCCTTCCAGCACAATAGCAAATTCATCCTTCAAACCGGTTCATTTAAAAAAACATCTCAAGCAGATGAAATGAAAGCAAGTCTTGCATTGCTTGGCGTGCAAGCAAAAATTCAATCCGTCACCATTAACAATGATGACGGTGGCGCAACCACATGGCACCGTGTTCGTCTTGGACCATATGACAGCTTTGGCGAAATGAATAAAATTCGCACACGATTACGCAATAACAAAATTGATGTCATGCTGTTAAAATTAAAAAGCTAGACCTTTATAGCTTTTAAGCAAGTTGTTATGAAATCTAACGCACCCCAACGCATCGCAACCATCGACATACTTCGCGGTGTCGCCATCTTAATGATGTTCGTGTTCCACTTTACTTTTGATCTGAATTTTTTCGGCTATGTCGACATTAACTTTCTTACTGAACCCTTCTGGGCAAACTTTAGACGCTTTATCGTCGGATCATTTTTACTACTTGTTGGGATCAGTATTGTTCTCGCTAACCGAAAACCGCTCAACATAAAACGATTTAATCAGCGCTTATTATTACTGATACTTTATGCAGTCTTGGTCTCATTAGGCAGTTATCTGGTCTTTCCAGAAAGCTTTATCTATTTTGGCATCCTGCATTTTATTGTCGTCGCCAGCATCCTAGGCTTGGCTTTTCGAAAATTTTACTGGCTCAATCTTATTCTAGGCATTGGGATTCTCGTACTTGAGCTTTCCTATACCAATGCCTACTTCGACAACCCCGCCATTAACTGGATCGGCTTCACCACACACCTACCTTACACTGAAGACTATGTCCCCCTTATTCCTTGGTTTGGAATCGTGCTCATTGGTATGTTTGTAGGGCGCGCGCTTTTTACACGCAACACACCGGAATGGCTAACATGGCGAGCCAATAACATAGTTACCAAAACACTCGCCTTTGGTGGGCGTCACAGCCTGCATATCTACATACTGCATCAACCCATTTTTATTGGTTTAATCGCATTAGTTTCTGGTGGTTTTCCAAACTAGCTCTCACCCTTCTTGACCCCGCATAAGTACAAGGCGTAAAGTCTTATAAGTGATTGAATGTAAATGTGATATTACATTTAGTGCAAAACGGCTACATATCACTCTTAAATCAATACGGAATATTGGTGTATAAGAATATGAAAACAATGGAAATGAATCTACGATCAAACTCAAAAAATCTAAAACTGGGCGTACTATGTAGCACTTATGCCCCATATTTATAGTTAGATGGCAAAAATGAATCTCATAGGAAATAAAATTATTCTTGAGTACGCCGATCAAAATGAAGATTACGAAGAATTTCTGCCTAGAACAGCGGTTATTGAAAATAAATTAGCATCTGAGAATGTAGAAAATTGGTATCTAATTGCGCTAGATAATCCATTTTCATATGAAGGTGTTAATAATGAGAAATTACTAATAAGATCGAAATGGGTAGATGTGGAAATAGGAAGTGACAAAGACGTACCTGTCTTTATTGTACAAATACCTGATGAAAGTGTAATACAGGGAAATAATGTCACAATAATCCAAGACAACCTTGTTGCATGGGGCACGGTAAACGTAGAATGATAAAGCCATCTAACAAATCACTCCATCGGACGCACTTGTCTGTCACGCCTTTTGCGGAGCAAAAGCCTTGCCAGCCTACGTTCGCCGCTGAGCTCAACCGTTAGGTTTAAAAATGAAAAGGGATTTCTCAATAGCATCTAACATAATTGGGTTTATTGTCTTATTCTCATTACTATTTAATGGTGGAATAGGTGCACCCATTTATAATTGGTCCGCAACAATATGTGGCCTTTCATTTATGCTAGCCGGTACTTCTTATTTACTTTCTAGAAAGAGTTTACCGGCATTCATTTTTGCAGTTATCGCTGCTATAACGTACATACCCATTATTCATCTTAGGTTTACTTGGGAGTCAGGCCCGGATTGGGCAGCCTTTGGTCTAGATATTCCATTTATGGGTTTAGCGCTATTATTGGTTTATTTGTTTAAACCTAACAAATCGCTCAAGAACGGGACGCCAGAAAGCGGCGCCCCTTAGCTCAACCGTTATGTGCAAAAAGGAATAAGCAATGAGTTATGATCTTATGGTTTTTGAAATCACCGTAGCTCCAAAATCAAGGGAAGAATTTATGTCATGGTACGGGGCACAAACAGAATGGTCTGAAGACCATAGTTATCAAGACCACGCTGTATCATCCGAATCATTGCAAAATTGGTTCAAGGAAATGATTGAATATTTCCCACCAATGAATGGCCCACTTGCTTCTGACGATGTCGACAACCCTAAAGTAACAGACCACTGTATAGGAAAGAATGTAATTTATTCTGCTTTTGCTTGGTCTGAAGAAAAAGATGCATATTCCAAAATGAGGGAACTTGCCATAAAACATTCAGTAGGTTTTTTCGATGCAAGTTCAGACAACGGTGAAATTTTGATTCCAGGGGATTCACCTGAAGAACAAAAGAATAAACCTTGGTGGAAGTTTTGGTAAAAGCACATAACAAATCACTCCATCGGACGCACTTGTCTGTCACGCCTTTTGCGGGGCAAAAGCCTTGCCAGCCTGCGTTCGCCGCTGAGCTCAACCGTTATGCATCTTTAGATATATACAGCAAGACTGATACACTGAATATTAATTTATAAAATTAGGCGAATATGAAGAAACAAACAGTGTCGTTAATAATTATAATTTTCCTTGCTGTTTCTGGTGTGGGTAAGATTTGGCTGTGGTCAAAAGACGCAAGCAATGATTTTGGTTTGTATTTAGGCATAGGTTTTTGTCTTGCGGCCATATTAGGTTTAGTTTCTTATTTGCGTGCAAAAAATGCATAACAAATCAATCAAGTTCGCCTGCATTCCATGCATGCCGGACGCTGCGCCAAGAACGCGCAGCGCCTCTTATCTCAACCGTTATGTGCTTAAGAGAACTGAGGTGACTTTATGAACTTAGAAGAATTTGTAAAAGTTTCACTAGAGCAAATTATTTCTGGTGTAAAGAAAGCGCAAGAAAGTACGAAGTTGCCTGATAAGCACTCAAGCGAAGCAGACCTTATTAATCCGGCAATAATGTACAGTGCAGACTCGGCACCAAAAGGAAAATATTTTGCTACTATGCAACGGAATCTTGTCCACTTTGTAGAATTTGATGTTGCCGTGTCTGCTGACAACACAACTGAGGCAAAAGGTGGTTTTAGTTTAAAAGTTGCCGGTTTGGGTGGTGTTGAGGCTGGTGCAGGCGGTTCGGAAACATCGTCAAGCATTAGCCGTGTTAAGTTTAGTGTGCCACTTCAGCTCCCAAAATCAGATCATGAAAACACATAACAAATCATTCGAGGTTGCCCGCAAAGAACGCGGGCGGGACGCGCAAAAGTCGCGCGCCCCTCAATTCAAACGTTATGCGTAAATAATGAATATCTTATATGAAATTAAAAGCAGAGCACCACTTGTACTGTTTACATTAGTAATTGCAGTACTCACTGCGTATGAGGCATGGTCATATTTCGTAACTGGAAAAGTTATATTACAGTACAAATTTTTCCTTACGGGAGTTGAAGCAAAAATAGTAGTGGGGACTTTAATAGTATTTACTTGTTTATGTGTCTATTACGTAATTAAAGATATTATTACAAACGATGAAAATGTATAAAATTACGCATAACAAATCACTCCATCGGACGCACTTGTCTGTCACGCCTTTTGCGGAGCAAAAGCCTTGCCAGCCCGCGTTCGCCGCTGAGCTCAGCCGTTAGGGGGCATGGAATTTTAAGTGAAACTAGATGAAATAAATGACGTACTTCCAGCTGCTGGAGAAGCAGGTATACTTTTAGCGGTAGTATTCGCAACAATAGATATTCCTTGCAACAAATGGTTTGGTTGGGCTATTTCTTGTCCTCCGTCTTTGTGGCAAGTTATACCAATAGTTACCTTAGTTTTTTTCTTTTTAGTTTGGGTGTTTTGGTTTATTTTTCATCGCAAGGGAAATATGTAATGGCAATACCCCCTAACAAATCAATCAAGTTCGCCCGCATTCCATGCGTGCCGGACGCGCTAACGCGCGCCGCTTATTTCAACCGTTAGATGGCAAAAATGAATCTCATAGGAAATAAAATTACTCTTGAGTACGCCGATCAAAATGAAGATTACAAAGAATTTCTGCCTAGAACAGCGGTTATTGAAAATAAATTAGCATCTGAGAATGTAGAAAATTGGTATCTAATTTCGCTAGATAAACCATTTTCATATGAAGGTGTTAATAATGAGAAATTACTAATAAGAGAGAAATGGGTAGATGTGGAAATAGGAAGTGACAAAGACGTACCTGTCTTTATTGTACAAATACCTGATGAAAGTGTAATACAGGGAAATAATGTCACAATAATCCAAGACAATCTTGTTGCATGGGGCACAGTAAACGTAGAATGAAAAAGCCATCTAACAAATCACTCCATCGGACAAACTTGTCTGTCACGCCTTTTGCGGAGCAAAAGCCTTGCCAGCCTGCGTTCGCCGCTGAGCTCAACCGTTAGATGCCATGAAAAATTATGTCTGAAACATTACAAATAATTATATATTTAACCCTGGCCTTAGGAATTGCGGTTGGTTTTCATGCAATGATAAAGCGCTATCTATTAGCATCATTCTTGGCTGCAATAACAATGATTCTAGTAATGCTCGTAATTGAGATTGCTGGAGGCCAATTGGATAAATTATGGATAATTGGTGCAATATCAGGATTTGTTGTTGCAAGTATATTTTCGTTAATTATAGGATTACCATTTAAGTTGAAAAGAAAATCGAGAGCTAAGGCATCTAACAAATCGCTCAAGAACGGGACGCGCGAAGAACTGCGCGCCCCTTAGCTCAACCGTTATAAGCCATAAAAGGGATAAAGGAATGCTTAGATTACTCGCCTTAGTTATTCCAGCTTTAATGATTATGGCAGGGTTTGCTGCACCATTTTTTGTTTTAGGCGCAAGTGGCTATGTCCTAGCAATTATTCTTGTGGGAATAGGCAGTGGTTCTTTATGGTGGGTTGAGAAAACAACCATTAATAATCTAGAGAAAGACACCGCTCTAAATAACATCCTTAATACAAATACAGGCGAACCAGATGAGTAAATCTTTGATGGCAAAGGCTTATAACAAATCACTCCATCGGACGCACTTGTCTGTCACGCCTTTTGCGGAGCAAAAGCCTTGCCAGCCTGCGTTCGCCGCTGAGCTCAACCGTTATGTTTCTTAAAAATGAATGTAGAAGAAGAAAGCAAAGTAAAATCCATACCTGAAATAACTTTTTTTAAAGTTGTTAATGGTTTTGTTTTGCTATTTCATTATCTTCAGGTTATGTGGTTTTATTCAGAGCAGCCAATAATTCTAAAAATCATTGGTGCAGCAACAATGTTTTCTGGGTTTATAAGCTTATTTATGCCAAACGAGCCTAGCAATGCCGTTAAAGTAAAAGCATTATCTTTTGTGCTTTATTCTGGAGTATTGATATTTATAATATTTTAAACATAACAAGGCAATTAAGTTCGTTCGCTAGTCGCTCACTGGGACTTTTTAAAAGCGGTGCTCCGCACGCACTTTTAAAAAACCCCTTATCTTAATCGTTATGTCGCTTTGACAAATATGAGAAATTTATGAATAAGGGAATAATTTCATTCGTCTTTGTATTGCATGGAGCTCTGTTACTAAATGGTTGTGTGTCTAACTCAGTAGCTGAGAGACCAAAAAACTGGGCTAAGGAAATAGTTACAAATAATGATAAATGCATGCACATAACTGGTGAATATAAAGACTTGCATAGTGATGGTGCAAATTTAGAACCCTATATTGAGTATTACGATGGAAAACGCTTTACGCGCAGCTTAACAGAAGGCTCACTATACTTTTGGATGCAATCATACTCTAAAGAAAGAGATTATTCTAAAGGTGAAATTGTCACAACTGACATTTTTGTGGAAAATAACAAGGTGTTAGCTATAGCTAAAAATAACGAAAACAAAGAATTTACATCAAAATTTTCATTAGGTAAAAACGTGTCATGCAAATCTGGCCGCTTAGTTATTAAGAGAGAATATAAAGGTCAAGGTGAAAGTCATAGAAGCTATTCTGATTCTACTCTAGTGATATCAAGTCTAGAAAGTGGCGATTTGATTCTTCATGAAGTAGAAAAAACATATACAAATTCAGCGCTAATTATTAATTATTGGAATAATTCAGAAAAATGGGTGCTATTCCAAAAAGTAACGCCACATAACAAATCGCTCAAGGCCGGGACGCAGCAAAGCGGCGCCCCTTAGCTCAACCGTTAGGTAGAGCAAAATATAATCGCATATTGGTGGAAACTTAATGAAGAAACCTGATATTCCTCAAGATGAAGAAGCACGCCTCAAAGCACTTCGTTCGCTCAATGTATTAGATACTCCTTCAGAGGAACGCTTTGATCGACTAACACGGTTAGCAAAACGCATGTTCAACGTGCCAATAGCACTCGTAAGTCTTGTTGATGAAAATCGCCAATGGTTTAAATCCTGCATAGGCCTTGATGTCAGCGAAACACCACGTGACATTTCATTTTGCGGACATGCCATTCTCGGCAATGAAATATTTATAATTCCTGACGCGGCAAAAGATGAACGTTTTTCGGATAACCCATTGGTCTTGAATGAGCCATATATTCGATTTTACGCAGGATGTCCGCTACGTTACCTAGACAGCAGCATGCTGGGCACATTGTGCATCATCGACACACAACCAAGAGTTCTTAACAAAGAAGACCTTGAGGCCTTAAAGGATCTCGCGGAGCTAGCAGAACATGAACTTATGGCTGTTCAGTTAGCAACTCTGGATGAGCTTACAAAGATATCCAATAGAAGAGGTTTTATTAAACTTGCACAACATGGACTGCATATGTGTGCTCGTCATAATATCTCTGCCTCAATTGTGTTTTTTGATCTAAATGAATTCAAATCGATCAATGATACATTTGGACATGCTGAAGGTGATCTGGCACTAATTGCTTTCTCCGATCAAATAAAGAGCTCTTTTAGAAATTCAGACGTCTTTGGCCGTATAGGTGGTGACGAATTCGCCGTGCTATTAACTGATACATCACTCGAACCTGTGGGAAAAACTATTTCACGGTTTCAGGATTCCATAGAACAATACAATAAAAAATCAGATCGAGGGTATGATATTTCATTTGCCGAGGGCATTGTAGATATCGATCATGAAAAAAACCTTCCTCTTGAATCATTATTGAGCCAAGCCGATTCTTTAATGTACGATAAAAAACGTTAAACACCTAATGGTAGCAATAACTAATGACTAAATATTAAATGTATATTAAACACATACTCATTAGCCTACCTAACAAATCACTAAACTTGACCGGCGCAGACAACGCGCCGCCAAGTTAGCTCAACCGTTACGGTTCACTATGCGTAGAGTAATAATTACCATAGGATTAATTTTCATAGCAACATTGTTAGCGGTTATTTATGGCTACGATCTCCAATTAAATAATCCTAGTGGCATTTGGCTTTATACTCCGCCAGCCGATGGTTCGGGCAAGGCTAGTGACCCTTTTTATGTTGGAATGGCTTTTAGTTTTTTTCTATCGTCTATTATCTATGCGGCGAGTTCCGCAAGTGCGTTTACTTGGGCAAAAATTAAAAGAAAACCACAGCCTATTGTAGTTATTCCACTTGCAGTAGCGTCATTAATTGGAATTATTGCTATGCTAATTTCATCGAGACTCACTGGGTAAAAAACCTTAACAAGTGCAATAATCTACGCTGACGTTAGAATGAAAAATACAATTACTGAAGGTTAAAGTAATGCCATTAGGTGATATAGCTGCAGGTTTATTTGAAATAATTGTTAGATTAATAGTCGAGGTGCTTTTAGAAATAATAGTTAAAGGACCTGGTTATGTTCTAGTAAGAATATCTAAAGGCAAAGAAGCCGAACCAGATGGGGCTCTTGTAATAACTCTTGGTGTGACTTTTTGGCTTTTAATTGGACTAGGCGCATTTTTTGTATATTTGATAATGTCGGGTGAATAGCAATTACTCTAAAAAACCACGCACTGCTTAACTAATACGTTAGACTCCCAATATGCCCGAAGTCTCTGAACCATGATGAATTTTTTACTATTGATGCTTGGCTTGGCCTTGCTCATCGCAGGCGGTGAAGCACTGATTCGAGGTGCCTTGGCGGCGGCCAAACGCTTTGATGTGTCACCGCTACTAAGCGGTCTGGTTATCGTCGGCTTTGGTACTTCCGCACCAGAGCTGGTGGTATCTGTCAGTGCCGCACTCAATCACCAACCTGATATTGCTATCGGTAATGTTGTGGGCAGTAATATCGCCAATATTTTACTGATATTAGGCACCTGTGCGCTGATTACGCCTCTGGCCGTCAAACCAATGGTACTCCGACGTGACGCCGTTACCGTGGTCGCCGCAAGTATATTGTTTATTGTTTTGGTAGGTGGAAATGCGCTGGGGTTTCTTGATGCATGGGTTTTGCTATTTTCGCTGCTGGCATACCTAGCTTGGGCTTATTGGAGTGAACGCTTACAAGCCTCCCCTGCTGCGGAGTTACATAAAGCCGAAGCTGACGAACTTACCGTTCTGCCAACGTCTTTAGTATGGACAGTGACCATTATCGTTATAGGTCTACTTTTGTTAATTGGAGGATCACAAGTTCTCCTTCTAGGCGCAGTTGGTATTGCAAAATCCTTCGGGATTTCGGAAGCCGTTATTGGCCTGACGCTCGTCGCCGTTGGTACATCGCTTCCTGAACTTTCAATTTCTGTTATTGCCGCGCTAAGAAAGCACGCAGATGTAGCCGTTGGAAATGTACTCGGCAGCAATATTTTTAATTTATTAGGTATTCTGGGCATATCAGCACTACTTCAACCCCTTCCCGTTCACATCAGAATCCTTCAATTTGACCAATGGGTTATGCTTGGATCATCGGTTCTGCTGTTATTATTCCTGTATACAGGGCGTCGTCTAAGTAGGTTGGAGGGCGGAGTACTCTTTATTGGCTACGTTGCTTATGTTGGTCTGAGTTTTACTATTTACGGCGGGTAGTCAGCATTAGTTCAGGCGACTATTTCATTTTGTTTTTCACTCATTGCTCTTCTCTTTGTTAATTTTATTTATCCAACAACCGGAGTGACTGTGTATATAAAGATGCTTGAGAACAAAAAAAGTGACAATATAAGGTAAACAAATACAGGTATTTTTACGCAATGGACTTTCTCACCTTTAAAACATTTATCAGCACTGAGGCCTTAATAGCGTTTTATTACTTCGGGGCAATTATATTGCCTATCGGTTTATGGCTTCTGCTTACTTGGCTTGTCAGAAAATACAACTTATTGAATAGCGCCTATAAAAGTGGCAAAGATTTATTCTGGAAATCACTCAGTAACAAGAAAAAAACTCAGCTTATTGTTTTCTTCATTATTTTATTTTTCTTCATGGAGCTGTTTTGGAGAATGTTATTTGAGTTTTTAATCGCTTACATGCAAATGCGTGATGCTTTATTACAAACGCCGCTATGATTAAAATACTAGCAATTGTATAAGGTCACTTAAAGTGCCGAGAAAATATTTAGACTTTGATGCCCAAAATACTACTCTTAAACATGAACTGGTTTCGGAAACATGGTGTGATAAATGTGCTGAGTCAGATATAGGCATCAGTAGCCCAGTGCTATTTACTGAGAACGGAAGGGAATTTGTTGAAGGAAAATGTTTGATTTGTAACACTGCATGTAAAATGGAAATCTTTGGAGAAGAACTTAATAAAAGTGAACGTCCAGATCCGTTTATTTAACAATAACGCCTGTCTAAATAATATATATATTTTAAGTATTAGTGCATACTCTAGCATTATTTACTTTATCCACATTTGTATGAGATAGGACGTATATCAAAAAAACATCTACACTAATAATGAAACTCAAAACATCAACTCATGGCCTTAGTATTGTGTTGCGTCTCGCAACGTTTCTACTGATATGGTGGGTTCTCACCAATGGTGAGGTTTCTTCATGGTGGTTTGGTGTGCCCGCTGTTTTATTTGCACTTATTACCAGCATCGTTCTAGTGCCACCTATGCACTTAGTTTGGTATGAATGTATAAAATTCGTACCCTTCTTCCTTAAAAATTCTTTAATTGGTGGTATCGATGTAGCTTGGCGCGTCTTTCATCCCCGCTTGCCCATTACCCCCGACCTCATTGAATATCCATTAAAATTACAATCAGGGATATCGCGGGTCTTTATGGCGAATGCAGTGAACCTGTTGCCCGGTACGCTGAGTGTGGCGCTTGATGTAAATACTTTAAAAGTTCATGTACTAGATAGCCAAAAAGATTTTTTTAGCGAGCTTGAAGAGGTGGAACAACATGTTGCTCGCGTTTTTGGACTCTCACTGAGCGATTAATTTATGATGCAAACTCTTTATTTAGCACTGGCATTTTTTTTACTACTGAACCTCTGCGCAGGCATGTGGCGAATACTCCGGGGCCCCAGTATCGCTGATCGCATGTTGGCTGGGCAATTATTCGGTACGACGGCTGTGGCCATCATCTTATTACTGGCTCAAGCGACAGAAAACCCAGTCATCCGTGATGTTGCACTGGTGTTTGCCTTGCTTGCCGCGGTAACAGCCGTCGCCTTTGTGCAACGCGCCTGGCCTAACCGAGAAGAAAATAATGACAGCGATTAATTATCTTTCTGCTGCATTACTTATTTGCGGAGCGATCTTCTTTCTAGCAGGAACC
>Ga0316205_10002161_pt1 | contig 21310 bp, 23 predicted proteins | sample 3monthpyrite_MG_FD_204941 | JGI IMG/M metagenome (GOLD analysis project Ga0316205, IMG submission 204941) | Microbial mat bacterial communities from mineral coupon in-situ incubated in ocean water Damariscotta River, Maine, United States -... | ecosystem: Environmental > Aquatic > Marine >... | reverse complement strand
TCGAAAACGGCAAGGTGACCGACGACACCCGTATTCAGCGCGTTTTGCCAACGATCCGCGATATTCTCGCCGCTGGCGGCAAGCCGGTGCTGATGGCCCATTTTGGCCGCCCCGGTGGCAAGCCCGTGGCCGATTTCTCTCTTGGGCAACTGCGCGGAGCCGTTGAATCCGCTCTCGGATCACCTGTTTTATTTTGCGATGCAACCGCAGGGGAAAGGGCCAAAGCGGCGATAGCGGCCCTGCCTGCGGGCAGCACCTTGCTGCTGGAAAACACCCGTTTTAATGAAGGCGAAACCAAAAACGACCCCGAATTTGCCGCTGCTCTCGCCGCTTTGGGTGATATTTATTGCAATGACGCTTTTTCAGCCGCGCACCGCGCCCACGCCTCCACCGAAGGCATCGCCCGCCTTCTGCCCGCTTGCGCGGGCCGTTTAATGCAAGCCGAGCTAAGCGCGCTCGAAGCCGCGCTTTCCAAGCCCGAGCATCCTGTGGTGGCAGTGGTCGGTGGGGCAAAGGTTTCAACCAAGCTTGACCTATTGGGCAATCTAATTCCGAAGGTCGACCAGATTGTTATCGGTGGCGGCATGGCCAACACTTTCCTTGCGGCTCAAGGTATTGATGTGGGTAAATCGCTGTGCGAGCATGATCTTGCAGACACAGCCCGCGAGATTATGGCCCGCGCCAAAGCCGCCAATTGTGAGCTCATCCTGCCGGTCGATGTGGTCGTGGCTTGGGAATTTGCCGCAAATACCAAAAGCGAAACCGTCGCCAATGATGCCTGCCCTGCGGATGCCATGATTCTGGACGCGGGCCCAAAAGCGGTTGAGGAAATCGGCAAGGTGTTTGCCGCTGCCAAAACGCTGGTCTGGAATGGCCCGCTCGGCGCATTCGAAATAGAACCCTTCAACATGGCCACCGATGCAGCCGCGCAAAAAGCCGCTGCGCTGACCCGCGCCGGCAGCTTGCGCTCTGTTGCCGGGGGCGGAGATACGGTTGCCGCGCTTAATAATTCGGGCGCTGCGAAAGATTTCAGCTATATCTCTACCGCAGGTGGTGCATTTTTGGAGTGGCTTGAAGGCAAAACCCTGCCCGGCGTCGCTGCGCTCAACGGCTAATCCCCCTATCGGGCATTCCGATTCCTTCAGGGTGTCCGCTTTTTAAACATTTCTTGCGTTTTTTTGCGATTAGGGATTCCCAAAGGGAATCACTTCTGCCATGATTCAGCTTATCCGGCGTCAGATCGGGAGTTTTGAGGCAGAGTTATGGAAGAGTCATTAAAATCGCGAAACGTGGTCGGGTATGTAACGTCGGTTTGCGTCGCCGCCCTTGTCGTGTATTTTTCTTACTCGGCAATTCAGGGGCCTTATGGCCTTCTCAATCTGTTTAAAATCGAGACCCGTGAAGCACGGTTGCAGCTCGAGCTTGACCAATTGAGCGCGCAAAGAATGGCTGCGCAAAACCAAGCACGTCGCCTTTCAGATGATTACCTGGATCTTGATTTACTTGATGAGCAGGCCCGCAAAGTGCTTGGCTTCATTCGTGGCGACGAAATTATAATTCAATAGATCGCTGCCCGGCGCAGAATTGTTGCTTTGCATACCTCTATGCAAAAAATGCATGTGACAATTCGTCCACCTGCTGTATACTGTGGTTTAATGTTAAACCACCCGCAGGAGGCCCGCATGGCCAGAGCCAAAAAATCCAATGTGGATAAAGAAGAATTGCTGGAATATTATCGCGAAATGCTTCTGATCAGGCGTTTCGAGGAAAAAGCCGGCCAGCTTTACGGCATGGGGCTTATTGGCGGTTTTTGCCACTTGTATATCGGGCAGGAGGCCATTGTGGTGGGGCTTGAGGCCAGCACCAAAGAAGGCGACCAGCGCGTTACTTCTTATCGCGATCACGGCCATATGCTCGCCTGCGGCATGGACCCAAACGGGGTGATGGCCGAGCTTACCGGCCGCGAAGGCGGGTATTCCCGCGGTAAAGGCGGCTCGATGCACATGTTCTCGAAAGAGAAGAATTTTTATGGCGGTCACGGGATAGTGGGCGCTCAGGTTCCCATCGGCGCAGGGCTGGCCTTTGCCAACTGGTATCGCGGCAATGACAATGTGAGCTTTGCCTATTTTGGCGATGGCGCGGCCAATCAGGGGCAGATTTACGAAACCTTCAATATGGCGAGCCTGTGGAAGCTCCCCTGTGTGTTTGTGATTGAAAACAACAAATACGCCATGGGAACAAGCCTGCAACGCGCCTCATCCACGCCCGATCTTTACACACGCGGCGAGGCGTTTGGCATCCCTGGTGAAGCTGTTGACGGCATGGATGTATTGGCGGTGAAAGCCGCTGGCGAAAAGGCGATCGCGCATTGCCGTGCGGGCAAAGGGCCATACATTCTGGAAATGAACACCTATCGCTATCGCGGCCATTCTATGTCTGACCCAGCCAAATACCGCACGCGTGAAGAGGTGCAAAAGATCAAGGAAGAACGTGATCCGATCGACTATGTGCGCGATTTGTTGGTAACAGGAAAACACGCGAGCGAGGCCGATCTGAAAGCCATCGACAAAGAAATCAAAAAAGTTGTGATTGAAGCGGCCGATTTTGCCACGCAAAGCCCCGAGCCCGCACTTGAAGAGCTTTATACCGATATTTTGGCAGAGGTGGAATAATGGCGCGTCCGGTTCATTTCGAAATTCATGCCAGCGATCTTAAGGCGGCAGCGGATTTCTATTCAAATCTTTTTGGCTGGAAGCTCGATCAATATGGTGATTACCCCTATTTGCTGGTTGATTCCGGCGAGGGCCCGGGCATCAATGGGGCAATAATGCAGCGCCAAGGGCCCGCACCGGCGGAAGACGCCGCAGTTACAGGCGCAACCATTATTATGAGCGTTGACGATATTGACGCATCAACGCTGCTTGGACTCGAGCTTGGCGGAAGCGCCCCGACACCGAAACAAGCGGTGCCCGGCATCGGTTGGTCAGCCTATTTAAAAGACCCGGACGGAAACCTGTTCGGATTGTTTCAAGATGATACGGAGGCGAAATAATGGCCCAGAATATTTTGATGCCCGCGCTTTCACCAACAATGGAAGAAGGCAACCTTGCGAAATGGTTGGTCAAAGAAGGCGACACCGTCGAATCCGGTGATATCCTTTGCGAGATTGAAACCGATAAGGCCACAATGGAATTTGAGGCCGTGGATGAAGGCGTGATTGGCAGCATTCTCATTGCTGATGGGACCGAAGGGGTGGCTGTAAATACACCAATTGCCGTGCTGATCGAAGAAGGCGAAAGCGCTGACGCCGTGCCCGTGCAAGCAGCAGCACCCGTTGCTGCCGAAGCGGCCCCGGTTGTTGCAGCAGCGCCCGTATCCAGCACGCCCGTCGAGCAAGATTTGCCTGCTGGCACCACCTTTAAATCGCAAACCGTGCGCGAGGCCATTCGCGACGCAATGTCAGAAGAAATGCGCCGCTCGGAGGATGTGTTTCTTATGGGTGAAGAAGTTGCGCAGTATCAGGGGGCCTACAAGGTCAGCCAAGGGATGCTGGATGAATTCGGGCCGAGGCGCGTGATAGATACGCCAATCACCGAGCATGGTTTCACCGGCATCGCTGTCGGCGCGGCCTTTGCTGGCCTAAATCCGATTGTCGAGTTTATGACCTTCAATTTCGCCATGCAGGCGATTGACCAGATCATCAACTCCGCCGCCAAAACCCGCTATATGTCCGGCGGGCAAATGACCTGCCCGATCGTGTTCCGCGGTGCCAATGGCGCAGCTTCCCGCGTGGGGGCGCAACATAGCCATGATTACGCCACATGGTATGCCCAGGTGCCCGGCCTCAAGGTTGTCATGCCCTATTCGGCATCCGATTATAAAGGCCTGATGAAATCAGCCATTCGGGACCCTAATCCGGTGATCGTGCTCGAAAACGAAATCCTTTATGGCCGGTCCTTTGATGTCCCGGAAATCGAGGACTATACCGTTCCGATCGGCAAAGCCCGCATCTGGCGTGAAGGCGATGATGTAACGATTGTGAGTTTCGGAATCGGCATGCAATATGCGCTCGAAGCCGCCGACAAGCTGGCGGAAGAAGGCATTTCTGCCGAGGTGATTGATCTGCGCACCCTGCGCCCGATGGACACCGAAACCGTCCTCAATTCGGTCAAGAAAACCAACCGCTGCGTGACCGTTGAAGAAGGTTTCCCGGTCGCTTCGATCGGCGGCCATATTTCGGCAACTATCATGCAAGAAGCATTTGATTATCTGGACGCCCCGGTAATTAATTGCACAGGCAAAGATGTGCCGATGCCCTATGCCGCCAACCTAGAAAAACTGGCGTTAATCACGACCGAAGAAGTGATTGCCGCCGTTAAATCAGTGACTTACCGTTAGGAGCGGACCATGCCAATTAATATCCTCATGCCCGCCCTTTCTCCAACAATGGAAGAAGGCACGCTTGCCAAATGGCTTGTCAAGGAAGGTGACACCGTCGAATCCGGTGATATTCTTTGCGAGATTGAAACCGATAAAGCGACGATGGAATTTGAAGCTGTAGACGAGGGTGTGATTGGCAAAATCGTCGTGCCTGACGGCAGCGAAGGTGTAAAAGTTAATGAGCTCATCGCTGTGTTGCTGGAAGACGGCGAAACAGTTGACGATATAGGAAGCGCTCCTGCGGCCGCTCCTGTTCAGGCGGCAGCGCCGGAATCGGCACCTGCGGCCGCTCCTGTTGCAGCAAGCGGCACCGCCACACCAAAAGGAGAGCGCGTATTCGCTTCCCCTCTTGCCCGCCGGATCGCGGCGCAAAAAGGCCTCGACTTAAGCACATTACAAGGCTCCGGCCCCAAAGGGCGCATCATCAAAGTTGATGTTGAAAATGCCACCGCACTACCCGCGCCACAGGCCCCCGCCCCTGTAACTTCTGCACCTGCGCCAAAAAGCGCTGATGCGGATAGTGTCAAAGCCATGTTTGCCGACCGTGAATTTGAGGAAGTGCCGCTTGACGGCATGCGCAAAATCATCGCGTCCCGCCTCACCGAGGCCAAGCAAACCATTCCGCATTTTTACCTGCGCCGTGATATTCACCTCGACGCGTTGCTCAAGTTCCGTGGTGAACTGAACAAATCCCTCGCGGAAAAAGGCGTTAAGCTATCGGTAAATGATTTTATCATAAAAGCCTGCGCAAATGCGTTGCAAGAGGTGCCCGATTGTAACGCCGTCTGGGCCGGAGATCGTATTTTGAAGCTCAAGCCTTCCGATGTTGCCGTCGCTGTGGCCATCGAGGGTGGTCTGTTTACGCCGGTGCTTCGCGATGCCGAATCCCGCACGCTTTCAAGCCTCTCAATCGATATGAAAGACCTTGCAGCCCGTGCAAAAGACCGCAAGCTGGCGCCGCACGAATATCAAGGCGGCAGCTTTGCGATTTCAAATCTCGGCATGATGGGCATCACCAATTTTGACGCGGTTATCAATCCGCCTCACGGCTCTATTCTCGCTGTTGGCGCCGGGCAAAAAATGCCGGTTGTAAATGCGGAAGGTGAATTGGATATTGCGACCGTCATGTCGGTTACGCTTTCGGTTGACCATCGCGTGATTGACGGTGCACTCGGCGCGCAATTTCTCGCCGCCGTAAAAGCCAATCTCGAGAATCCAATTTCGATGTTGGCGTAAAAAAGCCTAACTGTTGAGCAGTTGATCCATCTCATTGGACGGCTGCTCACAGCCGGCCTCCCCTACCACCTTGGCGGGCACACCTGCCACGGTTTTGCAGGGCGGCACATCGCTAAGCACAACAGAGCCCGCAGCCACGCGGCTGCAATGGCCAATATGAATATTTCCCAACACCTTGGCACCAGCCCCCAGCAACACACCGTCGCCAATTTTCGGGTGCCGGTCATCGTCTTCCTTACCGGTTCCGCCCAGCGTTACCGAATGAAGCATTGAAACGTTATCCCCGACAACAGCGGTTTCGCCGATCACAATCGAATGGGCATGATCTATCATCAGCCCCTGCCCGATTTTTGCGCCGGGGTGGATATCAATTCCGAAGACCTCTGAACACCGCATTTGCATAAAATACGCCATATTCTTGCGCCCCTGCAGCCACAGCCACCGCCCCACACGGTAAGCCTGCACCGCCTGAAACCCTTTGAAATAAAGCAAAGGTTGAATGCTTTCATGGCAGGCTGGGTCACGATCCAATACAGCCACAATATCAGCCCGCGCCGCTTGCCCGATCTCGGGCGCATCCGCATAAGCCTCAACACAAACCTCGTTCAAAACGCTCTCGGTCATATCGCCAGAGGCAAGCTTTTGCGCGATCCTGTAGGAAAGTGCGGATTCCAGCGATTTATGGTGCAAAACCGTTCCGTAGACCACACCCGCCATCGCTGGCTCAGTTGCAATAATCGCTTGCCCCTCAGCCTTTATTGAAGCCCAAACAGGGTCCACCGCGCTTAGTTGTGCCTTTTTCTGGCCCATAATCTCTCTCCGTCGCCGAATTTTCTGGCATATACCGGTATAGATCATAGCATATCAAAAGGATTGCAAGTAATTCTCGGGAGAAATCGTGAAAAACAACTCAAAAAAACGTTACGAAGCCTTGCTTGAAGCAAGCTTGAAAGATTTACAGGAAAGCGCACATGCAAATGCAGATGCCCGCGATATAGTTACACTGGATCAACAATCAGTTGGCCGCCTTTCCCGTATGGACGCCCTTCAGCATCAAGCAATGGCAAACGCCACGCAGGCACGCCGGGTTGCGGAAGAAGCCCGGATCAAGGCGGCACTCGCGCGCCTTGCTGACGATGAGTTCGGCTATTGCGAGCTTTGCGGCGAGGATATCCCTGAACGTCGCCTAAAGCTCACGCCCACCGCAACATGCTGCGTTTCTTGTTCTTAAACAGCGCGTGGCGTGGTCAGCTCCACATAATGAACAGCCAGCCGAATTGTCCCGCCGGTAAATGTGCCGGCATCGGGGCTGATCAACAATGCCGTATCCGCGTAATACGTCTGCGGTTGCCCACTCAGCCCTTTTGCCCAGGAATTAAGCCCAAGCCCAAGCCCGGAACCATAGCGATTATCGGCGCCCGAAACCCCAAGCTTCCAGTTCAAAATTCCTGTGCCTGTTATTGCAGAAATCACTCGCCCGGTTACACCAATAACCTGCGCCCCGTTCGGGATTACATTCACCGTCAAAGAGCTTGCACCTGCCGCGATCACGTGGTCAATTTCCGCGATTCGCCAATTGGTGCCTGCGCCGCCAGAACTGATCGCAACCACATCCGGCAGCCAATCAATTCCATCAAACACCAGAGCCTCTCCCGTTGCTTCATCCCATCCCCGCCAGCCCGTTTTTGGGGTTAGGAACACCCAGCCGCCATTGGCCTGAACAGCGACTTCACCGTCATGCCCAGCCCAGTCTCCTGTTGCACCGGCACCTACGCCAAAAGCCGTTCCGTCCAGCGCCACAGGCGGCACTGTCTCGCCACGCGCCTTAAGGCGAAGCTGTGCTACAGCATCGGCGCGGGCAATCGCTTCGTTTACCGTCACATGTTTTTGCGCCTGTGCAGCATCAATGAGCGGCATTTCAAAGTTATACGTTTCAGCCATTTATAGTTATCCTTGTATCGGGGCCAGCCCCATAGGTTGTCGAAATTTGCGCTACTTCTATGTCAAATGGCGCTACGGCCCCATCAGTTGCCTGTGTTGCCGCCAAATAGCTCCAGCCGCTGGTGTTGAGCGTTTCTTCCCGCAGAACAGCGCCTGCTTTTAGGACCCGAAGCCGATAAGCCTCGCTCTCTTCGCCTAGTGGCACATCCAGCCCCGCCCAACTGTCACCATCACGTCGCGTCCGCCTAATCCAGCTCACAGTTAAATCACCATTTCCAGTCGCCTTGAGGTGTGCCGGAGCGTATGGCCGCAGCCCGACGCCCTCGAATGTCTCGATCGAGTGCAAATACCGTGGGCTGTCATATCCAAGCCGCGCTGGCCCAATTCTGTAATGGCGCGGCAAGTTTCGTAGCGTTGCGGGCAATTCCAGCTGCACCTGTGCACCATCAAGCAGCACAAAATCAGAACCGGCAAACCACACATCAGGCATTATTCCATCGGTTCCTGCTTGCCCGCGCAACAAGCCTAAAAGACGGTATTCTCCGGGCGCGATAAGCTCAGCCAAGCGGAACTGAAATACCTCCCAATCTCCCGTGCCCGCGCGCACCGCCGCCAAATTGGCACCGTTCAGCACGTCAAGCGCCGAGCGAGATTGCAGTCCCCCGCTTGATACCCGAACCCGCACCGAGGCCCCACTCCAGCGCCCTGGCTGGGCGCGCGCAAGGTCATCCAGCAATTCGCCCATCACAGCACGGCGCGGTATAATGCCTTCCAGCGCATACCCCGCATCTTGTGATGCCGACAGGACCGCCGCCTCTCCGACCCATGGCGATGCGGTTACCGCCACCGTCGGCGCATGCGGAATCTCGTCGCCCCTTAGCAATGGCAAATCCATGAACTCGGCGTAAATCGGCCCGGCTGATACCGGCACACCACGGTCATATATCCGGTCTTCTGCCAGCGCAGGTGCATAAACCCCGGCTTCCACGCGCGTCGCGCTTACTTTGCGCAATCCATAGTCTTCCGCCCGGTCAATCCGGTAGCGGGTTTCAACTCCAGCATTGTGCAAGGCAACAACATCTCCGGCAGAAAGCGCAATCCTGCTTGGCGGCAAGGCAAATTCAACACCATCTCGCGCAATCCGCGCCTCTGAAAGCCAGCGGGCAGCCACATTATGCGCCTGCCCGCTCGAGAGCGCCAGTGGCAGCTCAGTGCTGCTCACCCGTGTCGTTCCCTCATCCGGAAACGCAGCTTCGGCAGCCCCCCCTTGGTAGTCATTCATCGGCTCTACATAGCCCACACGCACGCGTGCAGCGGTCTCGCTCTCCGGATTTCGCGTCATGCTAAGCGCCGCATCATCCCCTTCAACTGCAAAGTCATCCGCGCCCAGCGCAGCCTTCGCCCGCCCGTCAAGCGTGCGAAACACAATCTCGCCACCGCTTTCAAAGCTCTCAAAACCATAGGCCAGCATCAAGGGCTGCAACCCTTGTCGCGCCGTTTCGTTTCGGTCAAGCGATGCCCCCGAAACCACACCATACAGCGCGTCGGTATTCACCGCTTCCACGCCACTTCGCGCACATATCTCGCGGACAACACCGTCAAGTGGCGCAGCGGTCGTTCGCCCCGACACCCAGTGCCCCCGCGCATAGTTATCCCCGTCAGACCAAATGCCACTGCGGCTCGGAAAATCAGGCCAAGGTCGCGCATCCCAAGCCCACACATGGGCCCGCTGCATTTCAACCATAGATGCGCCATATTCATCCGAAACCGGATTATTTGCAGCATCGCCCCAATAGCCATATAGCGCCCGCAGGTATTGGACCTGAACAAAATCATCCCGCCCGCCATTGCTAAAATATGGCACATGCGATTCCACCGATTTCGGGTCCAGAAAAACGTTTGGCTGGTTGGTGCCTTTGTCAATTGCAGGGCAGCCGATCTCGGTAAACCAAATCGGTTTGCTTTGCGGAAGCCAGTCAGTATAGGCCGTGTTTCGCACGCCGCCAATCCGGTTTCTGTGCCCCCAGCGCCACCAGCTCAGAATATCCTTATAGCGATAGATCCAGGGCTCGTTATAGGCGCCATCCGTGATTGGCGTGCGCACTTGCAATTCCCGCGCCTCGTCGTTGGCGTAATACCAGTCAAACCCCTCTCCACCAGCCACATTTCCCCGTAAATACCCAAGGTCGTAAATAGAGCCGGCCGACGCATCCATATGCACTTCACCATCACGCCAATCCGAAAGCGGCATATAGTTGTCAATGCCGACAAAGTCGATTTCGTCATCTGCCCAAAGCGGGTCAAGGTGGAAGAGAACATCACCCGAACCATCAACCGGATGATATCCAAAATACTCCGACCAATCAGCCGCATAGCCAATTTTTGCATCAGGTAAAATGGTTCTCACATCAGCGGCCAATACCCGCAATGCCTCTACCGCCGGAAAAGATTCGACACCCGAGCGCAGCGTGGTCAGCCCGCGCAATTCCGAGCCAATACAAAAAGCCTCCACACCGCCCGCCAGCGCGCACAAATGCGCATAATGCAGCACAAATCGTCTATATGACCATTCCGCCGGTCCGCTATATGCGACGCCTTCACCAGCAGGCGTAAAATCCTCAATTGCCGCATTGCCAAAAAACGTAGAAATTTCAGTGTCCATCACAGGTGTTTTATCTGGCGTGCCTACACCATCCGGTGCAACAGAAGCCGTTATTCGCCCCCGCCATGGAAATACCGCCTGTTCGGCCTGGCCATAAGGGTCGGTTAATCCATTGCCAGACGGAATATCCATAAGCACAAAAGGATAAAACATAACGTCTTTTTCCTGTGCTTTTATCGCGGCGATACTCTGCAAAACCGATTCATCGCAGGGTGTTCCGCCAAAATTTGGCCTGTCTTCCTCGTCTCGGCTCATCAAAGGCACAGCCCCCCGGCCAGCCCCGCTCACGCTCCACGCCATCGGCACGCCGTCCACCTCGGCCTGCTCAACTTTCGGCGCAATCGCACATGAGCCGCAGCGCAGGTCGTCACCAAACCAACTCACAACAAGCGAAACCGATTCACACCCCGGCAAATCCCCCTGCATTTGCGCGAGGGAAACCTCGATATCCGTTCCACCCGCCTCACTATTCACATTTGCCGACCGGTTTGCGCCTTTTCCCTCGGGGTAATGCACAGCCTCGGTTGCCAAAGCATATTCACCCGACCCCGGAATCAGCGCAACGCCCTTTATTTGGTCAGCTACCGAATCCATGCGGGCTCTGATCACCTCAAAGTTAAATTGCGGCACGCGATTGCCAAATTGAGTCAGGTCCAGATCTTCAAAAACCACATAGGCCACACCACGATACGCGGGCGCATCGCCCTCAATAGCCGTTATCGCCGGGTCAGCCATCTGCGTTTCCGTGCCAACATGAAGCCGCCAGTTAATGCCCGACATTTCCAGCCGCTTGCCATCAGCCCACACACGGCCGATCCGCGTTATTTCGCCTTCACATAAAGCAATCGCAAGGCTCACAGAATAGCTGAAGTTCGTCGACTTTGGGCCGCCTAGCCCCTTGCCTCCACCGCTGCTCACATGCTCCAAAAACCGGCTGGCCCATATCACCTGTCCGCCAACCCGGATCGCACCATATACCCGCGCCATTGGCTTGCCCTCGGCAGCCCCTTGCACCCGCAAGGTGTCCACGCGCCCGTGCTCCACCGGAGCAGAGCCGCCCAGCAGCCCTTGGTCAATTATATTCCCGATTGTGCCGCCCACGGCCTTGCCGATCACCGCCGCACCCAGGCCCAGCACAGAGCCGCCCACAGCCGAGCCAATCGCCCCGCCAGCCGCCGCTAAAAGTATCGTCGCCATTTAAGCTCTCCCCTCAGGAATCCGAAATTTTCCGGCTATCCGCCGCGCCCATGCGGGGGTGAGCGGGCTTTCGACCACGCCACGCCCCGAATAGGCATGAATAATTTTCTCTGCGCCCACAGTGTCGTCCGACAATATCGCCACATGTTTCACAACCGTTCGGCCAAGCCGAAACAACAGCACATCACCCCGCGCCGCTATCAATACTTCGGCCATATGCCGCTTGGCAGCTGGTAAAAGCCGCTCAACCCCGTCGGTTTCCGACCAATCCGGCGTATAGGCACCGGGCTTTTCCGGCTCGCACCCGTGCAGCTCTCGCCAAACGCCACGCAAAAGGCCGAGGCAATCCGCCCCGGCCCCTTTGCAACTAGCTTGATGCTGATACGGCGTGCCAATCCACTGCCGCGCCAGCGCTACAACTCGCTCACCCATTCACAAGGCTTCCACCGTTATTTGTCCCGTCAGCGCGTGGAAAGTCCGTCACCCAGTCCTCGCCGGGTATCGTCGGGAACCCCCGAAAATTTACAAAATTGCCAAATTTTGCGGCACATGTTTCCGAGCGCTTGTCACAACCCACGACAATCTCTGCCACATCGCCCACTTCAACAGGCGCGCGCAATTCCTCCCAAAGTTCTAAATCGCGCGCATCGGCACGAGCCGCATCAACCTTAATAATCGACGTAACACCCGCATTGGCCCCGCTCACCCAGCGCATATGCCCGTTGGCAAACCACCCCGCATCAGCGCTGGGTTGAGCCTCAACCAATATTCGCCGGGCATTCACCTTTGAAAGCACCGAAACCGTTGCCTTGCGTCCTTCAGCGTCTAGATCAACCCCGCAGCGCATATCACCAAGAACCGCATCGCACCCCGGCACATATCCGCGCCCCAGCGGCTTGTTCAGCCCCTCTGCCAGCGATCGGAGTTCAACCTCAAATGCCGTCGGCCCGCGCCGGATCTCCCCCAAAGTTCCGCGAAACACCTTTTCGCGCACGGTCACATCATCCCAGTTCACCAACCATTGTATCACCTCGGCACGGTCAAATTTCCCCGCCAAAATATCCGCATCCCGCAAGCCTACTGCGCTTAAAGCGCCCACAGCCTGCCCGTTATCCACGCTCAGCCCTGTGCTGCTCTCCAGCGCCGAGGCATCCATACCCGAGCCGGCCATATATAGCTGCCCGCCAAATTCAAGGTCGCGGTCATGGTCCGTAAATCCAAAAGAGACCCCGTCTTTGCGCAGTAAATGCCAGCACCGGCAAATTGTCGTCGCACCGCCATCAAGCAGCGCCTGGAATTCGGTTGATATCTCCATCAGACCCGCACCTCCACCACCGGAATCGCCGGAATCTCACCCGCAGAAAATGCCCCGGAGCTCGCTTCAATCCTGTCCGTATCAAAGCGCACGGGCACATCAAATTCATAGCCGGCCGTCAGAATTGCATCTTGCGCCGGCGCAGCGGCAAAGCTGACCATCCCGTTGGTATAGTCCACCTCAAAATGCACACCCTCTTCCTGCACATCCCCTGCAAGCGCAACGCCAACACGCCCCTCCAGCGGTTTTGAAATCACGCGCTCATAGTTGAACGCCCCCGAGCGATAGTTTTTGATCAAAGGAAACGTGGTTCGCACTCCGTCGCCCTCCCCAAATTTTTGATCCAACGGTCCGAAATTGTCAGAGGGCAAGCAGGATTTAAAATCGGTCCAGTCTTTCCAGCGAAAGCCAAACAGCTGTCCGCGCCGCGCCTCGAAAAAGGCAAACGCTTCCGCCAAATCATCCAGCGAGCGCATCCCCAGCCCCGCATCATAGCGGCGGCGCGACTGCGCCCACGGCGAATTGCGCTCCTCAAATCCATTTGAAAGCGTCACAATCTCGGTGCGCCGCTCCGGCCCACCGGCCGATCCAAATGACAATGCCGTCGGAAACCGAACTTCATGAAAATTCATGCTAACCTCCCAATATTCTTAAAGATTACGCTGTCCACGCGCCAACGCACGCTGATACTGCGCTGCAATCTGCGCCTTTGAGCGCTGAAATCCAGCCGCGTCCGGCGTGCTGATGTTCATTGTCACATTCACCGTGCCGCCGCCGCCGCCACGCACGCCTAGCTTGCCATCCGCACCGCGCGCCAATGGCATAATTGCTTCTGGTCCGGCTTCGCCCATCAGCCCCGTGCCCCCCCGCATCGGAAAGCTCGTCGCCTGGCTCACCACTCCGCCTTTGGCAAAAGCCTGCACGCGCCCCGATGAAAACGCCGCCCCGTTTTCAAACGGCAAAATGCCGGACATCAGGTTTTGCAATCCGCCGCCGATCAGGTTTCCCAATCCGCCTGTTACCGGTTTCAGCACCGAATCCAGCGCCGAATTGGCGATCGAAAGCGAAAGCCCTTTCAAAACATCGGTCAGCCGCCCACCGTCAAATACCAGAGAATCAAAGGCGGAGCGCAGGCTTGTGCCGACAGAGCGCTGAAAGCCTGTAGCGCGTGCCGTTGTTGCCGCCATCACCGAATTCACCCCGGCCAGCTCCGCTTTAAATGCAGCCGCTACAGCCTGTGTGCCGGCGATAGAGCCTTCAAGGTCCCCGAGTGCCAAATCCAGGTTTTCCAAATCTGCTGTTACTTCAGCCATTTTCATTTCTCCATGTCAGGATATTTTGCCATCAGCTCAGCCAGGCCAGAGCGGTCCATAATTCGCTGCCCGTTTAGCCCGGCCATCAAGGCCAACTCTGCCGGAGTGAGCCGCCAAAACTGGTCAGGTGACAGCCGCAGCTGCCCCAGCCCCAGCCGCATCAGCGCAGGCCAGTCAAACCGCTTCATCGCTCACCGAAAACGCCCGCTTCAGCAATAGCGCCCCCGCCTTTGCTGCCGCCATCGGCCCACCCTCAATCGAGCTTGCGAGCAGCAGATCCCGATCAATAAGCAGCCCCGCGCCCCTTAGCCCGGCCAAAAGCAGCTCAATCAGATCAACCGAGCTAAACGCCCCGCTTTCAAACCGCTCTACCAGCGCCAGAAGCGAATCCGCCCCCAGCGCCGCTTCCAGTTCCGCCAGCGCCCCAAGGGTGAGGCGCATTGGCCGCGCCTCCCCGTCCAGCACCAGTTCCACATCGCCACGATATGGGTTCATTAATAGAATCCTCCGCCCGGAGGTGGTGGTGGCGTAAACGTATCGATCTTGCCGCCAGAGGTGAGCGTGATCTCGTAAGTCGCCTCACCATCATAATTTCCGGCAAATTCCAGATTGGTAATCTGGAAAGGCCCGCGAAAGTTCCCGAGCCCCGGAATAATGATTTCAAACATCGGAATTTCGGCGTTCAAAAAATAGGTCCAGGCGCGATCATCGGTATCGCCATCGAGAAACACACCCGAGCCGCTGATCGTCGCCGAGCGCACGCCGGTGCCCGACAGCAATTCGCGCCAGCCGCCTTCACTCGCCATGTTTGTAATATCTACGGATTCAGAGTTGAACGACACACGCGTCGCGCGCAGGCCGGCAAAAGTCGTGAACGACTCCGTGCCCGTCATGTCGATCTTGATCAAGATATCCTTGCCTTTTACTGCAGCCATTTTCAGTTTCCTTATCTGTTGCCATCATCAAGAATCGCGCGGAAAACCAGCGCAATTCTGCGTGTTTCGGGGGCCACGCCACGGCGGGCCCTCGATTTCAAAAATTTAAGATTCAAAAGAGAGCCGCGGTTCAAAAACAGCTCGGCCCAATCAAGCGCGTCCACCACCAGCCCGGCCACTTCTTTCGCGGCGCTATACCCGGCAAAATCCGAGTGGATATTGATTTCGAAATCCAGCGTGCAGCCCTTATGGCTCGTGCTTGATCGATCTTTCGCTACCTCGTCACCAAGCGTAATATAGGTGCCAATTGGCGGGGTTCCGTCTCCTGCTGGCGGCGAATCATAGATGCCTCCCACCAGCGCAGCCAGCGCGGTATTGCCTGAAAGTGCGGCAAAAACAGCCTCTTGCAGGGCGGCGCTCATAGCATAGCTCATTGCCTGCCCTCCTCGGCCCAAATCTCCAGATACATGCCCGCCGGGTCATATTCACCAACAGCCAATATATCGAAATGGCGCCCGCCTTCACGAAAGCGCTGATCTGGCCGAGGGCGTGAATCCGCCCCAAAAGGCGCCGCGCGAGTCAAAATCTTGTATTTTGTTACAGATATTGTGCGCGCACCCACTAGGCGCTCCGCGGCGCCTCGGGCATCTAGGTTTACCCAAATCGCCCCTTTCGAAACCCAGCTTTCAGTAAAGCCCCCCATACCATCCGACACGCGATTGCGCTCTTCCAATACCATCTTTCGGTTTAATTTTGGCGAGCTCATGCCGCGCCCCCGATCCGGATCCGCTTATACGGCTCGATCAATGCGGAAATCCCGAGCGGGATTTGCGCAGCCGCTTGCCCCATTGAATCCCGGTTTTCATAATATCCTGTCGCCAACATCAGCATGGCCCGCTGCAAATCCGCCGGAATTTCCGGCCAGCCGCCATAGCCAGCGTCAAAGCTGATCTGCGCTTGCCCATAAGTCGATATTTCGGAGAATTCAGCGCCAATCGGCACCAGTCGCGGCCGTTGGGAATCCTCGATCAACCCGTAGCGCGCCGGATCAATCGTTTCCGATGCGCCGTCTGCCGAAATCATCTCAAGCTGTGTAATCGCCGTTATTGGCGCGACCGGAAGCGCCTGCGCACCAGATTCCCGCCGCCATGTTGAAAAGCTCCAGCGAAACCCACGCGCAACCAGAATCTTTCCGGTTCGCGCCTCAATAGCCCCCATCGCCGCCCGCAAGCACATTTCCAACAGCGCGTTTTGCGCGCCATCATCGGCAAAACCGGAGCCCAGCCGCAAATGCTCGGTAAATTCAGCCACCGGAAAATCCGCGCTGCTCAATGTTGTTGTTTCAGTCAGATTCATGGAAGTCTCCAATTGTTGATGCGGCTGCTATCCGCAAAATCACCGCCTGTTTCAGCACCCGTTTCGAATTGGTGCCAACGGTGCAAGTGAGCAAGTAAACCTGCCCCTCCGCACCGCCAACCAGCACCACCCGAGAGCAACAGGCTACAATAGTTTGTTCTATTATTTTCAAACAGTTAGGATCATCATCCACGGGTTGGATCGTCCACCCAAGGTCGTCAACCACCTGTTCATATTGCAACAGCCCCCCGGCCCGCCAATCAAGTGAGAAGGCCAGTTCGGAGTTCGGGTCTTTTACGATTGTGCCGCGCATTTGGGTCCAGTCTTTTTGTCATTAATAAATCCCCCGTGCCGCCCATACGGAGGGAGGAACAGCAAACCGGAAGCACGGGGGAGGCAGCCCCCGATCAGGGGGCCTATTGCAGGCCTAAGGCCTACGCCTTAGGACGCCGCAAATTTCAGCAGCTTGATCGCCGCAAAATCGCTCACATCGCCACCAACACGTTTGGTGGCGAAGAAAAGAACATGTGGTTTAGCGCTAAACGGATCGCGCAGGATACGAAGATCCGGGCGCTCGGCGACAGTATAACCCGCACCAAAATCACCAAAGGCAATCGCCATCGTGTCCAAGGCAATATCCGGCATATCTTCCGCAATCAGCACCGGGTAGCCCATCAGGCGGGCAGGCTCGCCAGCGGCCAAGCCGTCAGACCAAAGGAAGCGGCCATCCACATCTTTCATTTTCCGCACCGCGCCAGCGGTTTTGGAGTTCATCACAAATGAAGCATGGGCGCGGTATTGTGCGTTCAGCGCGTAAACCAGATCAACAATCGCATCGGCCTGATCCACCGCCGCAAAATCACCGTTGGCACCGGTAGCCACATATCCAAGGTTGCCCCAGCTCCACGAGCTATCCGCAACTGTGGTATGGGTCAAAAATCCTGTTGGCTTATCCACACCGTCGCCGGTTACAAACGAAAGGCTTTCTGCACGCGAAAACTTATCGGCAATGCGGTCTGCCAGCCAGCTTTCTACATCAAACGCGCTGTCATCCAGCAAGCGTTGCGAGGCCTTGGGAAGCGCCGAAAGCTCGTGCAAGGGAATGGTGATACGGTCAATCTGCGGCGTGCCTGTTTCGGAAGAAGACGTGGTTTCGTCGGCCCAGCCAGCGCCAATATCAGAGTGGTCCACCAACACATCATACGCCGTGCTTTCGACCTGCACCACATTGGCAATTGCGCGAATGCTGGAAGCCCCGCGAAGCACTGAGGTGATTTGTGCCGCCGTTTGCGGGTCTACCAAATAGCCGCCATCAGCTGAAACAGATGTCGAGAGCGCTTTTTGGTCCATTGGCAAGCCGCGTAGCGCGTCATCATCGCCGGAGCGAAGATAGGCCGAAAATGCCTTTTTGTGAGGCATATCCAGGTCAGCCGCTGTTGAAAGCGCTGGGCGGGAGGGTGAGATAGATTTACGATCAAGCATGTTCAAACGATTTTCCTGTTCTTTAAGTTTAAGTTTAAGATCAGACTGAAACTCATTGAATTCAGTCAAAAAGCCTTGCAGTGCAGCCTTCACTTCCACAGCAGGGCCTTGCGCCTTGGTTTCGGTATTACCCATTGGTTTTCCTCTTGGTTGTTCTGGCCTAGGCCAGCATGTCTCTGGCAGCCCGAAAGGTCTCCGCCAGATTTTGCGCCAACGCCTCCTCATCTGAGGAAGGCTGCACACGCGCCTCTTGAAGCATCGGAAAGGTCACGAGTGACACTTCCCAAAGCTCGATCTCGTGCAGCAAGCGGCCCTTTTGGGCCTTCTCGCTGCGCTTGGTGCGGTAGCCAATTGACAAGCCGTCAATCGCTCCCGCTTCCAGCAAAACTTGGGCCTCAAATCCGGCCTGCACCTCGGTCAGCAGCCGGCCAGTCACGCGAAGTCCCTTGGCGTCTTCCGCAATTTCGTCCCACACGCCAATTGGCTGGGTCGCATCGTGCTGCCAAAGCATCTTTACCTTGCCGCCACGCGCCTTGAGCTTGGCAAGGCCGGCTTTATAAGCGCCTGGCTGCACCACGTCACCGCCTTGGTCAGCAGCGCCAAACAAGCTGGCATAGCCGCTGATTACGGCGCCATTAAGTGCCGCGTCTTCAAGCGCACAGAATTTGGTTTCATAGGCAGGGCCCATGAATTGAGAAATTTCCATCTCATTCCCTTTCATTGATTTATGGTTGTCGAGCCATCCTGAGGCCCGGCGTCACGCTCGGGAGCCCTTCAAAGCTTTCACTTTGCGCGCACATCCCGTTTCATCCGCGCTGAATATAAGCCATCGCGACGTTGGCGAGAAACAGGCTCGCCGCGCCATAGACAGCCAACCACATCCGCTTTTCGAGCCGCTCCAGCATGGATTCGATGCCGTTCAGGCGGCGCTCAAGCCCTTTCCAGCGCTCGTCAATCACCCGCTCGTGTGCTTCAATGCGGGCGCTTGCCGCATCAAATGGTTCATATAAGAACCGGGACCCGCCGCTTTTGCGCTCACTCATCCGCAACCGCCGGCAGCCCGAGCATCGCCCGCTTTTCAGTATCGTTCAAAAAGCTTGCACCGGCAATCCGTCGCCACTGCGACTCGCGTTCAACGCTCAAAGCAGGGACGGAATCAAGGTCTGCCTTCAGGGTCATTTCCGTGCCGTAATAATCAGAAAGCCAGTTCCCCAGCGCCCCGCAGACCTTGCTCAAAAGCGGCAATACCGTTTGTCGGTAAAACGCGCGATTTGCCTCAGCATAATTGGCATAAGCCGCATCGCCCGGCAGGCCCAAGAGCATCGGTGGCACGCCAAAGGCCAAAGCAATTTCCCGCGCCGCGCTTTCCTTGGTTTTTTGGAATTCCATGTCAGAGGGGCTAAATCCCATCGGCTTCCAATCCAATCCGCCCTCAAGCAGCATTGGCCGCCCCGCGTTACGCGCCCCTTGATGATGGCTCTCCATCTCGCTCACCAAGCGTTCATACTGGTCCTCCGCCATGCTCCCCATACCGTCAGCCCCTTTATAAACAATTGCGCCAGAAGGCCGCGCGGCATTGTCTAAAAGCGATTTAGACCAAGCACTTGCAGAGTTATGCACATCCAAAGCCTTCTGCGCGGCGGCCATCGGCGATAGGCCATAATGGTCGTCGCTTGGGTGAAACAGTTTCACATGCAATACAGGTGCAACAGCGCTTCGCATATCAAACCGATGCTTTTTTGCGCCAACTGCATATTCATATGCCACTGGCCAGCCATCGGCCCCGGGCACCACGCGCATCCGGTCAGACCGCAGCACAAATAATTCTTGTGGTAGCCCGGCTTCTTCCAGCCCTGCCGCCTCCACATAGCCATCTCCAGAGAGCAATAGCTGCCCAAACAGCGCCTCTAGCAAATCAGCCCGCCCCTGCGAAGGATTGGGGCGCCCGAGCAAGCCCAGCATGGGATGACGTTCATATCTGCGCTCTGCATCGCTCAGCACCAGCTCAACAGCCGCCGCCGCTTCCGCGATCATTTTTACGCAGCGAAATCCGACAGGATTGCCAACAAACCCGTTGCGCGCCAAGCTGACAGCATCCTGCCCAGACCAAGCCACCCGCCCCGCGCCCTGAAAAGCCACAACCCCGGCCACAGCACTAGACTTCTTCTCACTCACGCCTTTTGACGCCTTAAAAAGCTGCAAAACCATAAAGTTATGCTCCTTTGTTATAAGTTAACTTCAGCAATTGCTTACAGACCACGCACCCGTGGAGCCAAAAACTTGGCCGATGGATCAACCATCAAATCCGTAATTGCCCAGACCAGCGCGTCTACGCGATCAGGGCTTCCCGCGCCCTTAAACCCTTCACCAGTCATCAGGCACATCTGGTCCTCCAGCTTGTCCAATCCGGTCACATGGGCCACGCGCCCCTGTTCATAAAGCGCGGCTACCGGTTCGGCGCGTGCAATTTTTCCGCGCGAAGCCCGCACCGCGCGATATGCCACCAACGGGTCAATCTGCCGGATCAAGCTTTCCACCAGCTCCCCCCCTTGGTTCACTTCCGCCACAAGCCTGTCCGCCTTAAACGCATGAAACACCTCAACAGCCCGCGTCGCCCAAGCCTGCGGGCTCGCGCCCTGAACACTCGCATCCTTCAGCACGACAGCACGCCAATTCACTGGCGGCCCCTCAGCCACCACGCCAACCACGATAATCCCGCAAAGGTCGGCTTTTGATCCGCTCGTCACCGGCGGGTCCACCGCGACCACAATCCGGCTAAACACCTCTTCATTCCCGCGCTTAATTCCGTTGTGGCACCAAAGCGCTCCCTCTTCTGCCAGTAAAAGCTCGCCCTCAAGCTCTTGCCTTCCTAGCCTCGTGCCTTTGTATTTCGCTGTCACGTAGCGCAAAAACGAGCGTGCCAAATTCGCCTGGTTCGCCGATGTTGGCGCCGACGTTTTTACCGTCGTTGCCTCATCCAATATCTCTTTCAACAAAGCATTGTTCTTTGGTGTCGTTGTCACCACTTGCTGCGGATTATCCCCGAGCCTCAGCGCAAATTGCAGCATATCCCACGCCTCGCGCCCCTTTTTCCATTTCGCCAGTTCATCCACCCACGCCCCGTCAAATTGAGGCCCTCGCAGTCGCTCCGGGTCAAAGGCCGAATAGAGTTCGGCCACAGCCCCGTTTGGCCACAACAGCCGTTTCCGCGTTGCTTCAAACACCGGTCGCCGATCCGGCGGCGAGCACGCCAGAATGCCGCTTTCGCCAAAAACCATTACTTCCCGGCATTGCTCAATCGTCTCGGCCACCAGCGCAATCCGGCGGCAGCGCCCCGGATCTTCTGGCCGCGCGCCTTCTACTTGGCACCGCACCCATTCTGCACCGGCACGAGTTTTCCCCGCGCCTCTGCCACCCAAAATCACCCAGCTCG
>Ga0316205_10002160_pt1 | contig 21357 bp, 18 predicted proteins | sample 3monthpyrite_MG_FD_204941 | JGI IMG/M metagenome (GOLD analysis project Ga0316205, IMG submission 204941) | Microbial mat bacterial communities from mineral coupon in-situ incubated in ocean water Damariscotta River, Maine, United States -... | ecosystem: Environmental > Aquatic > Marine >... | reverse complement strand
ATCTTATACATCTTGTTGATACAGAAGATGAAGTTCTTGAAGTTTTGAATGAATTCTACGACAAATACAACCTAAGCCCGAACTTTTAAATAATACCCCGCTTCTTAATGCTTCAAAAAATATTGTTCCCCTATATGTTTCCGGTATTCCAATTGGTCTCATTGCGCCGCAATGTTTTTCGTACAATTTCAGAAGGGAATAGTTATAGCGGACAAAAACCTGTTAGTTTTCCTCAATACGGTACAAAGTTTGATACATCTCTTCGTTCTGTAACGCCTGAAAACAGAATAGTTTTCGATACATTGCGATTCAGTTTTAAACTTAAGGCTGTTAAAATTGTCAAAAGTAAAACCTATAATAATGCTTTCCGTATGACCCTCTTAGATTCAACACATCTTAAAGCAACCTATAGGCAATTTTTGTATCTTCTTAGCAGTGTTTATTACGCTTCAACTAACCTGCCAATTAATAAACCTCTAAAATTCTTGAAAACTACTTGAAAGTACGCGGGTTCATAGTATTGATCACTTTTTTGTGTGTTGGCTCTCTTATTGGTCAGCATCAAATTGCCATAGACGCTACACTACTTTCAGAAGAAAAGACCATAAACATTGAGCAGGAGATCATCTATGTAAACACATCCAATGTATCCCTAGATGAAATTTACTTGCACGATTGGGCAAATAGTTTTTCAGAAAAAACAACTCCGCTTGCCAAACGATTTGGCGAAAACTATGATAGTTCTTTTCATTTTGAAAAAGATGAAGATCGTGGAAGAACGGTGGTGCACGGCATGTTTGATGAAGCACAGCAGCCTTTGATATGGAATCGTGGTGAAGAATTGGATATCATAAAAATTACCCTTAACACTCCCCTGTTACCCGGGCAACGTGTTACATTAAAGCTCTTATACGATGTAGTTGTACCCGATGATAAGTTTACGAGATATGGAGTAAGTAGAGAAAACAATTACAGATTGCAATATTGGTATATCTCCCCAGCGGTCTTTGATGGAGAATGGCAGATCTACAGTAATAAAAACACGGAAGATCTCTACACTAACCCTTCTGACTTTTCCATTACCTTTCGTGCACCTGCACAATACCAATTGACATCAGATTTTGATGTACTTTCAACCCAAAGCAACAATGACACAACCACTACCAAACTCTCAGGAAAAAGTAGGATGTCATCCATTCTCTATTTGGAACAGAACAACAGCTTTGAAAGCATCGTTACCGATAAGGTTGAAATAATTACCAACATAAAAGACAAACAGGTAACCCCGGCCATAAAGGCGTTGAGCGTTGATAGGATCACATATTTTTTGGATGAAAAACTCGGGGATTATCCCTTTAATAAGATTGTTATTAGTGAAGCAAACTACAAAAGAAGGCCTGTATATGGACTCAATCAACTTCCTAATTTTATAAGTCCCTTTCCAGATGGATTTGAGTATGATATTCAGCAACTTAAAACCATAACTAGGTTATATATAGAAAACACCTTTTCTCTACATCCCAGAAATGATTATTGGTTAATGGGCGCTATTCAAATTCATTTAATGATGGAATATGTGGATAGGTACTACCCAAAAATGAAGATTATTGGGAATCTCAGTAATTTTTGGATTATTCGCTGGTCTCACATCTCTGATATGGAGTTTAATGACCAGTATCCCATGTTGTACCTAAATATGGCACGGAACAATCTACACCAGTCTTTAGTTACCCCTAAGGATTCTTTGGTCAAATTCAACAAGAATATAGCCAGTGATTATTACGGAGGGGATGGCCTTCAGTATCTATCAGATTATCTAGGTGAAGAGGTTGTTGATCAAAGCATCAAACAGTTTTATTCTGAAAATTTGTTGAAACCTACGCATTCAAGAGAGTTTGAAAGTATTCTTGAAAAGAGCACGGATCTTCCCGTTAATTGGTTCTTTGATGAATATGTAGGTAAAAGAACAACTATCGATTTTAAAATACAAAAGGTTGAAAAGTTAGGAGATTCTTTACGGGTTTATGTCAAAAACCTTCAAAAGAATAATATGCCCGTTTCTATATACGGAATAAACAAAGACAGTATTGTTTATAAGAAATGGATAGCGCCTATTGATAGTGTTTCAACTGTGGTTGTTCCTGCCGAGGGGATTAAAAGACTTGCTCTCAATTATGAAGGGATTATTCCAGAATATAATCAGCGAAACAACTATAAGAAAGTTACAACTTTACTCAATAGACCGGTTCAATTTAGGCTATTTCAGGATGTAGAAGACCCAAAGTTTAATCAACTGTTCTTCATTCCTGTGTTTGAGTACAACATCTACGATGGTTTTAGCGTGGGACCTAAACTATATAACAAAACTTTACTTCCCAAAGGGTTTCATTATAAGATCGAACCTCAATATGGGTTCAGATCTAAAACAATTATTGGAAAGGGTTCTTTGAGTTATACTAAAAATCTCAACAACGACAATTTCTATAGAATGCGCTATGGAATTTCTGGGAGTTTGTTCTCGTATGATGAGGGGCTTTTTTATAAACGAGTGACTCCATTTGTAACATTCTCGTTTAGAAACAAAGACCTTAGGCATAATGAAAAGCAATTCATCAATATTCGAAGTGTAAATGTATTTCAAGATTTGGATCCAACCGATCCGGAACAAGAACCAAATTACAGTGTATTCAATGCCCAATATGTCTATGCAAATCCGAATCTGATTAATTATTTTAGAGGGTCTTTTGATTACCAACTATCTTCAGATTTCAGCAAGATATTTACCACCTTGGAATATCGAAAATTATTTCTAAGTAATAGACAACTTAATGTGAGGTTCTTCGCCGGCGCTTTCTTATATAATAATACTTCGGAAAATGGCGATTTTTTTAGTTTTGCCCTAGACCGGCCATCAGACTACCTCTTTGATTACCGCTACTATGGAAGAAGTGAAGATGATGGGCTCTTTAGTCAGCAATTAATAATTGCCGAAGGGGGTTTTAAATCGCAATTAGAACCGGCTACAGCCAATAGTTGGATGACAACTGTCAATGCAAGTACCAACATCTGGAAATGGATCTATGCGTATGGAGATGCCGGACTGGTTCACAACCGGGGTCAAGGAACTAAAGCCGTATTTGATACTGGTATTCGCGTAAACCTCGTGACTGATTATTTTGAACTATATTTTCCCCTGTATTCTAATTTAGGGTGGGAACCAGGACTCCCAGATTACGATCAAAAAATACGTTTTATCGTATCTATAAGTACAGGTACATTGCTTAGACTCTTCACACGAGAATGGTACTAGAAGGTATTGGTGTAGTAATTGTCTAAGCGGGTTAGGTGTCTATTAGTCCACGCCTTAAGTTAACACCTACGTTAAACCGCTTTCCTACGTTGCAAAAGACGTCCGTTTTTGCTACTTTTGCAAAGTCAAAATTTTTCAAAAATATGCAGACAAACCCTCAAACAAATAGTGAACTTTCTTTTAACGATTTCAAATCTGAGGTACTTAATGATTATAAAATTGCAGTAACCAGTCGAGAGTGTAGTTTATTAGGTCGGCGTGAGGTGTTGACAGGAAAGGCGAAGTTTGGAATTTTTGGAGACGGAAAAGAAGTTCCGCAATTGGCTTGGGCAAAAGCATTCAAAAATGGTGATTGGCGCAGTGGATACTACAGGGATCAAACCTTTATGATGGCCATTGGAAAACTTAGTATCGAACAATTTTTTGCAGGGCTCTACGCACATACAGATATTGATGCCGACCCCATGAGTGCAGGACGTCAAATGGGGGGTCATTTTGCCACGCATAGCTTGAATGACAACGGGAGTTGGAAAAACCTTACCACTCAAAAAAATAGTAGTGCAGACATCTCTCCTACGGCAGGTCAAATGCCTCGCCTTTTAGGACTTGCACAGGCCTCTAAAATATTTAGAAACGTTAATGGAATTGAAAACAAAACACAGTTTTCTATTAACGGAAATGAAGTCGCTTGGGGCACCATCGGTAATGCCAGCACAAGTGAAGGCTTGTTCTGGGAAACAATCAACGCAGCGGGTGTATTGCAAGTCCCAATGGTCATGAGTGTTTGGGATGATGCCTATGGTATTTCGGTACCGGCGAGTCTTCAAACCACAAAAGAAAATATTTCGGAAATATTGAAAGGTTTTCAACGCGACGACAAAGGAAACGGGTATGAGATCATCAATGTTAGAGGGTGGGACTATCCCGAACTTATAGAAAAATATCAGCAAGCAGGTGCTATTTCCAGAGACGAACACGTCCCAGTTTTAATTCACGTAAATGAGCTTACACAACCACAGGGTCATTCTACCAGTGGCTCTCACGAACGTTATAAAGATAAAGAACGATTACAATGGGAGTCAGATTTCGATTGCAATAAGAAAATGCGAGAGTGGATGATTGCCAATGATATCGCCACAGACGAAGAACTCATTGAACTCGAAAAAAAGATCAAGAAAGAAGTCCGTGATGGTAAGAAAACTGCTTGGGAAGCATTTTTAGTTCCTCAAAAACAAGAACAGCAGGAAGCATTAACGCTTCTTGGAAATCTGGCAGAAGCGAGTGCAAATCGAAACTTTATTGACAAGTTAAAAAACGATTTGGCCGAGAACAAGGAACCTTTGCGAAAAGACATTATATCTTCTGCACGTAAAGCCTTACGTTTTGTTATTGGAGAGGCATCTACCGAGAAGAAACAATTGCAGGATTGGATTAATAACTACTTCGAAATTATTCAACCTAAATATAGTGCGCATTTATATTCTGAAGCAGCAGATAACGCAACGGCCATCTCCCAGGTACCACCAACCTATGATGACGGAGCAGAACAAGTAGATGGTCGTGTCATTTTACGGGACAATTTTGATGTCATCTTTAGCAAGCATACTAATGTGCTAATCTTTGGAGAGGATAGCGGTGTTATTGGTGATGTTAACCAAGGTTTGGAAGGGCTTCAGAGTAAATATGGTGCATTCCGTATCTCAGATACTGGAATTAGAGAAGCTACAATTTTAGGGCAAGGGATTGGAATGGCCATGCGTGGGTTACGCCCTATTGCCGAAATTCAATACTTGGATTATATTCTGTATTGCATTCAGATTATGAGTGACGATCTTGCTACAGTTCGTTATAGAACTAACGGAAAGCAAAAAGCGCCACTTATTGTGCGTACTAGAGGGCATCGTTTAGAAGGTATTTGGCATAGTGGGTCCCAAATGGGAGCCTTGATACATTTACTAAGAGGAATGTATGTACTTGTACCTCGTGATATGACTACAGCAGCTGGTTTCTATAATACCCTTCTAGAAACAGATGAACCTGCGGTGGTTATAGAATGCCTCAATGGATATCGTTTGAAGGAAAAAATGCCTAACAACTTAGGTGAATTTAGAACTCCCATTGGTGTTGTAGAAACCATAAAAGAAGGAAGCGACATCACACTAGTTTCTTATGGAAGTACCTTGCGTATTGTACAGGAAGCAGCTCAGGAATTACTTCAGGTAGGTGTCGATGCCGAAATTATTGATATTCAGTCGTTGTTACCATTGGATACTAATCAAGATATTGTTAAGAGTGTTGCCAAGACCAATCGCCTACTCGTTATAGATGAAGATGTGCCGGGAGGTGCTTCGGCCTATATTCTGAATCATATTTTAGATGAACAAAACGCATACGAACATCTGGACAGTAAACCGCAGACACTCGCTGGGAAACCGCATCGTCCAGCCTATGGTACAGATGGAGATTACTTTTCAAAACCTTCCGTAGAAGATGTTTTTGAAAAAGTATATGACATTATGAATGAAGCAAATCCTGGAGATTATCCACCGCTTCGCTAATTTTTTTCAGAAAAGCATTGAGAAAATTTCTTTTATTGAGAATTTATTAGATATTTGAACAGACAAACAACAAATAACAAGTTTATGTTACTTTTCAATTTCAATACAAATAATAATAATAACGGAATGCCGTAACAGAAGCTTGTCGCAATATATCGCCCGTCAAGTTTTTGAACTTGACGGGTTTTTTTATGGAAAAAAGAATTTAAAAAGACCAAATTATGTGTGGAATTGTATGTGCCTTCGATCTGAAACAACCAAGTGAAACCTTGAGACCTCAACTGTTAACAATGGCCAAATGTATTCGTCATCGTGGACCTGACTGGAGTGGTATCCATAGCAGTTCCAATGCTATTTTGGCACATGAACGCTTGGCAATAGTAGATCCAACCTCAGGAAAACAACCATTATTTTCAGAAGATAAGGCCCTTATTCTTGCCGCTAATGGCGAAATATACAATCACATAGCTTTGAGAAAGCAATTTGAAGGCAGCTACAATTTTCAAACAAAGAGTGATTGTGAAGTGATTCTCGCATTGTACAAAGAAAAAGGAACTGAGTTTCTAGATGAGCTCAACGGAATCTTTGGTTTTGCACTCTACGATTCTGAACGCGATACCTATCTTGTAGCTCGAGATCATATGGGAATCATTCCATTATACATGGGCTGGGATCAAAACGGAACTTTCTATGTGGCTTCAGAATTAAAAGCCTTAGAGGGCGTATGTACCAAAATTGAACTCTTCCCTCCCGGGCACTACCTTTCTAGTGAAGATGGCGAACTCAAGCAATGGTATTCTCGAGATTGGATGGATTATAACGCGGTTAAAGAGAATGAAACAAGTATTACTGCCTTGCGAGAAGCCTTAGATGCGGCTGTACACAGACAACTTATGAGTGACGTCCCCTACGGTGTTTTACTTTCTGGTGGTTTGGATTCATCTATCACTTCAGCCATTGCCAAGAAATATGCAGATAAACGTATTGAAAGTGGTGATAAGGACGCCGCGTGGTGGCCGCAATTACACTCATTCGCTATTGGTTTGGACGGTTCTCCAGATCTCGCAGCGGCTCAAAAAGTGGCGAATCATTTAGGGACGGTTCATCATGAAATCAAATTTACTATTCAAGAAGGCATTGATGCTATTAAAGATGTGGTCTATCATCTAGAAACCTATGACATCACAACCATAAGGGCTTCCACCCCCATGTACTTAATGGCTCGTGCCATCAAGGCAATGGGGATAAAAATGGTCCTCTCTGGTGAAGGCGCCGATGAAATTTTTGGCGGTTACCTCTATTTTCACAAAGCCCCTAACGAAAAAGAGTTTCATGAGGAAACGGTGCGCAAATTAGATAAGCTTCATATGTATGATTGTCTACGTGCAAATAAATCGTTGGCCGCATGGGGCATCGAAGGACGCGTTCCTTTTTTAGATAAAGAATTCATGGACGTCGCCATGCGACTTAACCCAAAAGATAAGCTCATTAATGGTAAGCGTATGGAAAAATGGATTCTTCGGAAAGCCTTTGAAGACATGCTTCCAGAAAGTGTTGCTTGGCGCCAAAAAGAGCAATTTTCTGACGGTGTTGGATATAGTTGGATTGATACACTAAAAGAGGTTGTTGCTACCGAAGTAACCGATGAACAATTGGCAAATGCGCAATATAAGTTTCCGCTACAAACTCCAACGAGTAAGGAAGAATTCTATTATCGCTCTATTTTTGCAGAACATTTTCCAAGTGATGCAGCTGCCTTATGTGTGCCTTCGGTACCTTCAGTTGCCTGTAGTACTCCAATAGCCTTAGAATGGGATGAAGCCTTTAAAAACATGAATGATCCTAGTGGTCGTGCCGTTGCTAATGTGCATGATGAGGCTTATTAAGAAGTTAAGGCAACCATTTTTTATCAAAATTAGGTTTCCTTTTTTCAAGAAACGCATCCCTACCCTCTTTGGCTTCATCTGTCATATAGGCCAATCGTGTTGCCTCTCCAGCAAATACTTGTTGTCCCACCATACCGTCATCGGTTAGGTTCATGGCAAATTTTAGCATTTTAATGGAGGTAGGTGACTTAGCTAAGATTTCCTGTGCCCATTCAAAAGCCGTGTCTTCCAACTCGGCATGAGGAATAACGGCATTCACCATTCCCATCTCATAGGCTTCCTGAGCGCTGTAATTTCTTCCGAGGAAAAATATCTCCCGCGCCTTCTTCTGCCCTACCATTTTAGCCAGATATGCAGAACCGTACCCACCATCAAAACTAGTTACATCGGCATCGGTTTGTTTGAAGATGGCATGTTCTTTACTTGCAAGTGTGAGGTCGCAAACCACATGAAGGCTATGTCCCCCTCCTACAGCCCAACCGGGAACAACAGCAATCACCGCTTTAGGCATAAACCGAATAAGGCGTTGAACATCCAAAATATTAAGGCGATGATATCCATCTTCCCCTACGTATCCTTGATGGCCCCTGGCACTTTGGTCACCTCCGCTGCAAAAACTATAAACACCGTCTTTTGAGGATGGCCCTTCTGCCGAAAGTAAGACCGCACCAATACTGGTATCTTCTTGGGCATCATGAAAGGCATCCAATAATTCAGAAGTAGTTTTTGGTCTAAAGGCATTTCGCACTTCGGGACGGTTAAATGCTATCCTAGCAACGCCATCACATTTTTTATAGGTGATATCTGTATATTCTTTGACAGTTTTCCAAGCTGGTGTTTGCATATTTTTTATTTTAGCGTAAAGATAAAACTTTGGCACTTCTTCTGGACACAAATTGTAAACGGATTGGGCGTCAGATAATCTTCAATCAAAATCACCATAAAAAGAATGCCATGCGTATACTATGTTTTTTCTTCGGAATACTGATAACCACCTCAACATTCGGCCAAGCACCTTACCAATTTACAGAAGTAATTAATTTGGAAGCGACACCGGTAATAAGCCAAGGACGTACCGGAACCTGTTGGAGTTTTTCAACCTCTTCGTTCTTAGAGTCTGAAATCATGCGACTTACAGGGAAACAAATTGATTTGTCAGAAATGTATACCGTGAGAAACACCTACCCAAAAAAAGCCGAAAACTTTGTAATGCGTCAAGGAAAGGCTCAATTTAGTGAAGGCGGTTTGGCTCATGACGTGATCAATTCGGTACGTGATTATGGTTTGGTGCCTCAAGAGGCTTATAGTGGACTATTTGCTAACCAAACGAGGCACAATCATGCCGAAATGGTAGCCGTAGTAAGTGCAATGTTGGACACCTATATCAAAAATCCTGGCAGAAAACTAAGCCCCAACTGGTCCAAAGCTGTGGATGCAGTACTCGATGTATATCTTGGCGAAAATCCAACAAGCTTCTCGTACAACGGAAAACAATACACGCCAGAGAGCTTTCGAGATATGGCCAAAATCAATCCTGAAAACTACATCACATTGACTTCTTTTAGCCATGCTCCTTTCTATTCGAAGTTTATTTTGAATATTCCAGATAACTTTAGCAATGGTAGTTTTTACAATCTACCACTAGATGATATGATGACTGCTATTGACATCGCTCTTGAAAATGGGTTTACCGTTGAGTTGGATTGCGATGTTAGTGAGCGTACTTTTTCTTCCAAGGATGGGGTTGCAGTGATTCCTGCTAATTCAGAGAACAACATCAAAGCGTTACAAGGTGTATACCAAGAAAAGAACATATCGCAAGAATATCGGCAAAGTGAATTTGAGAATTACACTACAACCGATGACCATTTGATGCATATTACTGGCATGCTTCGAGATCAAAATGGCACAAAATATTATAAGGTAAAGAATAGCTGGGGAACCGACCCTGAACGTAATGCTAATAACGGCTATGTCTACTTTAGTGAAGCCTATATGCGTTTAAAAACAATCAGCGTAATGGTGCACAAGGATGCCGTTCCTAAGAATATTGCGGATAAGTTACAATTGTAATTACCAGCCTCATCAAACGTTTTGTTCATTATAATAATTAGCCTTTACTAAATTTATGACAATATTAGTATCTTTGGTGCAGTTATTGAGGTATATTTAGTGCACTTAAAAGTCTATACAATGAAAAGATATCTGCTCGTTTTATTGATTTCAATCCCATTTTTTGCTTCGGCTCAATTCGATTTTGAAACTCGTTATTTTACCATAACAGCCGATGCACTTCCTGAAATTGAAGAACTCACGTCTATTTCATTGTATAAGGGACCTGCCTTCTCGAGTAAATTACCCTCGTTTAAAATGACCCGATCGAACTACTGGCAACCCGTAGATATGAGCTCTGCCATCGAAAAAACTTCGGAGTATGTAGATTCAAAAATTGAGATAGCCCCAACAATAAAATCCAGAGAATTCGGATTTTCATTTTCTGTTAACGGCAATAATTCATTTGATAATACTAGTAGTGGAGGCATTAAAAATATAGCTTATCAAGAAATGCGTTCTTTGTACTTTTGTACACCAACGCCTTCGTCTTCCATTGCAGGCAGAAGGAACTAAATAGGTTTAAGCGTCTTTTGAAATTAATTCTATACCGTCTTCTTTTATAACTATCTGTTTGTCTCTATAGAGGCTTCCAATCGCCTTTTTAAAACTTTTTTTACTTAATCCCAGCTCATTTTTAATTTTATCAGGGTCAGATTTGTCATGAAGTGGTAAAAACCCTCCAGCCGCTTTCAATTCATCTATAATGTAATTGGCATTGGGTTCAATGCTTCTATATCCTGGTGCTTGAAGAACGATATCTATCTTATTATCTGGTCTAATTTTCCGAACATAGGCTTTTATGCTATCCCCGGTTCTGATATCCTCAAAAATATCTTCCAAATAAATAAGTCCTTTATATTTTCCATTTATGATCACATTGGCCCCCTTTTCAGTAAGATGGGTTACCAAAACACTAACTTCGTCATAAGGCTTCAATGTATGTCCTGCATTATCTAAGAACCGATTTGTCTTACTTGATCCTACCAAACGATTTGTCTTTTCATCTAAGTACACATAAACAATGTACCAGCTTCCAGCTTTCATTGGTCTTGCTTGTTCCTTAAAAGGCACAAACAGGTTTTTCTCAACACCCCAATCTACGAAGGCACCATGTTTGGTTACGTCATTGCACTGAAGGTATCCAAATTCGTTGAGCGTAACAAGTGGCTCTAAAGATGTTGCAATAGGTCGTTCCTCATTATCTAAATAAATAAAAACCTTGACCTCATCTCCAACCTCATAAGTTTCAGGTTTGTGCTTGTGGGGTAAGAGGACTACTTCTCCCTCTTCATCGCCCAAATAAAGCCCTGGATCTGTCTCTCTTAAGATCGTAAGTGTGTTGTATTTACCTAGTGCTATCATGCGACAAATATACAATTTTAAAAGTTCATTAATTGTTCAAAAAAAGCTTGTTTTATCCCATCAATATTTGCTAAATTCACATCCAAATGCTACGAAAAAACCCTCACAGTTTACCGGACAATACTACCCTTTCGGATGTTATTGAGAATGAGTATGCTACTGTCTATTTTTACGGAAATATTACTGTAGTGGAAGTTAATGAAGGGGTCACAATTTCTTTTAAAACAGGTATTTCGTTACTATTGAAGTCTCTTACACTCTTAGGGACTAAACCTTTTATCATCATTTCAAATCGAATAAACTCATATTCGGTGAATCCAACAGATTACAAGTATTTGGAGCGGGTTCCTTCACTGCGGGGAATTGCTATTGTATATCACACGGAGAGTAGCAAAAAAGCAGCTACCTTGGAAGCTGCCTTCTTCAACAAACCCTTTGAGCTATTCGATAATATTATTGATGCATATACATGGGGTGAAAAGTTATTGAATTAGGAATACGATTACCTTAAAGAATCGAAGTATCCTCTCAATATAGTGTCATTTACATGGTTTGGAGTGTGAATTTCTAAAAGCATGGGGCGCTGTGCATCCTTCAAAAATTCTTCAAGTTTACTTTCCAACTCATCCTCCTTTGAAACTGTCACATATGAAATTGCATACATCTCGCAAAGATGCTTTGCCGTATGGTGGTGTTGCGTTTCGAAATAGGAATTAAAATGTGTCTGCTCTTTGGCTCCTGGTAGAATGCGAAATATACCTCCACCGCTATTATTAATGACAATGATTTTAAAATTTGATGAGATATATTGATTCCAAAGCGCATTGCTATCGTAAAGAAAACTAAGGTCTCCCGTTACAAATATGGTAGGAAGTTTAGATATGTATGCCGCTCCAATGGCCGTACTTGTACTTCCGTCAATACCACTCGTTCCTCGATTACAAAACACCTTAAGGTTCTTATCTACATCAAATAGTTGGGCGTATCGCACGGTTGCGCTATTACTCAATTGAAGTTGTTTATCTCCTTTCAGGTGCTTAAACAATTTAGAAAACACTTCAAAATCAGAAAATGGCACTTCATCAAGATACAACGCGTGTTTTTCTCTTCTGTTCTTCTTAATCTCTAACCAGTGGTTCCTGTAATCACTCTTTATTGGTTGTGTATCTGTTATAAACGCACGTAGGAATGTATTGGGGTTCGTCTTAAAATGACGTTCCAAACAGAAAAACGTATTGTATGCCTTTTTTTCATCAACATGCCAATGTTTTTTAGGTGGATATTTTCTTAAAAAAGCTTTAACCTTCTTTGAAACAACCATACCCCCAAAAGTCAATAACACTTCTGGGCGAAGTTTTTCAAAACCTTCATCCTCCAGTGGGGCTATTAACTGATCAATAGCAGGGAAAAATTGATCATGATGCAAGTTGGATGTTGTTTCGGTAAGTACAATTAAACTTTCGTCCTTTGCCAACAAATTGACCACCGCTTCCTCCAAACTATTGGGCTTAAGTACACCTACAAGAATCATCCTTTTTTTGGAAACATCCCATATATCTCTAAAAGAAGACAAATCATCTAGGCTGTCAAATTCAGGCTCCGTTATCGGTATAATTTCTGGTTTATTTTCAAGGGTAGGAACTCTATCGTAGAGCGGTTCAGAAAATGGCACATTAATATGCACAGGAGCTTGTGACATTATCGCCATATTCAATGCCTTATTAATCTCACTTTCGTTAAATTTTTGATGTGACTGACCTTCTCTGCAGTTCGCACTATATGCGATATGATTGGCGTATACATTCTCCTGCCTAATGGTTTGACCGTCTCCTACATCTATAAGATGACTTGGTCTATCTGCCGAAATAACCACAAGAGGTATGTCGCTGTAAAAGGCTTCAGCCACAGCAGGGTAATAGTTTAGTAAGGCCGAGCCTGATGTACACACCAATGCCACGGGTTTGCCAAGTTGTTGCGCCATTCCTAAAGCAAAAAAACCAGCACAACGCTCATCAACAATACTAAAATTAGTGAATTCAGGTTCTTGTGTAAACCCAATAATTAAGGGAGCATTTCTAGACCCAGGTGAAATCACGACATGATCTATCTCTTTAACGAGACATAGTTGCGTTATAGTTTGAGAGAGAATCTTACTGGAGAATGTCATGAGTCACAAAGGTACGAAGACCTATATTAATATTAAAGCAACGGCCAAAGTACCTGAAGCATGGTTTGCATTTTATTCTGGGTTTCTTCCCACTCGCTTTCAGCTACGGATTCTTGGGTAATACCTCCACCCACATAGATATGTGCACTACCATTCTCAATTTTCATACAGCGAAGATTCACAAAAAGCGTAGAATGCGTTTCAGAGGCACGCACATAACCTAAAAAACCAGTATAAAATTCTCTTTCATAATTTTCTTCCTTCAGCAAAAATGCTTGTGCATCTTTTTGAGGCAACCCACATATGGCTGGCGTGGGATGGAGCACATTTGCAAGCGTTTGTAGATTAGCCTCCTCTGTATTAATTTTTCCGTAAATATCAGTTCTCAAATGTACCAATGTACCCGCTATGTGATCGTAAGTGTTAGAAATGTCAATCGTGGAGGCAACCGTTTTTAATTTATCAATAATATCATCCGTAACCAATTGTTGTTCGTCTCGTTCTTTATGAGTCCAAGATTCATACACCCCTTCTTTCTGTTTTCTCGTTCCTGCTAAGGCCATTGTCGTGAACGAAGTCCCATGAATAGAAGCCAAAACCTCAGGAGTTGCACCACACCACAAGCCAGTACTAGGGTGATACCAGATATACCTAAACGCTCTTGGATATAGATTGAACAGCCTATTTGAAAGTATTTCGAGGTCAACCCCATTTAAGGGCACTCTTTTACTTCTGGACGCAACTATTTTGGATGTTACCCCCCTTGATATACTTTTTCGAGCGGCTTCTACCAACTCAATATGTCGTTCTTTTTCTGCTTCAGAAAAGGGTGGTGAAAAATGTTCTATGGGTATCTCAGACGCCTCGTAATTCGCTTGTATCTGTGTCGCCGCAACTTCTGGAATGCAAATTTTTTTTTCTTCGGAATTAAAAGGGGCAAAAATAAACCCTTTTTGAAGGGAATCCGTAAGCTCGTAGCATTGATCATCATTCTGAAGACTTCCAAGAACCAAATGACTCTCTGGCAACGCATATAATACAAAAGGTTTTCGGTTATGATACTGTTTTGTAACCGTGGCAATTACATCCTTAAAATTCATAAGGATCTATTTACGAAGAGTTAGTGTCGTAAGCTTTACCATAGAAACTAGCTCGTCTTTATCATTGGTAATACGGATTTGCCATAGTTGGGTGGTATGACCTTGGTGCAACACGGTGGCCTTCGCATATACATATCCATCACGAACACTTTTGACATGATTAGCCGCAATTTCTATCCCTCGAACAGCCACCTTGGGAGCGTTCAAAAATAATATTGCAGCCGCACTACCCACGCTTTCCGCTAGCGCAACAGAAGCACCGCCATGCAGGACCCCGTCTGGTTGATGTACTTTAGGTCCAACTGGCATTCTGGCCACTAACATATTCTCTTCCACATCTACAAATTCGATCCCTAAGGTTTCCATCAATGTGTTTTTACACATTTTATTACAGCCATTTAGCATTTCTTCTTTGGTGTACTTCATCCTAAAAATTTACATTTGTAAAAATACGAAATGAGCCAAACAAAACGTGGGTGCCTTAGAAAATCTTTCCTAGGCCATAGTATATTTCTTCGAAACCTAACGTTTATCTCACTAAACAGTAAATGGATATGACAAACGAAAAAAGAGTCTCCTATACCGCTCAAAACACATATACTACCCTCAATGAATTTACCGATAAGACCAAAAATGTCTGGTTGGTATTTCATGGCTTGGGATACTTAAGTCGTTATTTTATTAACCACTTTGCTCATTTAAATCCAACCGAAAACTATATCATAGCTCCCCAAGCACCATCGAAGTATTATCAGGGAACCAATTTTAAACATGTAGGGGCTTCTTGGCTCACTAAGGTGGATACCATTGCAGAAACTAAAAACGTACTTCAATATGTAGATTCCGTTTTTGAAGCCGAAAAGCAAACACCTCTTCCCAATTTTATTGTGCTAGGATACTCGCAAGGGGTCTCTATTGCAACTCGATGGATTTCAAGCCGAAAAATACAGTGTGACCATCTTATTTTGCATTCTGGTGGAATCCCAAAAGAATTAGTCAAAGAGGATTTTGATTATATGAACAAAAACACACAAGTAACCTACCTCTATGGTGATAAAGATCAATACATCACAGAAGCCCGTAAAACAGAAGAAACACTGAAAGGAACCAATCTATTTGGGGAAAGATTAGCCATTGAAGTATTTGATGGAACCCATGAAGTAGACACTAATTTTCTTACAAAATTCTAATTTAATTCCTACAAATAATTGTATTTCATCGAATAATTTTGCTTTTAAGCTTTTTAATCGTTTACTTTATTCCTAATTGTAAGAATAATCTGAACTCCCCGTCGATGAAAAAAATACTACTAACCGTCTATCTTTTATTACTGAGTGCGGCGCTTTTCGCCCAAGTAAGTTCCGAAGAAAAAAAGGCCCTTCTTGATTTTTATACTGCCACCAATGGGGCAGATTGGACCCATAGTTGGGATACCAATGAGCCCGTAACGAATTGGCAAGGTGTCACTGTAGAAGCAAACAAAGTAGTAGGCATACGCCTACTTTTCAACAACATGGAGGGCGCGCTCCCGCAATCTTTGGGGCAGTTACAACATTTAAGATCCTTAGAACTTTCGTTTAACAAATTATCGGGAGAATTGCCAAAAGAGTTAGGGAATCTTCATAAACTGGAGATACTTTCCTTTAACGGAAATGATCTTAGCGGAGAAATTCCAGCATCCATTGGAAATCTTATTCACCTCCAGCAACTTCATTTGAGTAGTAACCATTTTTCAGGTCAAATTCCTGTCGAACTTGCTTCACTCAATAAACTTACCGTTTTTAACGTTTTTGACAATAAGCTTAGTGGTGCGTTACCGCTAGAGCTTGCTGCTAACAATAATCTCAGAGAGCTGGTCGTAGCCGAAAATGATTTTACAAACCTCGCTGACTTTCCCGTGGTACTACTAACCAATTCAGGCACTTTAGATCTGCACCAAAATAACGCAGCTTCAAAAGGAAAATCGGTTATTGCCATCGAGACCAGTGATGACGATAATTAGTCTTCAGATAGGCGACAGAATCTAGGCTTAATACGCTTTCAATTTCTTTATCTTTGTTGTTTAAACCATAGTCATGACTACATTTCTGGTTGAACATCGACGCATTACTGTTTCAGAGTATCAAAACCTACGAAGAACCACTTCTTGGCCCTCCTTAAATGACAGCAGCGTGAGTATTGGACTTTCTAATGATCTCTTTTCGGTGGTTGTGATTTCTCAAGAAAAAACTATCGGTATAGGCAGAGTCATCGGTGATGGTGCCATCTATTTTTACATTCAAGATGTCATCGTTCATCCAGAATATCAAAAAATGAAGGTTTGAGACCTACTCATGAAACACATTGAAGAGTTTATTCGTAAAAAAGCCCCAAGCCATGCTTTTGTAGGATTGATGGCCGCTCAAGGAGTAAAAGATTTTTACACTCGATTCAATTATTTGGAACGATCCAAAGAAGCTCCGGGAATGTACAAACTCATCAAAAATAATATAAAATAATCTGTCTTCGGCTAATTCTGTATGAAATACGGGGTTTATATCCTATCAGGGATTACTATTTATGGGTATGTAAAATTGTATAACTTTATAGCTACTAAAACCATTCCTCATGAAAATCAATAAACTCTTCTCGCTCCTTATTTTAATTGTACCCTATTTTATTTTTGGTCAAAAAGATGACGCCAAAAAAGAGACCACCGTCGATGCCGAATTCCATGGTCAAAAATGGAGAAATATTGGTCCCTTTCGAGGCGGTCGTAGTGTTGCATCTACAGGGGTTGTAAAAGAACCCATGACGTATTATATGGGGAGCACAGGAGGTGGTGTTTATAAAACAACAGATGATGGTATTAATTGGAAAAATGTCTCAGATGGTTTTTTTAAAACGGGCACCGTAGGAGCTATCGCTGTTTCTGAAAGCAATCCAAACCTCGTGGTTGTAGGTATGGGAGAACATGCTGCACGAGGTGTTATGACTTCCATGGGTGATGGTGTCTACAAATCAACAGATGGTGGAAAGAGCTGGAAACATATGGGACTTGATTTTACAAGGCACATTTCAGATGTAATAATCCATCCAACCAATCCCGATATTATTTTTGTCGCCGCTCAGGGTGCTCAATACGGCCCTTCATCAGATAGAGGAGTTTACAAATCTATTAATGGTGGTGATTCTTGGGAAAAGGTGTTATATATAGATTCGAACACGGGAGCTTCTTCCCTATCCATGGATATGAAAAATCCATTAATCCTCTATGCAGCCATGTGGCAGCATCGAAGATATCCGTGGACTATGGAATCAGGCGGTGAAAAGTCGGGTTTGTACAAAACGGCTGATGGAGGAACAACTTGGGAACCCATGAAAGCAGGACTTCCTAAAGAATTTGGTAAAGCTGGTATATCCGTCTCACGTGCTAATCCAGCACGCGTTTATGCTGTTATTGAAGCCGAGGGTGAAAAAGGAGGCGTGTATAGAAGTGATAATGCCGGAAAAAAATGGACGCAGATAAATAAGAATCGGGTGAACATAGCACGCTCTTGGTATTATATGGAAATCTTTGCCGATACACAAAATGAAAACATTGTCTATGTCCTCAATGCCCCAGTAATGAAATCTATTGATGGAGGCCGAACGTTCTCCAATTTAGGCACACCACACGGAGACAACCATCATTTATGGGTTCATCCAGATGACAACCGAAAAATGATCAACTCTAATGATGGAGGGGCTAATATTTCTAACAATGGCGGCAAAAGTTGGAGCTCTCAACAAAACCAACCCACATCACAATTTTATAGAGTTATTGCTGATAATTTGTTTCCTTACAATGTCTATGGAGGCCAACAGGACAATTCGGCCATTGCTATTGCCAGTCGAACAAACGACGGTGGAATTGATTGGAAAGATTGGTATTCGGTTGCTGGGTGTGAAAGCGCATTTTTGGCTTTTGACCCTGACAATCCAGTGGTAGTTTATGGTGGTTGTTATCAAGGTATTATAGATCGTTGGAGTAAGAGCACAGGAGATTCCAAGGCAATCAATGAATATCCCGAACTAGGATTGAGTAAGGCTCCCAAGGATGCTAAATTCCGTTTTAACTGGAATGCTCCTATTATTAGTTCGCCACACGACCGAAATACAATTTACCATGCTGGCAACAGAGTTTTTAAAACAACCAACGGAGGAACTAATTGGACCATTGTTAGTCCAGACCTAACCAGAAACGATCCTGAAAAACATGGCCCTGGTGGAGGACCCTACACCAATGAGGCAGCAGGAGGTGAAAACTATAACACCATCATGTATCTGGTAGAATCTCCCCATGAAGATGGTGTGCTCTATGCGGGCAGTGACGATGGGTTAATTCATATTACTAAAAATGGTGGAAACACTTGGGAAAATATAACACCAAAAGGGCTGCCTGAAGCCATCGTTAATAGTATTGAGGTATCACCTCATGATCAAGCTACCGCCTACGTAGCCGTCATGAACTACAAATCCATGGACCTCACCCCTTACATTTACAAAACCACAGATTATGGACAATCTTGGTTACTAATCACCAATGGTATTAAAGGTGATCACACCTTTGTGCGGGTAGTTCGGGAAGATCCAAAAAGAAAAGGACTGTTATATGCAGGTACCGAAACTGGGTTATATATTTCTTGGAATGACGGGAAACAATGGGATCCATTTCAATTAAATCTACCGGTTGTACCCATCAATGATTTGATTATTCAGGATAACGATCTGGTGGCAGCCACCGCAGGTAGGTCTTTTTGGATATTAGATGATCTGGGGGCTATTCAGAATAAAAACACACCCAAAGAAGATGTCACGATTATAAAACCAAAAGACACCTATCTGTTCTTTGGAGGGAGAAGTAATAGCCCGACCATAGGTAAGAACCCAACAAGTGGAGTCACTTTCGATTATTATCTAAAAGAAGCTACAGATTCTATAGAGCTCACCTTGGAGGTCTTACATAATAATGATGTTATAAGGACCATATCCAGTAAACCAACAAAAGGCTTTAAAACTTGGCCAGGAGGTCCTTCACGTCCGGCTGTATTGCCTGCTAAAAAGGGATACAATCGTTTTACGTGGAATTTCAGACGAGATGCCCTCCCATCCATAAATAACATTTTCGTTTTCGGAAGTACCAATGGGTCTCACGTTGGTCCAGGGAACTATACGCTGAGATTACGTTTAGGGGATGTTATGTCCGAAACCATAGCTACTGTAAAGGCTAATCCCGCTGTTGAAGCCTCCTTATCGGCATATCAAGAACAGCAGCAGGTAGTAACCGAAATCGAAGCTATGGTGACCAACATACACAAGTCTGTCAACCAAATGCGTTCTGCCAAAGCGCAACTGGCAGGCTACAAAAAATTGTTATCAGAAAATGAAGCGGCCAAAGATCTCATTTCAACGGGAGATTCATTGACCAAACGTATCACTTCTTGGGAAGAAAATCTTATTCAGGCGAAACAGAAGACCTTCCAGGATGTTATAAATTATAACAATAAGTTAAATGCTGAATTACTGTTTCTAAGAGGTTTTGTAGAGGGCGTTATTCCGAAGGTAACACAAGGGACCAGAGAGCGTCTTCAGGATCTAAAAAATGACTGGCAAAAGTACCAGATCGAAAGAGACGCGATCATACAGACCGAAATGAATGCCTACAATACAGCCTTTAAAACGCTTCAATTACCTGCAATTATTCTAAAAGAAGACTAGGCATAACATTAGTGAAAACTGAGGATTCCTTGATTAAATCAATCAAGGGATCTTTTATTTAAACTCCACCAAGATGCTAGCAACTCGTGTGTAACATTCCATTGAAAACCATCTCTTTAGGTAAAATTGAGTATGGTGACATTTATACGCAAATACCCTATTTGGGCCTTTTTAATTATTAATTATGCGATCTCCTGGGGGTTTTTATTCCCTAGCTATCGAATTATCCAAGAAAACGATGGAATTACTCCGCTCGCTCTTATTGGACTCATTGGTGCCTATGGCCCAACCATTGCAGCAATTATCGTGCAAGGAGTTTTGGATAAGAAGAAACTAAAAACCATGCTAGGTCGGCTACTAAGAGTACGTGTTAGTTGTCGCATATACCTATTTGTCATTATCGCCCCCATTCTCTTTTATGTAGTGGCTTATTTGTTGGGAACCATGGTACTGGACGGCAATCTACATATAAGTTGGATGGCTGGTTTGTCTGGCATTCCCATTTGGTTCCTAGCGGCCTTGCCGTTTGGTCCTATGGGTGAAGAATTAGGATGGCGAGGATTCATGCTTCCCAGACTACTGGATCAATTTTCCATACTAAAAGCATCCTTTTTTGTTGGCTTAGCTTGGGGCGTCTGGCACTTAGCATCTTTTAGTTTCCCTGGAGCTGCAATCCCCGAATTTCTTTCGGTAAATGTATGGACCATTTTCCTATATTTTGCAAACACAATCGCCTTAAGTATCGTGTTTTCGTACGTTTATCTCAAAAGCCGTGGAAGTGTTTTTATGGCAATTTTGTTACATACTTTCTTCAATGCCGCATCTAATATAACGTTCGATTTCTTTGCAGAAACGCAAAATGTGGCATTGTTAACGACTACCTATATACTAAATTTAGTATTGGCAGGTACTGTTGGGGTCTTACTAGTTAAAAAAGCCGAAAAAAGAGGGCTTAAAAAAATTATATAAAATTGTAACTTGAGGGTGTGTCAGATATCAGTTTAAATGGGCTAGTTGCCTTTATTGTATTTCTCTACCTGCTCGCCGCACTATTACTATGGGTGCTTATCTCTTTCCTGGTATTAATGGCCGAAAAAAGTGTACACAAAAGACCCTGGAA
>Ga0316205_10002159_pt1 | contig 21359 bp, 21 predicted proteins | sample 3monthpyrite_MG_FD_204941 | JGI IMG/M metagenome (GOLD analysis project Ga0316205, IMG submission 204941) | Microbial mat bacterial communities from mineral coupon in-situ incubated in ocean water Damariscotta River, Maine, United States -... | ecosystem: Environmental > Aquatic > Marine >... | reverse complement strand
TAAATGAATATCGCGGGCCGTTGGCCGTAATGTCGCTAAACCCGCACGCGATTTACCACATGCAAAAGCTGGCGCCAAATGTGGCGCGCGGGCTGGTAACCTGCCGGTTTTCAGCAGAAGACTGGCCGCTCATGCCGCGGGGCCGCGCGGAGGAATTGGTGCAAATCCCTGATTATGACGCCAGCGGTGCCAGCTTTATTTCGCACCACTTTAACAGCCTAGATCTGCCGCGGGTCGATGAAATTCGCCAAAGCGGCGATCCGGTGCTAAGCTGGACCATCACATCGGAAGACGACGAGTTCAAAGCGCGGCGGCTGGCCGATAACATCACTTTCGAGGGATACCTGCCCTGAGCGATACCAGCTATGAGATAAGCCTTTTGAATGGCATGAACGACGTGCCCGCTGCCGAGTGGGATGCGTTGACCAACGGTGATCCGTTCACTGCGCACCGGTTTTTGCTGGCACTGGAAGAAAGCGGTTCGGTGGGGCCCGGCACCGGCTGGGAGCCGCGCCACATGTTGGCCCGCCGAAACGGTGTGCTGGTGGGCGCGATGCCGCTTTACTTGAAATCCCATTCTCAAGGCGAATATATTTTTGATTTCAATTGGGCGGATGCCTATTCCCGCGCGGGGGGCGATTATTACCCCAAGCTGCAATCTGCCGTGCCGTTTACCCCGGCCTCCGGCCCGCGCCTGTTGGCGCAAGATGACGCGGCCCGCCATGCGCTGCTGCAAGGGGCTGTTCAGATCGCTGAAACCAACGGCATATCGTCATTTCATATGACATTTTGCAGCGAAGCCGAATTTGCTCTGGGGGGTGAGATGGGGCTGATGCAGCGGGTTAACCAACAGTTTCACTGGGAGAATCGCGGGTATGAAAGTTTTGAAGGTTTCCTTGCGGATCTTTCATCGCGAAAGCGCAAGAATATCCGCAAGGAGCGGGCTACAGCGCAAGGCTTTGGTGGAGATATCGTTGCCCTGAGCGGGGATGATATCCAACCCGAGCACTGGGAGGCTTTTTGGCAGTTTTATCAGGATACCGGCGCGCGCAAATGGGGCACGCCCTACCTGACCCGCGCATTTTTTGACGAAGCCCAAAAGCATATGCGCAACGATATCCTGCTGGTGCTGGCCACGCGCGCAGGGCGTTATGTAGCCGGTGCGCTGAATTTTATCGGGCGTGACGCGCTTTTTGGCCGCTATTGGGGCGCGGTAGAGCACCACCCGAACCTGCATTTCGAACTGTGCTATTATCAAGCCATTGATGCTGCTATTGCGCGTGGCCTAAGCCGTGTGGAGGCGGGCGCACAGGGCGAACACAAGCTGGCTCGTGGCTATTTGCCAACACCGGTTTACGCGCTGCACTGGATAAGAGATAAGGGCTTTGCCCACGCGGTGCAGCGCTTTTTAGAAGCCGAAGCCGAGGCGGTGCACGAAGATATCGAAGAGCTAACCGAGATAGGCCCGTTTAAACGGGATGGAGGCGAAAATGGCTGAGCATTTTGTGGTGATCGGCGCCGGTCAGGCCGGGGCGACCCTGTGTGAAACCCTGCGCAAAAACGGCTTTGACGGGCGCATAACCTTGCTTGGTGACGAGCCGGTGCCGCCTTACCAGCGTCCGCCACTCTCCAAGGCGTATCTGCTTGGCGATATGGCGAAGGAGCGGCTTTTTTTGCGCCCCGAGAGCTACTATTCCGAGCATGATATTACGCTTCGCGAGGATGTTTCAGCTGTCGCGATTGACCCGATAGCGCGGGTGGTATCGCTCTCGGATGGTACTCGGCTCGGCTATGACAAGCTTGCGCTCACCACCGGCGCGGCCCCGCACCGCCTGCCGCGCCGCATCGGCGGTGACCTTGAGGGCGTTTATACCGTGCGTAGCCTTGCGGATGTGGACGCGATGGCCGCTGAATTTTCTGTAGGGAAAAGGGTGCTGATAATCGGCGGTGGCTATATAGGGCTGGAAGCGGCCGCTGTGGCCGCGAAGCTTGGGCTAAAGGCCACGTTGATCGAGATGGCCGCGCGGATATTGCAGCGCGTTGCCGCGCCCGAAACATCGGATTACTTTCGCGCATTGCACAAAAGCCACGATGTGGAGATCATTGAAGGCACGGGCGTAGAAGCGCTGATCGGAGCAGGCCGGATAACCGGCGCGCGGCTGGCAGATGGCCGCGAACTTGAGGCTGATTTTGTGATTGTCGGTGTAGGTGTTGCGCCGCGCACAGCGCTCGCCAAAGAGGCCGGGCTTGCACTGGATAACGGGATAAAGGTTGACCTGCATTGCCGCACATCGGACGCCGACATTTTTGCGGCCGGAGACTGCGCCAGCTTTCCGCTGGAGGGCGCACAAGTGCGGATAGAAAGCGTTGGAAACGCGATCAATCAGGCCGAGATAGCGGCGCTGAATATGCTGGGTGAGAATAAAACCTATATTCCAAAGCCGTGGTTCTGGTCAGACCAGTATGACGTAAAATTGCAGATTGCCGGCTTGAACACAGGGTTTGATCATCTGGTGGTGCGCGGAGAAGGGGCCAGCGTGTCTCATTGGTATTACAGGAGAGAAACCCTTTTGGCTGTTGATGCGATGAATGATCCGCGGGCTTATATGGTTGGCAAAAGGCTAATCGAAGCCGGGCGCTCTCCCGCGGCTGAAATGGTGGCTGACCTTGGCGTCGACCTTAAAACCATTATGCAGGCTGGATGATGCGGATTATCGGCGGCAGCAAGCGCGGCACGGCACTGGCAAGTGTAGGCAAGGGCGATACCGCGGCGCATTTGCGCCCGACCTCGGATCGTGTGCGCGAAAGCCTGTTTAACCTGTTAACGCACGGAGATTACCCGCCGATATCCGGCACGCGTGTGCTTGATCTTTTCGCCGGCACCGGTGCGCTTGGTTTTGAAGCCCTAAGCCGGGGCGCTGAGCGAGCGCTGTTTGTGGATGATGGCGCAAAATCACGGGCGCTTTTGCGCGAAAATACAGATAAGCTTGGCATGATAGGGCAAAGCAAAATCTATCGTCGGGATGCAACGCGCATGGGTGAAAACCGCAGGGACCCGTATGATTTGATATTTCTTGACCCACCCTACGGCAAAGGCCTCGGGGAAAAAGCGTTGGCGAGCTGCATGAAGGGGGGTTGGCTGGCCAAAAACGCGCTGGTTATCTGGGAAGAAAACAACGCCGTCAGCGCGCCTTCCGGCTTCACGCTAAAAGACCAGCGCAAATATGGCGAGACCACCATAACCCTGTTACAGCGCAGTTAGGTTTCAGGTTTTTGGTCGCGCGGATAGCGCTGCCGTGTTTCCACCTCATTCAGGTCCATATGGTTGCGCATATAGCGCTCGGATGCTTTTTGCAGCGGTTGGTAATCCCACGGGAAATAAGCACCGTTGCGCAGGGCTTCATACACAACCCAGCGGCGGGCCTGCGATTGCCTGATCTCCGCATCATAGGCCGCCATATCCCAATCTCGCTGCACAGCCTGCGCAAAATATGCGGTCGTTTCGGCGTGGGCCGGGTCTTTCGCAAGGTTGGCAAGCTCGTGCGGATCGGTATCAAGATCAAATAATTGCGGCGGATCGAGCTCACAATGGATATATTTCCAACGCCCGTGCCGCAGCGCGACCAGCGGTGCGTTTGAGGCTTCTGCCGCATATTCCATCCGCACCGGTTTGGCCGTTTCTCTATCAGTGGGCACAGAAACCAGCGAGCTTCCGTCAGTCCAGGGCATTATTTCGTCTAGGTTAATTCCGGCAAGCTCCCCGAGGGTTGGCAGCACATCCAGCGTGCTGACCGGAACATCAACAAGCCCGACCGGCATTTGCGGTGCGCAAATCATCAGCGGCACACGGGCCGAGCCTTCAAAAAAGTTCATTTTAAACCATAAGCCGCGCTCGCCGAGCATGTCACCGTGATCTGATACAAACAGGATAATGGTGTTGTCTGCCTGCTCAACCGCTGTAAGCGCGTCCATGATCTCCCCCAGCTTTTCATCAAGGTAGGAGATATTGGCAAAATAGGCCCTGCGGGAACGGCTGATATCGGTATCGCTAATATCAAAGTTGCGCCAGTCATTTGCATTAAAAATGCGTTTTGAATGCGGGTCCTGCGCCTTATAGGGAATGGCAGGCACATCGGGCATCAAGTGCGCGCAGTCTTTATACAGGTCCCAATATTTGCGCCGCGCGAGATAAGGATCATGCGGATGGGTAAAGCTGGCGGTGAGCATCCACGGGCGGTCATCCTGTCGGCGCCCCAAATCATAAATTTTACGCACAGTATTATAGGCGACCTCGTCGTCATATTCGAGCTGGTTGGAAATTTCGGCAACGCCCGCATTGGTGACGCTGCTCATGTTGTGATACCACCAGTCGATGCGCTCATCGGGCTTGCGGTAATCAGGTGTCCAGCCAAAATCAGCCGGATATACATCTGTTGTGAGCCGTTCTTCAAAGCCATGCATCTGGTCAGGGCCAACAAAATGCATCTTGCCGGAAAGGCAGGTTGCATAACCCGCGCGGCGCAAATGGTGAGCATAGGTCGGGATATCTGACGCAAACTCGGCGGCGTTATCATATACGCGGGTGCGGCGCGGCAATTGCCCCGACATAAAGCTCGCCCGACCGGGCGCGCAGAGCGGTGAGGCGGTATAGGCGTTTGCAAAGCGGGTTGAGCGCGCCGCCAGTTTGCGCAAATTCGGCACGTGCAGCCAGTCTACCGGGCCGTCGGGAAACAGGGTGCCGTTTAGCTGGTCCACCATAATGATCAGAATATTCGGACGATCGGGCATTGCGGCTCCTCGGTGTTTTAAAACTCCGGTTAGTGTAGTGTTTATGAAAGTGGATTTGCAGGCCGAAAACGACACATAAATTGGCTCATGGCCTATTTCATTACAGTCATTGTGAAACCCGCCAAGCTTCCATTGAACCTGACGGCGCAACGCGATAAAGCTACGGGAAGCAAATAGAGGCGGCGCCCTGATGACCACGAATCGCACAACACATTTTGGCTTTACCCAAGTAGATGAAGACGCCAAAGCGGGCATGGTCCACGGTGTATTTACTAATGTCGCCAGCAAATATGATGTGATGAACGATGCGATGAGCATGGGTATCCACCGTATCTGGAAAGAAGCGATGATGGATTGGCTGGCGCCGCAGCCCGGCCAAAAGCTGCTTGATGTGGCGGGTGGCACCGGGGATATCTCGTTTAAATTCAATGCCCGTGCCAAGGGGCAGGCGCATGCCACCGTGCTTGATATGACCGAGTCGATGCTGATCGAGGGGCGCAAGCGGCCCGAAGCGGCAGAAATGGGAGACCGGCTGGACTGGGTCGTGGGAGACGCAATGGCGCTGCCCTTCAAGGACAACACCTTTGACGTTTACACGATCAGCTTTGGTATTCGAAATGTAACGCGGATTCAGGATGCGATTAACGAAGCTCACCGTGTGCTCCGCCCCGGTGGCCGCTTTATGGTGCTGGAATTCTCGGCCATTCCAAACCCGGCCATGCAATGGGCCTATGATCGCTATTCTTTTAATGTCATTCCGAAACTGGGCGAGATTATCGCAAATGATCGCGACAGCTACCAATATCTGGTCGAGTCGATCCGCAAGTTTCCCAAACAGGAGCCCTTCAAGGCGATGATCGAAAAAGGCGGGTTTTCAAACGTGAAATACCGAAACCTGAGCCTTGGTATCGCCGCGCTCCATTCTGGCTGGAAAATATGAGAGGCCCGCACAATATCTGGCGGCTCATCCGCACGGGCGCGACCTTTGAGCGCTCGGGTGCGATGGACGTGGCGCTGGATGCCATGGAAGCCCCGACAGCAGTGCGCATTGCCGCGCGCGTGATGGGCTGGCCGTTTAAATGGCTCGGCCTTAAGGGGGACCCAACACAGCCGCCGGTGCTGCGCGCACTGGTTGCGCTGGGCCCGGCCTATATCAAATTTGGTCAGTTGATGAGCACGCGGCCCGATGTTGTTGGCGTGAAGCTGGCGGACGAACTGCGCGTGCTGCAAGACAGCCTGCCGCCCTTCGCAACCCGATTGGCCATTGCCGAAGCCGAGCGCGAGCTTGGCATAACGGTCAGCGAAGTGTTTTCGTCGTTTTCAGAGCCGGTGGCAGCGGCATCACTGGCGCAGGTGCATAAAGCTGTGATCCGCGAAAGCGGGCAGGCGGTGGCTGTAAAAGTGCTGCGCCCCGGCATTGAAAAAGCCTTTATGCGGGATGTTGAAGCCTTCCATTTTGCCGCGAAAGCGATCGAGGTGTTTGCCCCGTCTTCACGGCGGCTGAAGCCAACCAGCGTGATCGAGCACTTTGAGGGCATTGTCCGTGCGGAACTTGATTTGCGCAGCGAAGCCAGCGCCGGCGATGAATTCGCGGCCAACACCAAGGTCGATAAAGGGTTTAGCGTTCCGGCGATGATCTGGCCGTTCTCGGCAAAACGGGTGATGACAACCGAATGGGTCGAGGGCATCCCGCTCGGCGATGTTGATGCGCTCTTGGCCACAGATCTTGATCCGGTGGAATTTTCCACCCGCATCATCGCCACCTTCCTGCGCCACGCCCTGCGCGACGGGTTTTTCCATGGCGATATGCACCAAGGGAACCTGAAATACACCGAAAACGGAGATCTTGTGGCCTTTGATTTCGGGATCATGGGCCGGATCGACAGCTACACCCGCCGCGCTTATGCGCAAATCCTGTTTGGCTTTTTGCAGCGCGATTACAAGCGTGTGGCCGAAGTTCATTTTGAAGCGGGCTATGTGCCTGCCGATCAGGATGTAGAAGAATTTGCGCAAGCGATTCGCGCCATTGGCGAGCCGATCTTCGGGCAAGATGCCAGCCATATCTCGATGGCACGGCTGCTGGCGCAACTGTTTGACGTGACCGAGCGCTTTGGTATGGAAACCCGCACTGAGCTGATTTTGCTCCAGCGCACCATGGTTGTTGTCGAGGGCGTCGCCCGCACCATCAACCCTGATATGAACATGTGGGAGGGCTCCCACACGGTTGTTGAAAACTATATCCGTGATTCACTGGGCCCGAAAGCGATGGTAAAAGACCTGATGGAAACGGCAAAAATCCTCAGCCGTTTTGGCCCGCACCTGCCGCGCCTTGCCGAAACAGCGCTGATCCGTGCTGCAACCCCGCTTCCAAAAGCACCAGCGCCCGGATGGCTCAATCCGCGCTCTTTGGCGCTTGGGGCTGCGCTGGGTGTGGCCGCAATGTGGGTCTTTGCATAGGCCTTTAGGCCAAATGCAACCAAGCGAAGCTGGTGCGCCACTTTTTTGCGGGTGAAGCGGCCGATGCGCCGACTTGATGCTAGTTGAAGGTCTTTGAAATTCTGATCTGGATGGTTTCCAGCCCCGGATTCAACGGCGCTATATCGGCGTTGGAGCGGTGATCATAGGAGAGTGAAACCTGCCAGCTTTCGGCAAATCGCACCCCGATCTCCACCCCCGAGCGAAATTCGAGCGGATAGCCCAGATCCACTTCGCCACCCTGCACGTAAACTCCGGGCGCAAAGGTGAAACCGGCATAGAGCGGCAAGTTGCCGATATCGAGATCAAACTGCTGATATAGCCCGATGCCCAGCCAGGCCCCGCCGCGGTCGGTCACCGAAAAATCCACAATCGGGTTAAACCGTTTCCACTTTGGAAAACTGGAGGTAAACCGCAATTCCGTTCCTCGATTTTGCCGGTTAAATTGAACAATCCCCGCAGAGCCTGTCTGCATCCCCGCGACATCGGCACGCTGCACGTTCCAACCCTCGGCTTGATAGCCCTCACCAAACAGGCTCATAAACCAAAACAAAATTGCCCAACGTCCGTCCATCGCGAATTCCCCTTTGCCTTGGCTTTGATTTCGGCCATAGTCAGCGCTGTCTAATCCATCGCAAAGGAGAAATCCATGGGCTTGAAATATCTTCATACAATGGTGCGGGTGAAAGACCTCGACGCCTCTATGCACTTTTACCGCGATCTGCTCGGCCTGGAGGAAACCAGGCGCACCGAGAATGAAGCCGGGCGCTTTACGCTGATTTTTCTCGCGCCTCCGGGCCAGCATGAGGCTCCGCTAGAGCTAACCTATAACTGGGATGGCGATGACGCCCTGCCGTCTGACAGCCGCCACTTTGGCCACCTTGCCTACGGCGTGGATGATATCTATGCCACTTGCCAAAAACTCGCCGATGCTGGCGTCACCATTAATCGCCCGCCGCGCGATGGCCACATGGCTTTTGTGCGTTCGCCCGATAATATTTCGATCGAGATTCTGCAAAATGGCGAAAGCCTGCCCGTGCAAGAGCCTTGGGCCAGTATGGCGAGCACCGGTGATTGGTAAGGGCAGACATGAAGATTGCCCAAATCAGTGATTTGCACATTTCCGCAGCGGGGAAAACCCTCGGCGTTGCACCGATGGCCGAGAACCTTGGCCGGGTGGTGGATCACGTAAACCAGTTGCAGCCTGATCTGGTTTTGATAAGCGGCGACATCGCCAACACGGCGCGGCCCGATGAAACCAGGCGCGCTGCACAACAACTGGCCAAGCTTGACGCACCGTTTTATCTCACACCCGGCAATCACGATGCGCGCGAGGTGCTGTGGGGCGTATTTGGGGGCGGCGCGATTCCGGCGCGTGAAGCATCCCATCTGAGCTATGTTGTCGACACTGCCGCATTGCGCATCATCGCACTAGACAGCACCGACCCGGATCTCCACAACGGGCTGATATGCCCCGCGCGCGCTGCGTGGCTTGAGGAAAAGCTGGCAGAGGCGCTTAAGCCAACGCTGTTATTCATGCACCATCCGCCAACCAAGTGCGGGGTAGCGGAGACCGATGATCCACCCCTGCAAGGCGCAGATGAATTGGCCGCCGTTGTCGCCCGCCATTCGCATATCGAGCGGATACTTTGCGGGCATATCCACCTGTCGGTTCAAGCACTTTGGCAGGGCCGGTTGGTGTGCACAGCCCCCAGCATCGGCATGCGCTTACGCCTGCGCAGGAAGCCGCAGGAAGAGTCACAGTTTTTTGCCTCGCCTCCGGCTTTTTTGTGGCATGCCCGCAATGCAGACGGCACCTTGATCACACAGGAAATCATGCTGGATGAACCGGAAGGGCCTTTTGCCTTTTCCTGATATACTTCGCCTTGATTTGCTTTAGAAGCCGTCAAACAGCACCACAGCAACGCCGATCAATATGACGCTGGCCATCACCCAGTTGAAGGCGCGCAGGCGTGCGGCTGTATGCAGCCAGCGGGCCAGCAATAGCCCAAACCATGCCCAGGACATAGCAGAAGGCAGCCCTCCAAGCACCGATAGTGCTGCGATTATGGCAGCGCTCGTCAGCGGTTTGGCGGGGTCCAGAAATTGTGTGGATGTGCCGATGCACATGATCCAGGCTTTCGGGTTGATCCACTGAAAAGCAGCGGCCTGCAAAAAAGTAAAGGGTTTGGTGGCTTTTCCGGTTTCTCCGGGCCGCTTGGCGGTGGCGATTTTCCAAGCGATCCACACCAGCAGCGCAGCACCGGCCCAGCGCAGCACCTCGTGCAGTATCGGATAGCGGGTAAACACGCTGCCAAGCCCGAGTGAAACGCTGAAAATCATAAAGCCAAAGCCAAACGACACGCCGAATATATGCGGCAGAGTTGCGCGCAATCCGTAATTTGCGCCCGATGCGGCGAGCATCATATTGTTTGGCCCCGGGGTCCAGGTTGCGGCCATGACAATGCCGAGCAGAGCGAGAAAACTATCAAATGACATGTGTGTCCTTTAGGTCAGCTCACCTGACCTTTTCAATATTGAACCAACTTGTCAAGCGCAGGTTTGCCAAGAGAGAAGCTTGAGGAAACCCAAACGGCTTCCAGCCGTTTTAGCTCGGCACCAAGGGCAGGACCTGCCGGTATCCGGCCAATCAGATCAGCCGCTTTGAGCGGAAATCTGGCTTCTGCCGCCTGCTTGATTGCCGCCAGCACCGCCGGGTCTGCCATCGTGCCAAGGCTGGCGCACTGGACTAGGAGCGCGTCTGTTGCAGCGACCACACCGAGGCGGTATCCGGCTTCAGACATGCTGGCCATCCGCATGGCGGCGCGGATGTTTTCAAGCGCTCGGGCATCGGCCTTTGAGAGCCGCCAGCGCTGCGCCACATTATTGCCGCCAAGGGCTGCCAAACGGCGCTGCCAGCGCACAGGCACCCCAGCCTCGATCTCGATCAAGGGGGCGATAAAGCGCGGGTCCGCCCCCGGCAGCACCCGCGCCAAAACACCGGTATGGGCCATCATCGCCAACGCCGGTGCCGGATCTGCTGCCGCTAAAAGCTTGCGCATTTCGGCGCCGACCCGCTCGGCTGAAAGGCTCTCAAGCCCGTCCAGATTGGCAGAAATTGCAGCGATTGCCTCAATGTCAGGCCCCTGCGCCGGATCACAGTAATGCGCAAAAAACCGGAAATAACGCAGGATTCGTAGATAGTCTTCTTTGATCCGCTCACCGGCATTTTCAATGAAGCGCAGGCGGCGTGCTTTCAGGTCTGGCAAGCCGCCAAGCGGGTCTTGCACTGTGCCGTCTTTTTGCACGTAGAGCGCGTTCATGGTGAAATCCCGACGGCGGGCGTCGTCGCTGATATCGGTCGAAAAAGAAACCACAGCGCGGCGGCCATCGGTTTCGATGTCCTTACGAAAGGTGGTGATCTCGTAGGGCACGCCGTTTAGAATGACCGTGACCGTCCCGTGTTCAATCCCGGTCGGCAGGGCTTTTAAGCCCGCCGCTTTGGCCAGTGATAATACGGTTTCGGGCAGTGCATCGGTGGCGATATCAACATCTGCTACCGGCTGGCCGAATGCCGCATTACGAACGCAGCCACCTACGCCAAATGCGCAATATCCGGCGCTTTCAAGTATATTCAAAACCGGCTGCGCGTCTGACAGCCATGTCGCGACTTCAATTTTCATATCATCCCCAGTCGGTCAGCCAGATTGCGGATCATCCGTGCGCTGGCCCCCCAGATATAATGTGGGCCATAAGGAATCGCGAGATAGCCGCGGTCGACGCCATACCACATGCGGCTGTGAAATTGCATGTTTTTGGGCGTCATCAAAAATCCGAGCGGCACCTGAAATACTTCCTCTACCTCTTCTGGGTCCGGCTTTGGCAAAAAGGCACCGCGCACCAGCCCGACCTGCGGGCTGATCTCGAATCCGGTTACAGATTCATGCCCCTGTAAAACGCCCAGCGGTTCAACGTCGGAAAGCCCGATTTCCTCTTCCGCCTCGCGCAGCGCGGCTGCCCAGAGGCTTGCATCTTCCTCCTCAACCTTGCCGCCGGGAAAGGCCACCTGCCCGGGGTGATTGCGCAGATGCGATGCGCGACGGGTCAGGATAACCTCCAATCCGCGCGGCCCCTCTTGCAAGGCAATGAGCACCGCGGCAGGGCGCATGCGCTGCTGCGCGGGGCGAAGATCTGGCGCATGTTCAAAGTCAGATGAGGCTTCCGGTGCCGGCAGTGCCAAAGCGGCGCGTATATCATTGGCGCTGATCATTGGCTGAGCTCCAGCAGTTTATCAAGGTTCAGATGGGCTTCGATATGATCGGCCAATTCATCGAGCGTGGTTTCAAGCCCGGCGCCATAGGCCAGCGCACCGCTTGCCACCCCCTGCGCCTTCAGCCATGCGGTGCGAAATTTATCTTCGGTAAACAAGCCGTGCAGGTAGGTGCCCGCCACGTGCCCATCAGCGCTCATCGCGCCTTCAGCCACGCCATTCAGCTCAAAAAGCGGCCGATTCCGGCCCGGTCCATCTGTGGTGCCAATATGGATTTCATAGCCGTGCACAGAAGTGCGCGAAGCGATGTGGAGCGCCGTGACGCGGCTTACCTGCTTATGCGGCACCATTGTGGTGGTAACATCCAGCAGCCCCAATCCCGGCGTTTCGCCGGGCAGGCCCTCTATCCCCTCCGGGTCAGAGATGCTCTGTCCGAGCATCTGGTATCCGCCGCAAATTCCTAGCACTTTTCCGCCCCGTCGCAGGTGGGCTTTCAGGTCTCCCTCCCAGCCCTGCGCGCGAAAAAAGGCAAGGTCTTTTGTGGTCGATTTTGTGCCGGGGATCAAAACAAGATCAGCATCGCCGGGCAGGGCTGTGCCGGCGGCCACCATGGTTACGCGCACACCGGGCTCTTGCGCCAAAGGGTCGAGGTCGTCAAAATTTGCCATGCGCGAAAGCTGTGGCACCGCGATATGATACCCGCCCGTGCCGCCAGAGCGAATGTCGAGCGCGTCTTCGGCCGGAAGCTTGTGAGCATCGGGAAACCAGGGCAACGTGCCAAGCCCCGGCCAGCCGGTATGGGCCTCAATCGCCGCAAAGCCGCCAGCAAAAAGTGCCGGATCACCGCGAAATTTGTTCACTATAAAGCCTTTGATGCGGTGCGCATCAGCCGGTGAAATAACGGCTTTAGTGCCGACAATTTGCGCGATTACGCCACCGCGGTCGATATCACCTGTCAGAATAACCGGAATATCTGCCGCCTCTGCAAAGCCCATATTGGCGATGTCTCCGGCCCGCAGATTAATCTCTGCCGGGCTGCCCGCGCCCTCGACCACCACAATATCTGCCCCATTACGCACGAGATCAAAGCTCTCCAGAACTTTGGGCATCAGGCTGGCCTTGAGCTGGCCATAATCCCGCGCCTTGGCTGTCGTGAGGCGCTGGCCCTGCACAATAACCTGCGCGCCGGTCTCGGATTCGGGCTTTAGCAATACCGGATTCATGTGCACGCTTGGCGCCACGCCGCAGGCCATAGCCTGTAGCGCCTGTGCGCGGCCGATTTCGCCACCTTCTGCCACGGCTGCATTGTTGGACATGTTTTGCGGCTTGAACGGGCGCACCTTAAGCCCGCGCCGAACAAGGGCGCGGCAAATTCCGGCCACGAGCAGCGATTTTCCGACGTTGGAGCCGGTGCCTTGGATCATGATTGTGCGGGCATGTTGCATAAGGCTGAGTGACACAGCTGCACGCCAGTTTCAACAGAAATGCGGCGCAGGATCGGGACCGAAAAAGCCGCATGCACCGGGGGCGCCCTGCTCAAACCAGCAGAGATCAGCCTTGACACCGGCTTTCTTTTTGGACGATTTTCTGCTGTGAATGGCGTGCCGGTGCGCCGCTCTTTCCGGCCAATTCACGGCGCGATTCAGCCTCGGGTAGAGGTGCCTATTTAGCTGTCCAGCTTGGCTGTGCCCCAATAGTTGTATCCTGCAAAGCGCGGGCTGGCGATATAGCCGGTTTCGAGTGTTTCGATCTCGAATCCGGCCTGCTTGATCAGCGCATCTATTGGCCGGTTTAGGTGGCAGCCGCCAGAGAATCTGCCCCAGATCGGGTTCAACCGGCCTTGCCAGCGGCGCACGCTTGGGTCGGGCGCTTGCCCGTGCTCACAGAATATAAGCTGGCCGTTTGGGCGCAATACACGGCGCATTTGGGCCAGTGCTGCCTTTGCATCAGGAATGGTGCAAAGCGCGTAGGTGACAAGCACGGTATCTACCGAATTGTCAGAGAGCGGAATTTCTTCGGCCGGCAGATCAAGGAAGCTGACCGGAACAGTGACATTTGCCGCCACTTTCCCTGCCCGCGCCCGCATTGCCGCCGAAGGCTCCAGCCCCCACACTTTGACCACCGCGCTGCTATCGTAAAAAGGCAGGTTAAGACCACTTCCGATACCGATCTCCAACACCTCGCCACGGGCTTGCGGAACCACCTTCTGCCGCTGCGCGCTGATCTGGCCGGAGCCGCAGGTTTTGTCAACCAGAAACGGCAGGATTTTTCTATCGTAAAAGCCCATCTATACCTCGTCGGGAGCGAGAACGCGGATAAACATATTCATCATCTTTTGCTGAAACGCGCTGAATTCCGACAGCGGGATATGTTCCATATTTTCAATTGCCCAGCGGTCCACCGCCATGCCAAGCGCCACCACGCTGTCCAGCAACAACGATGTTGGCAGATCATCGCGGATGGTGCCAATCACTTTGCCGTGCTCCAGCAGGCGCGAAACGAGCGACAGCGGCTCAAGCATCAGGTTTTCGCAAATGTCGTTTTTGTCGTTGAGATTGCGGTGGAACATCCGCCCGACGTTAAATATTTCGGGGTGGTTGGCCACCAGAGAATTTGAGCCCTGCGACATTTCCATAAGCGTTGGCCAGTAAGTTTCGGACGTCAAAAGCTCGGGTTCAAACCTTTCGGTGATCTCCGCAAAAGGCGCGATGGTTTGCAGCATGATTTCGCGGAAAAGCTCGGTTTTATTTGCGAAATAGTGGTAAAAGGAGCTTTTGCTCATCCCGATGTCAGCAATGATCCGGTTTAGCGACGCCTGCTCAAAGCCAAACTCGGTAAATTCACCTGTGGCCGCGGCAAAAAGTTTGCTCCGGCGCTCGGGTTTCATTTTGAGAGAAGGGTGGGTGTTCATAGGCTTGACACGGCTCTGAGTGAGGTTTACATCTGGTTGGACCGAGTGGTCCAGTTCACTGTAACCGCCCTCCGCTCATGAAGCAAGTCAGGAGCTTGAAATGCCGAAAATTACTCGCCGCGATATGCTGGCCCTAAGTGCTGCCGCTGCTTTGTTGCCGTCAGCCGCATGGGCGCAAGACCCGACCGCGATCTTGCGTGGAGCGTTTGATAACTGGAAGGCTGAGTCTTCTCATGCCGTTATGGAGATGACCATCAGAACCGCGACCGGCACCCGCAATCTGGAGATGGAAAGCTGGACTTTGGGCGATGATAAAGCGCTTGTCCGGTTCACGGCTCCGGCCCGTGACGCCGGCAATGCGACCTTGCAAGACGGGCGGCGCACCTACGTGTTTAACCCGCGTCTCAATCAGGTGATCCAGCTTCCGGCATCAGCCATGCAGCAAAGCTGGATGGGGTCGGATTTTTCCTATGATGATTTGGCAAAAACCGAAACTCTGATCACAGATTATACCCATACCCTGCTGCAAACCAAAAGCTCCGGCGGGCACCGGGTTTATGTGATCCAGTCGGTTCCCAAACGCGGTGTGCCGGTTGTGTGGGGTGCGCAGGTTGTTTCAGTGCGCGATGATTATGTGCTGCTCGGGCAGCAGTTTTATGACCAAAACGGCAAACTTGTCCGCGAGATGGTGACCGACAGAATAAGCACGCTTGCCGGCAGGCCCTATCCGGTGCAGCTCACCATGAGCAGCGTTGATACCCCCGGCCAATGGACCCGGATCGTGACAAAATCCGCCGAGTTTGATGTGAGCCTTCCGAGCTATATGTTCACCCGCTCCAATCTGCAAAACCCGAGGTAACACTATGCTGGCCTCCCTTGCATGGCGAAATATCTGGCGGCAGCCGGTGCGCTCGATTTTGAGCCTGATCGGGCTTGCGTTCACCTCTCTATTGTTGGTGTTTATGCTGTCTTTTCAGCTCGGCACTTATGATACTATGAAAGTTGGCGCACTTGGGCTGTTTGACGGCTTCGGCCAGTTCCAGCCGGAAGGATATGATGACGACCCTGATATCTCGCGCCTGTTGCCCGATTGGAAGGCCTTGCTTGGCGCGACTGAAATAGAGGGCATTAGCGCGGCTGCTCCGCGGGCGAGTTCTTTTGCGATAATGGCGAAAGACGAAACAAGCTTTGGTGCCGCGGTGATCGGGGTGGACCCCGCCCTTGAGCCAGCGGTGAGCACGCTTCACTCCACAATCAAAGAAGGGCGGTATCTGGCCCCCGGAGATGATGCAACCATCGTGATCGGCGAAGGGCTTGCGCGAAATCTCGGGCTTGGCATTGGCGATACTGTCATTATGCTCGGCACTGGCAATGATGGTGCCGTGGCGGCTGATGTGCTGGAACTGGTTGGAATTTTCAGCACCGGCATTAGCGCGGTTGATCGCCAGATCACCCAGATGCCGCTGGCCCGCTTTCAAGAAACCTATAATATGGGGGATACCGTAAATGTGGTGGCCCTGCGGGGGCTTGATTTTAACGATGTGGTCGCCGCCGAGGCGGATTTGCGGGCGCTGGCAGCAGATAACGGCTCGGTCTATCTGCGCTGGGATGAGCTTCAACCCGAGCTTCGGCAGATGATCACCCTCGATTTATCAACCGCGATGATGATGTATGCCATCATGGTTGTGGTTGTGGTGTTTATCCTGCTCAATACGCTTTATATGTCGGTATTGGAGCGGACCCGCGAATTTGGTGGCCTGCTGGCTATTGGCATGCGCCCGCGCCAGATCGGCGCTATGGTTTGGCTGGAGCTGATATTTCTTTCTTTGCTGGGCGCTGCTATCGGCATTGCCATTGGTGCGGGCATAACTTTGTGGGTTGAAAGCGTCGGCATCGCCTACCCCGATATGGATGAAATTATGCGCCAATGGGGCATGGCGGGGCGGGTTTACCCGAATTTGAGCTTGCTCAGTGCCGTGGCTGGTCCGGGGGTGATCGTTTTCGCGATCGTGGTGCTCGGGATCATCCCTTATCGCCACATTCTCGGCCTTGAGCCGGTAAGCGCAATGGGGGCCGCATGATGGAATCGCTAAAGCTTTTGGTGCCACTTGCCTGGCGCAACCTGTGGCGCAACCCGCGGCGCACGTTTATTACGCTGATCGTGGTCTCTATCGGGCTCTGGTCAATTCTGGCTCTGGCCAGCTTTATGACAGCCTGGATAGACAGCTCGCGCGAAAGCACGCTGCGCCTGCTGATCGCACAAGGCCAGATCCACGCCGAGGGTTATCTGGATGACCCCAATATCGACCATCTGATGCAGATGCCAGACGCGGAACTCGAGGTGGCGCTAAACGACCCTGCGGTATCAAACTGGGTGACGCGGCTCGAATTGCCCGCCGTGGTGCAATCAGAATACAAAACCCTGCCGGTTACGATGCTGGGCGTCGACCCGGATGCCGAGCGCCGCATTTCCTCGATACCCGCAAAGGTGGTCGAGGGACGCTATCTTGAAAGCATGGATGACGATGCGGTCATAATCGGGCTTAATCTTGCGGACCGGCTAAAAACCGCCCTTGGGCGGCGGGTTATTTTAATGGTGACCGGCTCGGACGGCTGGTTGGAGGAACGCAGCTTTGATGTGGTTGGCATTTATGACGCCGATAGCGGCTTTGAAGATACTTATGTATTTACCGGGCGCAACGCGATGCAAAAGATGGCCAAGCTGAACGGCGAAATCTCGCAGATTGCCTTTGAGGTCCCGGAAGAAGAAGCTTTGCCAGGGGTGCTCGAAACCCTGGCCACCGCCGCGCCTGAATTGGACGTGCGCGAGTGGCGCAAGCTCTCGCTGTTGCTCGGTGCAATGGATGCGAGCATGGGTGTTACAATCTATATCTGGCTTGGTGTAATGATGGTGATGGTTTCGATCGGGATCATAAACACCCAGCTTATGGCGGTTTTTGAGCGAATTCACGAATTTGGTTTGCTCCGGGCACTTGGCCTAAAGCCGCAGCATGTTTTGACGCTGATAACGCTTGAATCAATGCTATTGATCGGGCTTGGTGTGCTGATAGGTATGCTCGCTGCTGCTCTGACCGTTGTGGGGCTTTCGGACGGGATTGACCTTTCCGCATTCAGTAAAGCATTGGAGGCGTTCCAATCCAGCGACGTGATTTATATGACCATCAATCCGCTGGATTATGTCATATTCCCGCTCGCGGTTTGGGGCATAGGGGTTTTGGTGGCGCTCTGGCCTGCGCGGCGCGCGGCCAAGATCAGCCCGGTAGAGGCGATGCGCCATGCAACATAACAAAGGAAGAAAAATGAAACCCATCGTGAGCTGCAAGGGGATCACCAAAGTCTTTGGGAAAGGCGAGTTAGCAGTGCATGCGCTTCGTGGCATCGACCTCGATATCATGGAAGGCGACTTCGCAACCTTGGCCGGCCCATCCGGCTCAGGCAAAACAACCTTGCTTAACATGATCGGCGCGCTTGATCATCCGACCGATGGCGAAGTCGTGGTTGATGGCGAGGCGCTCGGCGGCATGAAAAAAGCAGAACTGTCGGATTTGCGGCTGCATAAAATTGGCTTCATTTTTCAGGCCTATAATCTTGTGCCGGTGTTGAGTGCACGCGAAAATGTGGAATTTGTGTTGCGCTTGCTAGGGGTTTCCCCTTCCAAGCGCCGCAGCCGCTCCGATGCAGCGCTCGCCGAGGTTGGGTTGCAAGGCATGGAAAACCGCCGCCCCTCGGCGCTATCGGGTGGGCAGCAACAGCGCGTGGCAATTGCCCGCGCATTGGTGGCACGCCCGCGCATTGTATTGGCGGACGAGCCAACAGCCAACCTCGATAGCGGCACCACAAAAGAACTGGTAGACTTGATGTATCGCCTCAATCAGGAGGCGGGGGTCACCTTTCTGATCGGCACCCATGACCCGCGGGTGATGGAATACTCGAAACGACATATAGAGATGATAGATGGACAAATTGAAAGCGATACTAGCAGCTAGCTTGCTGCTGTCCTCACCGGCTTCGGCTGACCCGCTCAGCCTTCGTCTGGATTTTGGCGGCACTTTTGATTGGGCCGAGGCAGATAGCATCGACGCGTCTTTGGGGTTTGAGACCCGCGAAACGCTGGATGCTAAAGCCCGCCTTATGTGGCAAGGCGGCGAAGGCGCGTGGCGCTTTGAGGCACACTCTTTGCTGAGCTACCAAAAAGGCGGTAACGCTGCTTTAGCGGCTGCGCTGGCCGAGGACACCCCCCCGCCGAGCTATTTTGATTTAACCAGCCTGTTGTCTTCAAGCGCCGACAGCCGACTGACCCATACTATCGACCGGTTTTCCGTGAGCTATTCCAGCCAAAATATCGTGCTGAAAGCCGGGCGGCAGGCGGTCACATGGGGCAGCGGGATGTTTTTCCATCCTTCCGATATCATCGCGCCGTTTTCACCGGCTGCAATTGATACCGCCTATAAGCCCGGTGTTGAAATGCTTTATGCGCAAGTCCTGTTTGACAACGGAAATGATGTTGAAGCGGTGTTTGTGCCGCGCCGTGCGGTTGCCGGAGGGGCATATGATTGGGGTTATTCAACCCTCGCGTTGCGAACCACACTGCTGCTCGGGGCGCTTGATGGCGCTGTGATGCTGGCGCAAGACCACGGCGACACTTTGCTGAACCTGTCGCTCGGCGGTCCGGTCGGCGATGCTGCATGGAATGTGGAGTTGGGGCAATGGTTTTTGGATGATGGCAGCACTCCGCTGAATATATTGGCGAATTTCTCCAATAGCGGCACGCTCGGAGAGATGAATATCACCTATTTCGCCGAGTATTTTCACAATGGTTTCGGCGTTGATACCGGCACGGCTCTTGATGCCCTCCCCACCGCGCTGTCTTCGCGGCTGGCCAGCGGGCAGCTGTTTAATGTCGGGCAGGATTTTCTCGCCCTCGGGGCGCAGATCGGGGTTTCGTCTGGCATTACAATATCGCCAAGCGCGATTGCCAGCCTAAACGACGGGAGCGTTTTTGCTTCGGTGCAGGCAAATGTTTCGGCGAGCGATAATCTGGATATCTCGCTCAGCGCCAGCAAAAGCTTTGGCGAGAATGGCACAGAATTTGGCGGGCGGGAAACCTCGGCTGGCTCCGGAGAATATTTACGTGCGCCAACCACGGTAATGGTGAATCTGACCCGCTATTTCTGACTCCGGAAAAATCGCCTGCTTGAATAAAAAACCGGCGATGGAGATCATATCGACACGGCGGAGAGCTTCGGAACCGCGCCTAATTCGCGGCCTGCATCGAGGCGACGAAGGCTACCAAGATGCGCTTTATCCGCTCCTGATCCGGATCTGCCGCATTATAACCCGTTGCTGACAGTGCGGCCAAGCGGCCGTTAACCTCGGTAAAAGCGCGCCAAAAGCGCGGGGACTCGCCGGTGCGGGTGGTTTGGGTCAGATCTTCGATATAGGCATATACGGCGTTATTTGTGCGCTCGATAAACAGCAGCTCAAGCGTTTCGGGGTTGCGGCTTTTGCTCAGTGTAAGCTGGCCAAACGGGGTCTCGAGAAAATCCTGAAGATCTGCAAGTGCAGCGCTCAGCCCCGCCTCTGAATTGGGCAGCCCCTTGTTGGAGATGCTTGCGGTAAGCACTGCTGAAATCGGCACACGGGCTATTGTTGGCCCGTTAGCCGCTGGATTGACTGCGCAATCGGAAAGGAAAATAAACGCCCCGACGCGGGCTTCATCAACCAGCCGTTCGTCAATGCAAAACCCCGGTGGCCCAGCCACGACAATTTCGGTTCCGCCAGAATTGACGGTTCGCGCCCGCAATATCCCTTCGGTCGGAGAAAATGTGCAGGCGGCCAGAAAAGGAATCAGGGCCAAAAACAGGCGAGGGCGGGTGAGTATCGGCATAAAGGCGCTCCAATCGAATTTGCGGCAGATTAACGGGCAGATGAGCGAAGCTCAAGCGTTGCGATTGCGCTGCAAGCCGCCTAAGGTGCGGGCTGCTAATCAGGAGACCCGCGCTATGCTGCCGCGCAAAACCGCAAAATTCGAGGAATATGCTGCCTGTGCAGGCGCGTTTTGCGAACCTTGGCGCACCGCGCTCGGGGTGCTGCTGATCGCCGGAATATATCTGGCTGGCGCCGGTGCGCTGACCTTTGGCGCGATCCAGATTGCTGAAAGCTTCCGGCTTGGCGCGGGCTATACTCTGGTGTTTGAGTTGGCAACCTATTCCTCCAGGCGGGCGGTGCTGATCGCGCTGTTTAGCATCGTTTTGGCCTTACCGGCCATGTGGCTTGTGCTGAGGTTTTTGCACAAGCGCAGCCTGATGAGCCTGATCGCGCCCACCGGCAGGGTGCATTGGCGCAATTATATCCGCGCCCTTGCTTTTGTGGCGGTGTTTGGCGTGCTCACAAGTGTTCCGGTTTTGTTGAGTAGCGAGCTAAACCAGCAGCTATCACTGGCACAATGGCTGCCTTGGCTGGCTCCGGCCCTGCTGCTGATCTTTTTGCAAACCGCAACCGAGGAGCTGTTTTTCCGTGGCTATCTGATGCAACAACTGGCGGCGCGGTTTCACAGCCGGCTGGTCTGGTGGGTATTGCCCGCGCTATTGTTTGGCGCGCTGCATTACAACCCCGCCATTTACGGCGAAAACTGGTGGCTTGTGGTAGCGGCGGCGGTGCTGGCGGGGCTGATATTTGGTGATGTCACGGCGCGCTCCGGTGATCTTTCGATCGCGATGGGCCTGCATTTTGCCAATAATCTTATTTCGGTGTTGCTTATCGGCGTGCCGGGGCAGCTTTCTTCGCTGAGCCTTTATCTGCAAAAGCTCAACGTGCGCGACGTGGACGCGATGCGGTTTGAGCTTCTGGCCTCGACCGGCGTGATGCTGGCTGTATATTTTATCTATCTGTTGG
>Ga0316205_10002158_pt1 | contig 21359 bp, 18 predicted proteins | sample 3monthpyrite_MG_FD_204941 | JGI IMG/M metagenome (GOLD analysis project Ga0316205, IMG submission 204941) | Microbial mat bacterial communities from mineral coupon in-situ incubated in ocean water Damariscotta River, Maine, United States -... | ecosystem: Environmental > Aquatic > Marine >... | reverse complement strand
TTCTCGCCGTGGCTTTTGCGTGTTCCGGGTTTCTGTCTCATCTCCACTCCTTGGTGGTTACGATGTGCCAGAAACCCTCTCTTATCAAATCACCCTAAACTGTCCCATCGGCGCTGACGTCAGACAATCATCAAATGTCAATAAATATCGATTTTTTAATTGAAGGGATGGCGTCATGGTCGCATGGGCGGACTACAAAGCAGAGGCAAAATCGCGAGGTGCGCTGGCGCTGGAACTCTATGTGGCGACTTCGACACCCGCCAAAGACCCGCAAGACGTCGTGGCCAGTTTGCCCGATCATCTGGCGTATCAGGCAGAATTGGAGCGCGCGGGGTTGCTGGCCTTTGCCGGCCCAATGTCAGATGAAAGCGGTGACCATATGCAAGGCATCGGCATGATCGTCTACCGTGCCGAAAGCCTCGATGCGGCGCGTGCGCTTGCAGAAGGCGATCCGATGCACCAAAGCGGGGCGCGCAGCTTTGTCTTGCGGCGGTGGATGATCAATGAAGGGTCGTTGAGCCTGTCAGTTGGGCTATCTACCAAGAAGGTGACGCTGACCTAGGGAGGATTCGGCATGAAAATAGTGGATGACACAGGCAGCAGGGAAACCTCGGCGACGCGCGCGGCCTACCTGTCTTTGCGCGAGATGATCCTGGTGGGCAAACTCTCCGCCGGGGAGAAGCTCAAGATCGAGCAATTGCGAACATTGCTCAACGTCGGGGCATCGCCGGTCCGTGAGGCGCTGAGCCTTTTGACATCCGATATGCTGGTCGAGCGGATCGATCAGCGCGGCTTTCGGGCGGCGCCGGTCAGCATCGCGAATTTTGAAGAAATCCTGACGCTGCGGTCAGCGCTGGAAGACATGGCCTTGCGCCAATCCATCGCGCGCGCCACTTCGGACTGGGAAGAACGCCTGGTCTTGTCTCATCACAAGATGAAGCGTTTGACTGGCACCGAAACCTTCGAGGACGCGCATAAATCCTTTCACATGACCCTGCTGAGCAATGCCCATTCGCCGATGTTGGAACGGTATTGCAGCCAGCTCTATGACCTGAATATTCGGTATCGATACCTGGCTGCCGGTGGCGCCAGCTACGAAAGCCGCGATGTCGCCGCTGAACACGAGGACATCTTCGAGGCCGCGGTGCGGGGTGACGCTGAAGGTGCGTCCACGGCGCTGCTCAGCCACTATCGCTTGACCGGGGAATACCTGACAACGCAGCTTGGCGTGCTGTAGTCCGGGCGAGCGCAGGTATACTAAAGGAAAAAAGGGATGAACGTGCAGCGCAATCGATTTCTGACGGACATGCTGTCCACCCTCTTTGATCGCAGTGACCGCTTGCGCGGCAAAAGCGATGACCGTGATATCCAGGATCTGTGTCGCGCCGTCCTGTCCACAGAGGGCGTGATTTCCGGCCAGGCGTTGGCGGCGGCGGTGTTTGATCGTTACCGATCGCTGACGGACGCAGAAAAACATGCCTTCTTTCGCTTCATGAACGACGAGCTGGATATTGACGCGCCGGCGCTCGCCGCTTTGGCGACAGCCTATGCCGAAAACCAGACGCCGGAAGCATTTGTCGCCCTTTCGCGCGCGGCAGAGCCCAAACGTCAGGAACTCCTGCGCCGCCTGAACCAGCCCATGGGCGCAACCGCAGATATCGTCGCAATGCGGGTCGATTTGCGGCGGATTCTCAAAGACGACGCAGAGCTTGCCCGCACCGACCACGACTTCGTGCATCTCCTGGGCAGTTGGTTCAACCGGGGTTTCCTGGTGTTGAAGGCCATCGACTGGGACACGCCTGCGCGCATCCTGGACAAGATTGTGGCCTATGAGGCCGTGCATCAGATCAACGACCTTGATGATTTGCGGCGTCGGCTCTACCCGCCTGATCGCCGCTGTTTTGCGTTCTTTCACCCCGCCATGCCGGACGAGCCGCTGATCTTCGTCGAGGTTGCGCTGACAGAAAAAATACCGGGGGCGGTGACAAAACTTCTTTTGGAAGACCGCACGCCATTGGAAGCCGAAGACGCCAAAGTTGCCGTGTTTTATTCGATCTCGAACTGCCAAAAGGGCCTGTCCGGCATCAGTTTTGGCAATCAGCTGATCAAGCAGGTCGTGTCAGAGCTATCGATCGCGTTTCCGCAGCTTCAGGAATTTGTCACCCTGTCGCCCATTCCCGGCCTGAACCGGTGGCTGGCGACCCAGGCCCAGGACCCCGACCATGGCCATGTTGCTACCGCCATTCTGGAGCATCGCGCGCCGCCGGATGACATCCGCGCCATGGCGGCCCGCTATCTGCTGACCGCTCGGCGCGATGACGGAATGCCGCTTGATCCGGTTGCCCGTTTCCATTTGGGCAATGGGGCGCAGGTCTATGATATCCATGCCGGGGCCGACACATCCGCCAATGGTCTTGCGCAATCCAGCGGGGCAATGGTGAACTATCTTTATGACCTGTCCCAAACGCAACGCCGCCACGAGGACTTCGCGCTTCGGTCTGTGATCGCCGCCGCCAAATCAGCACAAGCCCTGTCGACCGCCGCAGTTTCGGCCCATCCAAAGGACACCTCATCGTGACCAACACGCTTTACGATGCACTTATTGCCCCACACGCCAAGAGCGATGCCGTATTCCTGACGCGCGACGATGGGGCAGTGGTCAGCTACGCCAGTTTCGTTTCCCGTGTCGCCCAGTTGGCGCATGTGTTGACGGATGCCGGGGTAGGGCCGGGCGACCGGGTGGTCGTTCAGGCGCCCAAATGCATGGACACCATCGCGCTTTACGGTGCCGCGCTCCAGACCGGGGCAGTCTACCTGCCGCTCAATACGGCCTATACGCAAAGTGAACTCAGCTATTTCATTGAAGATGCAACCCCCGCGCTGGTTGTGTGTGATTGTCGAAACGAAGCCGAGATTTCCGCGATTTGCGGGGATGGGGCAAAAGTCATGACGCTCGCCAAGGACGGAGGCGGATCCTTGTCGGAGCTGGCAGACACCTGCGGCACCAGTTTTGCCACCGTTGCGCGCGGCCCTGATGATCTGGCTGCCCTGCTTTATACGTCGGGGACAACAGGGCGGTCCAAGGGCGCGATGCTGTCGCATCGCAACCTGCTGTCCAACGCCGAAAGCCTGACCGATCTGTGGCAGATCACGGCCAACGACAGGTTGATCCATGCGCTCCCGATTTTTCACACTCACGGCCTTTTCGTCGCGCTGAACACATCGCTTCTGGCCGGGGCGCAGGTCCGGTTCATGGCGGCTTTCGATATTGAAACTGTCATTGCCGAGCTGCCGTCATCGACCCTGCTGATGGGGGTGCCGACCTTCTACACCCGCCTTTTGGCTGACCCACGGCTGAATGAGGACCTGGTAAAGAACATGCGCTTGTTCGTTTCCGGTTCAGCGCCCTTACTGGCAGAAACCCATGCGGAATTTGAAGACCGAACCGGCCACCGGATCCTTGAGCGCTATGGGATGACTGAGACAAACATGATTACCTCAAATCCATATGAGGGCGAACGCCTGGCGGGAACGGTCGGCTACGCCTTGCCCGGCACCGAAGTCGAGATCACCGATGATGGCAAACCGGTTGCGAATGGCGACATCGGCATGATCGAAGTGCGCGGTGCCAATGTGTTCCGGGGCTATTGGAACATGCCGGAAAAAACCGCCGAAGAATTGCGTAGCACGGGTTTTTTCATCACCGGGGATCTGGGCGTGAAGTCCGAAGATGGGCGCATTTCCATTGTCGGAAGGGAAAAGGACCTGATTATTTCAGGGGGCTATAATATCTACCCCAAGGAAATCGAGGATGTCATCAATGACATCGACGGTGTTCTTGAAAGCGCAGTCTTTGGTGTTCCGCATGCAGATTTCGGGGAAACTGTGCTTGCTGCCATTGTCCCGGAAGATCCCGCCCATGATCTGGGCGACATCGCATCTTTGGTTGAGCCGCATCTCGCGCGCTTCAAGCACCCAAGAAAATATATCATCGTGGATGCTCTCCCCCGCAACACGATGGGAAAGGTGCAAAAGAAAATGCTGCGCGAGAGTTACCGCGAGGCAGGCCAGGGGTGACCGCGCCGATGGCCCGGGCCACAGCGACGGCACTGCCTTTTCCCAGACCCGAAACTGATGTGCTGACATCTCATTGAGAACCTAATGGCCTTCTGCGGCCTGCGAACTTCATTCTTGACGCGCGCAAAGAAATTGGTTGGGATGTAAAGAAGGAGCCGGAATGGAAAGTCGAGGCGGGCATGTCTGAAAACAAGATCAGGAACATGGAGGAATTCTCAGCCGTCAGCGGCATCTCCCGGCCCACGGTATCCAAGTATTTCAACGATCCCGACAGCGTGCGCGCATCAACCCGCGAGAAAATCGAAAAGGCGATCGAAAAGCACGATTACCGCCCCAATATTTTCGCAATGAACCAAAACCGGAAGCTGACAAAGAATGTGGGAATCGTCGTGCCATTGCTTGCCGATCCCTATTTTGCCGAAATTGCCCGAAATCTTGAACAGCGCTGCCTCCAGGCGGGATATCGGCCGACGCTGTTCAGCGCGCATGGCGATCCACGTCTGGAAGTCGAAGTTCTGGAGAACCTCCGCTCCATGAAACCCGCCGGGGTTCTGTTGGCGCCCCTTGGCAGGGCATCTGACCACGCGGCCCTGGAAAAATTCTGCGAAGATGTGCCAACGCTTATTTTTGACAGCAGTGTTGATGAGATCGGCGTTGCTTTTGTGGGGTCCGACAACTTTCAGTTCACTTCGCACATTACCGATTACCTGTGCCGGACTGGCGAAGCGCCCTGCTTTTTCGAGATGAAGACCCCCGCCAACCCCAACGCACACCGCCGTCGGCAAAGCTATCTGAACGCCATGCAGGCATTTGGGCACGCGCCACAGGTCATCTCTGTTGAAGGGGAAGGGTGGTCGTTTGAGGAAATAGGTCGCTTGGGCGGGCATCGGGCGCTGAACGAAAAGCAATTTTCGACCAATACAATCCTGTGCAGCAATGACCGTCTGGCGATCGGGCTGCTCACTGCCTGCTACGAGCAAGACGTCAAGGTGGGGCGCGGGCCGGACTGTGCGATTCGGGTCGCAGGACAGGACGGGCATCCGCATTCACGCTACACCTGCCCACCGCTTACAACGATTTCGCATGACTATGACGCAGTTTCCAAACACGCCGCCGAGGCCCTTTTTGCGGCAATTGATGGCCATGTAGAGCCTTGGAAAAGCACGAGATTAGAAGGCAAGCTGATCTTGCGAGATTCCGCCTGAGAGCATTATTCTTTACGCGCGTAAAATTTTTGTTGACGTCGCGTCGCCATTTCCCCTAACGTGGAGGCATCACATCCAATAGGGAGGATTACCGGATGTCTTTAAGAAGCACTCTTTGTGCTGCCACGGCGCTTACGCTCGTCACAGCTGGCAGCGCATTTGCAGGTAGCCATTCACCAACGATCACGATCGCGACCGTCAACAACGGCGATATGATCCGTATGCAGGGCTACACTGACCAATTCACCGCAGATTCCGGCATCAATGTCGAGTGGGTGACCCTGGAAGAAAACGTCCTGCGCCAGCGCGTGACAACGGACATCACCACAAATGGTGGTCAGTTCGACATCATGACTATCGGCATGTACGAAACACCGATCTGGGGCGCCAACGACTGGCTGATCCCGCTGAACGATCTTTCTGCCGACTATGACGCAGGCGATATCCTTCCAGCGATGGCGGGTGGTCTGTCCTATGATGGCACGCTCTTTGCAGCACCTTTCTATGGCGAAAGCTCCATGGTCATGTACCGCACCGACCTGATGGAAGCTGCCGGCCTTGAGATGCCGGACGCCCCAAGCTGGGCGTTCATCGCCAAGGCTGCCCGTGCAATGACGGACCGCGACAACGACATCAACGGTATCTGCCTGCGCGGCAAGGCCGGTTGGGGTGAAGGCGGCGCATTCATCACGGCAATGTCCAACTCTTTCGGCGCACGCTGGTTCGACGAAGACTGGAACGCGCAGTTCGACACTCGTGAGTGGTCTGACACGCTGAACTTCTACAAGAACATGATGGACGACGCTGGCCCAAGCGGTTTTGCAACGAACGGTTTCAACGAAAACCTGTCGCTGTTCAACCAGGGCAAATGCGGCATGTGGATTGACGCGACAGTTGCGGCTTCCTTTGTCACAGGCGACGATTCAACTGTTGCCGACAGCGTTGGTTTCGCATTGGCACCGGACAACGGTATGGGCAAGCGTTCCAACTGGCTCTGGGCTTGGGCACTCGCCATTCCTGCCGGTACACAGCAGGTTGACGAAGCCAAAACGTTCATCGAATGGGCTACAGGCAAAGGATATATTGATCTGGTCGCCGCAAACGAGGGTTGGGCAAACGTACCTCCAGGTGCGCGTACATCCCTGTACGAAAACGCCAACTACCAGGCTGTCCCATTTGCTCAGATGACACTGGACTCGATCCTGTCAGCTGATCCCAACGACAGCACTGTTGATCCAAGCCCATACGTCGGCATCCAGTTCGCTGCGATCCCTGAGTTTGCGGGTATTGCGACCGAAGTAAGCCAGGAATTCTCTGCCGCTTACGCAGGTCAGCAGTCGATCGACGAGGCGCTTGAGAAAGCTCAGGCAATCACCAACGAAGCGATGGAAGCTGCTGGCTATCGCTAAGCACTCCTCCTGAGGCTGGGGGGCGGCTCGAGTTGCCGCCCCTTGGTTTAAAACCCACCCCGAAATATACTGTCGCCTGAAAACAGCGCGTGAGATCACTCCGCCTGTTCCCAGAGGAGGTACATCCAAATGGCTACCAAAGCTTCCCGATCCGCTGCCAGAATAATGATGGCACCCGCTGTGATCCTGCTCTTGGGCTGGATGTTGGTTCCTCTCATTATGACCTTGTGGTTCTCTTTCCGTGTCTACCTGCCGCTGCGTGGCGGTGACCAGGGCTGGGCCGGATTTGACAACTATATCCGTTTTGTCAGCTCCAGTTCCTTCTGGCCCGCGGTTCAGACAACCCTGATTATCGTTCTTGGCGTTCTGGCCATCACCGTGATCTTCGGCATCCTGATTGCGCTGCTGCTGGACCAACCCATCTGGGGCCAGGGCGTTGTCCGTATCCTTGTGATCGCACCCTTCTTTGTCATGCCAACCGTATCGGCGCTGGTTTGGAAAAACATGTTCATGGATCCTGTGAATGGTCTTTTTGCCCATCTATGGAGGCTCTTCGGGGCCGAACCCGTCAGTTGGCTTTCAGACGCATCCATGCCGTCGATCATCATGATCGTCAGCTGGCAGTGGCTGCCATTTGCGACGCTGATCCTGCTGACCGCCGTGCAGTCGCTGGACAGCGAGCAGTTGGAAGCCGCCGAAATGGACGGCGCGCCGCATCTGAAACGCTTCTGGTTCATCGTGCTGCCGCACCTCAGCCGTGCGATCACCATCGTGATCCTGATCCAGACCATCTTTCTGCTTGCGATCTTCGCCGAGATTTTCGTGACCACAGGCGGTGCCTTTGGAACGCGCACGCTGTCTTACCTGATCTTCCAACGTGTGCTGGAAAGCCAGAACGTTGGCCTTGGTTCCGCCGGTGGCGTCTACGCCATCATCCTTGCAAACATCGTCGCGATCTTCCTGATGCGGATCGTTGGCAAGAACCTGGATTAATCACATGGCCCGTTCAGTTACACCCCGCCGGAAGCTTATCAATACCACCGCCGCCTGGGCGATTGGCTTGCTGATCTTCTTCCCGATCCTCTGGACCATCCTGACCAGTTTCAAATCCGAGGCGCAGGCCATTGCGGCGCCTCCGATTTTCCTGGGCTTTGATTGGACACTGGAAAACTATCGCGTCGTGATGGAGCGGTCTGATTACGCCCGCTTCCTGTGGAACTCGATTATCCTTGCCGGTGTCTCGACCGTCTTGGGCTGTATCATCGCAGTGCCCGCCGCCTGGTCGATGGCCTTTGTGCCGTCACGGCGGACCAAGGACATCCTGCTCTGGATGCTCTCGACCAAGATGCTGCCGGCAGTGGGCGTCCTTTACCCGATTTACCTGCTGTTCATTCAGATGGGTCTGTTGGACAGCCGGGCGGGTCTGGTCATCGTTTTGATGCTGATCAACCTGCCGATCATTGTCTGGATGCTCTACACCTACTTCAAGGAAATCCCCGGTGAGATCCTGGAGGCTGCCCGCATGGATGGCGCCACGTTGCGGCAGGAATTGATCTATGTGCTGACGCCCATGGCCATTCCCGGTATCGCATCAACGCTTTTGCTGAACTTCATCCTGGCCTGGAACGAAGCCTTCTGGACGCTCAATCTGACAGCAGTTGATGCGGCCCCACTGACGGCGTTCATCGCCAGCTACTCCAGCCCCGAGGGTCTGTTCTTTGCCAAGCTCAGCGCGGCATCAACAATGGCCATTGCGCCGATCCTCATCCTTGGCTGGTTCAGCCAGAAACAACTTGTGCGCGGCCTGACGTTCGGCGCGGTGAAGTAACGCCCCTGCGAGGGCAAGAAAAGGACCTGACTTATGGGACAAATCGAACTCAAACAGGTGACCAAGTCTTTTGGCGATGTGCAGGTCATTCCTCCTCTTGATCTGACAATCAAGGATGGCGAATTCACCGTCTTTGTGGGTCCGTCGGGCTGCGGTAAATCCACGCTGCTGCGTCTGATTGCGGGGCTTGAGGATATCACGACCGGTCATATCGAGATTGACGGCAAGAATGCCACCGATCTGGTGCCAGCCAAGCGCGGCCTTGCGATGGTTTTTCAGTCCTATGCGCTTTACCCGCATATGTCGGTGCGCAAGAACATCGCCTTTCCGCTGCGTATGGCCAAGATGGATCAGGCCGAGATCGACCGCCGCGTCAATGCGGCTGCCGAAGTGCTGAACCTGGCTGACTATATTGACCGGCGCCCCGGTCAGTTGTCCGGTGGCCAGCGTCAGCGTGTTGCCATTGGCCGGGCGATCGTACGCGAACCGGCAGCGTTCCTGTTTGACGAACCATTGTCCAACCTGGATGCCGCCTTGCGGGTCGGCATGCGGATGGAGATCTCAGAGCTCCACAAAAAGCTCGACACCACAATGATCTACGTGACCCACGATCAGGTCGAAGCGATGACCATGGCCGACAAGATCGTTGTCTTGCAGGCGGGCGTGATTGAACAGGTCGGCTCTCCGCTTGAGCTGTACCGAACACCGCGCAACACTTTTGTCGCGGGCTTTATCGGATCGCCAAAGATGAACCTGATTTCCGGCGAGGAAGCCGCGAAACATGACGCGGCCACCATCGGTATTCGTCCCGAACACATTGATGTTGTCGAGAGCGGCGGCACCTGGACCGGAACCGTCGGTGTGGCCGAGCATCTGGGCTCTGACACGTTCTTTCATATCCATAACACCGGCCTGGCAGACACGATCACCGTGCGCGCCATAGGTGATGTGAGCCTGAAGCACGGCGACACGATCCACCTGAACCCGCGCATGGATGAGATGCACCGCTTTGGCGCCGATGGCCTGCGGCTTGCATGAAAAGGCTTGAAGGCAAAACGGCCCTGATTACAGGGGGCGCGCGGGGCATAGGACTGGCCTTTGCCCGGCGCTACGCACATGAAGGTGCCCGTGTTGCCATTGCCGATATCGACTATGACCAGGCAGTTGCCTCGGCCAATGATATCAACAAGGGCGGCGGCGATCCCGCGATCGCGGTTTCCATGGATGTCACCGATCAGGACAGCATAGATGCGGGCGTGCAAACGACCGTATCGGCCCTGGGCCAAATTGATATCCTGATTAACAATGCCGCGATTTTTAGCGCCGCTCCGATTACCGAGATCACGCGCAAAGACTTTCAAAAGGTATTCGATATCAACGTCGGTGGTGCGATGTTCACCATGCAGGCCGTCGCCAGGCACATGATTGACCGAAACATCGCAGGGAAAATCATCAATATGGCTTCGCAGGCAGGTCGCAGGGGCGAAAGCCTTGTCGCTGTGTATTGCGCGTCCAAGGCCGCGGTCATCAGTCTGACCCAGTCAGCGGGTCTTAACCTTATCAAGCACGGCATCAATGTGAATGCGATCGCCCCCGGCGTCGTCGATGGCGAACATTGGGACGGGGTGGATGCGTTCTTTGCTGAATATGAAGGCAAGGCCCCAGGCCAAAAGAAAGCGGAAGTCGGGGACGCTGTGCCATTTGGCCGGATGGGCAAGGCCGAGGATTTGACAGGGATGGCCGTGTTTCTGGCCAGCGATGAGGCGGATTACATCGTGGCGCAAACCTACAATGTGGACGGCGGGAATTGGATGAGCTGATGAATGTCCGGCAAGAAACTCAGGCAGTGAAGCTAAGCAACCAGACCCTGGGGCAGTTGCCTGATGCAGTTGCACGCCCAACCTACGACCGGTCGGGGCTGAAACCGGGTATCGTGCATATCGGTTTGGGCAATTTCCATCGCGGGCATCAGGCCTGGTATCTGCACAGCCTGATGCAGCAGGGGCTGGCACATGATTGGGCCATTGTCGGGGCAGGGGTGCGGGCGGCGGATGAAGCCCAGCGAGAAAGATTGGCCGCGCAGGACTATCTGACGACGTTGATCGCATTGGACCCCGCTGAAACCACCGCAGAAGTCATTGGACCGATGATCGATTTCGTGCCGGTTCAAAAGACCAATGCCGCGCTTATCGCGCAAATGGCTGACCCTGCAATCCGCATCGTTTCGCTGACCGTGACCGAAGGGGGCTACTACGTGGACCCCGCCACAAAAGGCTTTGACGCCGATCATCCCGATATCAGGCACGACGCAGAAGCGCCGGGCACACCAATCACGGCATTTGGGGCCATGATCGCCGCTTTGAAGCTGCGCCGCGCGGCAGGTCTTGCACCATTTACCTGCATGAGCTGCGACAACCTGCAAGGCAACGGCGCGATCCTGCGCCAGACCGTTTCATCGCTGGCACGGCTTTCCGACCCGGAACTGGCTGACTGGATCGATGACCACTGTAGCTTTCCGAATTCCATGGTTGATTGCATCGTGCCGGCAACCGGGCCGCAAGAGCTTGCTCTGGTCCGCGGTCTTGGCATCGATGACGCATGCCCCGTCACCCATGAGACCTTTCGCCAATGGGTGATCGAAGAGGATTTTTGCGCCGGGCGGCCCGACTGGGACAAGGTCGGGGCGACGTTTACGGACGATGTACACGATTTTGAAGCGATGAAGATCAGGGTGCTGAACGGCGGCCATCAGGTCATCGCAAACGCCGGTGAATTGCTTTCGACCCAGACCATTGCGGACTGCATGGCCGATGACCTGATCCGCGCGTTCTTTGAAAAGGTCGCGAATGACGAAATCCTGCCGCACCTCAAGCCCGTGCCGGGCATGGAGCCCGAGGCCTATGTCAGCCTGATCTCCAGACGCTTTTCCAACCCGCGCATTGTCGATACGACAAGGCGTGTGGCTTTTGACGGGTCTTCACGGCATCCCGGATTTGTCATTCCGTCGATCGTTGATGGGCTGGCCGAGGGCACACCTGTGGCAGGGCTCGCCCTGGTCGAAGCGATCTGGGCGCGCATGTGCGCCGGGGTGCGCGAGGACGGCAGCGAAATCGCTCCGAATGATCCCTTTTGGGACCAGCTCCAGCCAATGGCCCTGAAAGCGCGAGCGACCCCCGAGGTATGGTTGAACCAACGGCAGTACTATGGTGCGCTTGCCGATGACGAACGTTTCGTTTCCCTGTTCTCGGATTGGCTGGGGATCATCTGGGGCAAGGGCACAGCCACGGCCATTGCGACCTACCTGGAACTGCGGTGAAGCGCGGACTGCGGGCATCGACCGCCGCCGGGTCAGGCGCCTCACGCGACTGAAAACAACCTGCGAAATTCACATATGCACGCCCGCGCCAATGGCGACCGAGATCGCCCCGTTCTAGGCGTCCGGCTCGAACGGTTCGATCACGTCAACCTGAATGTTGCCCTGAACCGGCCCGGTCCACTGGCTGGTGCGCCAGATCCGCCCGTTGCCCGCATCCAGATAGTGGACGTTATGAAAACTCTCTGCGGTGTCTGTTTCGCAGCTTTCGACAACTTCGACGACGGCCCGCTTGGCGCCTGCAACATCAATATCAAGACTGCGCCCGACCTGGTTCTGGCAGGTCGCCGTGACCTGCGCAAAGGACGTTCCGCGCTGGGTCAGGAAATAGGTTCGCGTCACTTGTGACGGCCATGTTCCCGCCTTCGCTTCGGTCACCAGTGGGTCATCGCTTTGGGTCGTCACCGCCTGCAAGTTCGTTCCCAGGCCGCGGGTCGCATAAATCAAACCGCCATCAAGCGTGACCATCCGGTTTTCATTCGCGTTATAGATAATCCGCCCGTCGCGCATCTGGATGGCGATACCCACTGCCCCCAGACCGACAGAGGGGCTCAGCATCAATACCGCAGCAAGGTCGGCCTGCTCGATCGCGGCACGATTGACCTGTGGTATGGTCATTGCCACTTCGGGATTGGGGTTCAGGATCGCGTCGCGCATTTGCCCAAGGCTTGCACCACAGCCCGAAAGGGCAATCAGGACGCCCGCAGAGAAAACAACCTTGATCAATTCCAGAACTCCCCAAAGCCATCCTCGATGCGTCTTTTGTCAGACGCCCGCAATTCATCATAAAGAAGCCCGGTCCCGCTGACCCGCGAGCCAAAATCACCGGACTGCCCGCCGACAGACAGGTTGGTGGTCGAGGCCCCGCCTTCAGGCGATGTCCACGACAGCGGGATGGAAATTTCCGCGCCAAACTTGAGCGGCGCATCGTTTTCCTCGCTCCATGTCGTTGAGGCCGCAATCCGCCAGCCATTTGTGTAATTGCGACCGACCGTCAGCCCGACGCCAAAATCACCGGCAATATACTGGCCTGCATCCAGCACGACGAAGTTGCCGTTTTGGCCGACATTGGCATAAAGGCTGCCGATCAGTGTTGATGCATCTGCATCTTCAAAGCCGAACCACCCTTCATAGGCCCGTTTTTGCACATAGGTCGCTTCAAGGCCCAGGGCGAAATTCTGTTCAGGATCGCGCCAGATCACCTCGCCGCTGACGCCGCCATAGGCCCGCTCAAACAGGCCCGCAGACACCCGGCTATAAAGCTGTGGGGCCAGTCGGAACCTGTGGCGCAGGCTCAGCGACTGCAAATAGGGCAAATCAGGTGTGTAGGATGTAAAGTCAGACCGGGGCTGCGGTTCGGCGGGGGGGTCTTGCTGTGTCCACTGGTTCAGGAACCGGTATCCGACCGTGCCCGACACGAAGGTCTGCGGGGAAAATGTATAGCGTGCATTTGCGTTCAGGGTGCCGGTGAATTCCAGAATATCTGACCGGATGAAATCTGCCTTGAATGTCGGCGCGATCCCGTAGCTAAAGCGCGGCACAAAACCCGTTTCGCCCAACGCCGCCGGCCGGCTCATGGGGCTGGCCTCAAACGAAGTTGCCTCCCAGGCGCGCTCTGCGGCATTGGGGGCGCCAACAGCGCGATCCAGCCCGGCCCGGTCCAGAACCACAACATTGCTGTCAAACGCGCCGGTGTTCTGGGTGATCCGGAAGGTCGTGATATTTGCGGGCGCGATGGCCGAAAGCACGCGCGCGACGCGCCCCGATATCCGGGCAAAGACCGGATCCTTGGCTGACGAAGCGGTCACATCAATCGTGTCACCGGCCATTGCAAATCGCCGGATCCGGATGTCCTCATCTTCGAGCCGCTCTTTGAGCGTATCAAAGACCTGCTGCGCTTGCGGCTGCGGGCGGTTTGCCCGAGCCGGACTGTTTTCAACATAGGGATGCGGCCCGCGGCCAATATCGGTCTGGACGAATGGTCGGGTGGGGTTGGCATCAAAGCGCAACCGCAATCCTGCACTGCCCTGATTGTTGACCAGTCCGGTGACTGTCAGGCCACTTACCACCGGATAGGACAGGCTTGCCGCAAAGGTATCTTCTGCCTCTGGGCCGGCCACGCCGCTGTATTCCGCCGCGGCGATCAGGCCCCTGGTGCCTGTTTCCCAAACGATATTTGCAAAGGGTTCGGTGTCTCCCTGGAACAAATGGTCGGTGCGAATGACGCCATCGTCGTCGCCGCGCCCTCCGGCATATTCGCCCGCATACCGGCCCCACCCCAGGCCAACAGAAGTCTGGAATGCGCCAAATGTTTTGCTCGCGAGGACATATTCCCCCGACCCCCGGTCATCGCTGCCAAAGCCGACCACGCCGACCGTCAGACCGGGCACATAGGGCCCTTCGTCCAGAAGCCGCAAACCAAAGCTGATTTCATTGCCGCTCGAACTGCCGCTCCCTTCGTCATAGGTCGGAAAGCTGATCCCTATTTCAAAGCGGTCGCTTGGCTGAAGCCCGAACGAAAGCGCGCGGTAATTCTCGCGATAGTCAAATATGATCGCCAGGTCATCGGCGCCGCCGCTTGCCGCACGCGGTGTGTCGATCGCCTGGGACAGGCCACCGATGCCCTCGGCCGCAACGCCCGGCGCAAGGCCGATTGACAACAAAAATGCGTGGGAGAACCCTTGGGCTTTGTTTTTCATGTGAATCTTTAACCCTTTGGGCAACTGATCATCTACCTTCGGCGCAAACCTACCCAAAGTGGCGGTGCAATGTCGAGAGGAGAGCCTGCCGAACCCCCACCCCGTGGCGGCAGGAAAAAACCTGATGGCCGCGTTGGGTCTGGAAAATCAAAAACCGACAGGCTGCGCTTGGCCGCAAACACCAGAACCATCAGCGCGGTTCGGGCGATCATGTGGTCTCAGTTTCGACAGACGGCTCCTGACCGCAAGTTCAATCCATCGCCTGCAACCGCTTGAGCAGAGACGAGGTATCCCAGCGTCCGCCCCCCAATTTCTGGACGTCTTTATAGAACTGATCGACCAGCGCGGTCACTGGCAGGCTCGCCCCGTTTTCGTTTGCGGTATCCAGACAGATGCCAAGGTCCTTGCGCATCCAGTCCACGGCAAATCCGTGGTCCCAGGTGTCCGCCAGCATGGTCTGATACCTGTTCGACATCTGCCAGCTGCCAGCCGCGCCCTGGCTGATGACTTCGATCACAGACGCACCATCCAGCCCGGCCTTTTGGGCGAAATGCAGCGCTTCGGACAGGCCCTGCACCACGCCGGCGATGGCAATCTGGTTGCACATCTTGGTCATTTGTCCCGCGCCGCTGTCGCCGATCCGGCGGCAAAGCTTGGCATAGGCCGCGATCACGCCCTCGGCTTTGGCATAGCTGTCCGGGGACCCGCCACACATCACCGAAAGCGCACCGCCCTCGGCCCCGGCCTGTCCGCCAGACACCGGTGCATCGACAAAGGAGATCCCTTTTGATGCCGCGATATCGTGCAGCTCGCGTGTTACGGCGGCCGAGACGGTGGTATGATCGACAAAGATTGCCCCGGGCGCCATGGCCGCGAAAGCGCCGTCATCACCCAGACAGACCGCGCGCAAGTCGTCGTCATTGCCCACACACGCCATGACAAGTGCGGCCCCTTCGGACGCGGCGCGGGGGGTCTTGCCAATTCCGCCCCCATGTTGGGCAACCCAGTTTTCTGCCTTGGCGGTGGTGCGGTTGTAGACCGAGACATCATGCCCCGCCGCCTGAAGATGCCCTGCCATCGGGTACCCCATGACCCCAAGACCCAAAAACGCAAGTTTCGTCATTGCAGATTTCCTTTGTTGATGTGGCTGGCACCCATTTTCATTCCGCCATGTCCCACGGGACCGTATAGGCGTTCAGCGCCTTGCCGATGTCGGCGTCCGAAACCTCTCCGGTTTTGGTCACATGTGCAACAAGTCCGCGTTTCTTGTCTTCGCTGACATCGCGCACTTCGGCGGCAATATCGCTCAGGGCCGCGTTGTAGACACGGGATATCGCCCGTTTGCGCAGATCAGGCTTGAAGATTTTACCGACCGCCGTTTTTGGCAGTTCATCCAGGATCTCCAGATGCTTGGGGTGTGCCGCGCGCTCGTGAATATGTTTCTTTGCATAGGCCATCAGCTCTTCCTGCGTGACCTCGGCACCCGCGACCAGTTCCACATAGACGCAAGGGACCTCGCCTGCGTGTTGGTCAGGCTGACCGATCGCACCTGCGAATGCGATGGCCTCATGCCCCGCGAGCGCCTCTTCGATTTCGGCAGGGTCGATGTTATGGCCGCCGCGGATAATCAGGTCTTTCGCGCGGCCCGTAATCCAGAGGTATCCGTCAGCATCCACACGCCCCAGATCGCCGGTACGCAGATAGTGGGCATCTGAATTGGGGCCGGGATAGTAGAGATCCTTGTTCTTGTCGGTCTCGGTATAGGTCTGGCCATCAGAGACACCGGGGTTGGACACACAGATTTCACCGATCTCATCAGCGTCCAAAATCTCGCCAACGGCGGCATCTACGATCATGACGTTGGTGTAAGGGAAGGGCACCCCGATGGACCCAACGCGCTTTTCCCCGCTGGGCGGGTTGATCGACACCAGGCATGTGGCCTCGGTCAGGCCGTAACCTTCGCAGATCGTGACACCTGCGGCCTCCTCAAACCGACGGTAAAGTTCCAGAGGCAACGGTGCCGAGCCACAGAAAGCCAGGCGCAAGGTGGAAATATCGGCATCCACCTTGCGCTGCATCAGCGCAGACATCGCCGTCGGCACCGTGATCATGAATGTCACCTTGTGCTTTTCGATCAGCTTCCAGAAATTGTCGAACACGCCCTCACCGCGATACCCTTGCGGTGTGGGAAAGATGATTTGCGCGCCTGATCCCAATGATGCGCCAAGCGAGACGATCGTTGCGAAAACATGGAACAGCGGCAGCGGGCAAATCTGTACGTCTTGTTCCGTGAACAGCAGCCGATCGCCCAGCCACGCATTATAGACGATGCCCGAATAGCGGTGTTGCACAACTTTCGGCATACCCGTGGTCCCGCCGGTGTGGAAATAGGCCGCAACGCGGTCTGCCTTGCTGTCTTCAAAGCTGAGCGCGGTCGGCTGTTTGTCCATTTCGGCATTGAAATCAAGAACCGTCGCTTGATGCGCCACCGGGTTCTTGGGCCGGATCAACGGGACAATCAGGCGCTTGATCCCAGTCAGATAGCGATGCAGGTCCACTTCCAGCACATGGGTGACATTGGGCGCCAGCCGCACGGCCTCTGCTGCCTTCTGGGCAACGTCGGTCTTTGGAAATGCCCTGAGCGTGACCAGCACCTTGGCATTCGTTTCACGCAGGATCGCCGCGATCTGTTCGGCATCCAGCAGGGGGTTGATCGGGTTGACTATACCGGCAACCTGCCCGCCAAGATAGGCCAGGATGGTCTCAGTTGCGTTGGGCATCAGATAGGCGACAACATCGGTTTCGCCCACACCAAGGTCGCGGAACATATTGGCCGCCTGTCCGGTCCTGTCGCGCAGCGTGTTCCAGTCAAGCGTTTCACATTTGGAATTCGGATCAGAGAGCAGGCTGAAACTGACCGCTTTGCGGTCACCGTGCCTTGACGCCGTTTGGGTCAACAACTCATAGGTTGTCGTCGGCGAATTGCGATCCTCCCACGGTTTTTCATTCTCGATGGCGTCCCGATCTGCGACACTTGCAAATGTCATGCCGGCTCCTCCCTGATTTTTACCACACTTTGCTGTGCGGCCTCCCTTGGCGGGCAGGGTGCGGAAAAACGGGAATAATCACAAGACTTACGCTACGAAAAATCGCGGGCTACTCTGCGGCAACACCTTCGGTAAACTGCAATCGGGCCAGGCGGGCATAAAGCCCACCTTGAGCGACAAGCGCGTCATGGGTGCCCTGCGAGACGATCTTGCCATCTTCCAGCACGACGATCCGATCGGCTTTCTTCACCGTCGCCAGGCGGTGTGCCACGATCAGCGTCGTCCGTGAGCGGGCCAATTCCTCAACCGCGCGCTGTACGGCGTATTCGCTTTCGGCATCCAGCGCACTTGTCGCCTCGTCCAATAGCAGAATGGGCGCGTCCCGCAGGATGGCGCGGGCAATCGCGATCCGCTGCTTTTGCCCGCCCGACAGCATGACGCCACGTTCGCCGACATAACTGTCGAACCCATCGGGCAGGGCAATCAGGAAATCATATGCCGCCGCCGCCCTGGCTGCGTCTTCAACCTCAGCATCGGTGGCCTCGGGGCGGCCAAAGCGGATGTTTTCGCGCGCGGTATCTGCAAAGATGACCGGATCCTGAGGCACAAGGGCGATGTGCTTGCGAAAGTCTAATCGTTTCAGATCACGAAGATCCACACCATCGATCAGCACCGTTCCGGATTGCGGATCATAGAACCTCTGCACCAGCTGGATGATGGTGCTTTTGCCCGCTCCCGATGGCCCGACAAGGGCGACGGTTTCGCCCGGCGTGATATCCAGATTGATCCCGTCCAGCGCAGACACCTGCGGGCGGGACGGGTAATGGAATTGCACATCCTTGAATTGCAATGTGCCCTTCACCGGTGTCGTCAGGACATCGGGTTCGCCGGGATCATTCACGGTGTCCTTCACCGTCAACAACTCGACCAGACGTTCCGTGGCCCCCGCGGCGCGCTGCAATTCGCCCCAGACCTCGGACAATGCCGCAACGGCGCCGCCCACCATGATCGTGTAGATCATGAACTGGACCAGGCCACCCTCGGTAATCTCTCCTGCGACGACATCTTCTGAACCCATTTGCAAGAACAGGACAATGGCTGCGAACACCATGAAGATCACGATCGCGGTCAGGGCCGCCCGGGTCATGATCCGGCGACGGGCCGAGCGATAGCTTTGCTCGGTGACCTCATCAAATTTCGCCCGGCTCAGCTCTTCATGGGTGAAGGCCTGCACCGTTTGTGCCGAAAGAAGCTGCTCGGAGGCATCGCCACTGGATTCGGCAATCAGGTCCTGGTTTTCCTTGGACAACGAACGAACCCGCCGGCCCAGAAAAAGGATCGGGAACAAGACAACCGGAATTGGCCACAGGACCATCGCACTCATCTTCACCGAGGTCAGCAGCATCAATATGACACCCCCGATGAAGATCAGGACATTGCGCAAGGCGATCGAGACCGAGCTGCCGATCACCGACAGGATCAGCGTTGTATCGGTCGTGATCCGGCTCAGAACTTCGCCGGTCATGATGCGTTCATAGAACGCCGGGCTCATGCTGATCATACGGTTGAACACCGCCTTGCGGATATCGGCAACGACACGTTCGCCCAACCGGGTCACAAGGTAATATCGCAGCGCCGTCCCAAAAGCGAGCAGGCCCGCAATTGCCAGCATCGCCGTGAATCGCTCACTGATTTCACCATTTGCCACCCCAAAGGCATCCACGATCTGCCCTGCCGCGATCGGCAGGCTCAATGAGATCACCGCCGTAAAAACCAAGGCGAAACCGGCCCCGATCATGTTGAAGCGGTAGGGCTTCATGAACGGCCAGAGCGCCCTGAGCGCGCTGACGCGCTTGCCGACCGGCCGATCCTCGGGGTTGGGTTTTTGAGTGTCAGCCATGAGCCGTCCTTCGTCTGTTGCGATTGGACATAAAACTGTACCGACCGTTTCACAAGGCGGCCCGACGCATATGAGGTATTTTGGCATGTATGGATGGTTGGAGCGGGCGACGGGAATCGAACCCGTATCATCAGCTTGGAAGGCTGAGGTCTTACCATTACACAACGCCCGCGACCTTTCATGGCATCTATTCCACCTACGATTTGAGGTCAAGATGCGCGCGGATGGCCAGCTTGAGATTTGCGAAACGCATGCAACTTATGGACCTGTCACGTTTCTTTACCGCCCCATGCGCTCGTTTAGGCCGTTTTCCGTTCGAAGACGACTGGGCTTTTCCATCCCAGAGTTGAACAGCAATGATGAAACCTTTAACTTCGGCGACCAAGCTCCCTAGTGCCCCCAAATGAGACTGCTCCCAAGTGTCTGCCGCAAGTGCCGCAAATGCCGCAGGGCCAAGGATGCACACAGCAAGTTCTCTCAAATGAAGAAGACGCGATTGAAAAGCGTGCTGCAATCATTGAGTTTGATGGTGGGATGCCGAGAAAACTTGTTGAGCTCTTGACTCGCGAGAAAGATCGACGGTGAAAGAATTGACTGGCCCTCCAATCTAAAAACCCTCGCAGCGATAAGGAGTGGAGTGTTCATCCAGACGGTGAGTCGACCGCATTTCGTTCCAGGTTAGGTGGGTATATGCGTGGGTCCTTGCTGGAGATTTGTGGCAAAGGGGTTATTCGCGCCCCGTTTAGTCTAACAGATGTGGTTGTTTTGGGGGTGATAGATTAGGTTGCTGTTATTGGAGCATTCTCATCTCAAAGATGTTTGCTCATCATTATCTCACAAGTCCGCAGTCCAGCCCTTGGTACTCCGCGCGGTTAGGATGCGTCCTGAGGCACTCACAGACCTTGGCACAAAATGCGGCGAACGTCTGATTGGAACCCGTTGCCGCCGAAAGAGCCATTGATGGCTGCGTTTATCTATGTGAATGTCGTGGCAAATCGGTGCGCGAAGAATTCTCTGAACGCTTTTGGCTCGGGGCGACGGCACAGGTCCGGTCGTCACGCGACCTCACGCTGACTGGAAATATGCGTCCTAAATTGACAGAACCCAATCGCCTAGAGTAGCATATTGGTTATAGATTTCTCGGTATGAGTGCGTTTTACTTAGCTTTTCATAATTTTGCTTTCAATTGACGTGAGATGTTGTCGGTTATCAGGCATGCGCCCAGACTGTAGGTTATCGGGCGAAAGCAACCGTCCTTGATGCGGGCGTAGGCCAAGCAAACGACGTCGCATGTGTTGTCCAACGTTCGGAGGGGGTATGCCGGATTCGGAGAAGTATGACTCGTCGCTCAGCCGCACCCTGTTCATGCAGGAGGGCGACCCGGACTTCGACCCGAACGATACCATTGCGATCGTCATCGAATTCCAAGGCGCACTGAGCGACATAGAGGCGCTGGGCTTTCAAACCGACGACAGCATGGAGGAGCAGGCATTTGGCGAGGTGAGCTATGCCAACCTGCCGGCGGTCGCGGCACATCCCAACGTGCTTTGGGTGACCGCAGGGGAGCGCCCCGTAACCGAACTCAACACCGCTGCGCGGGACATACTGGCGCGGGCCTCTGATGCGACGAATGTGGGAACAACCGCCGGAACCCACGATGGTCTTTGGTTTGCCAATGAAACTGGGGCAGCGGGGTGTCTGACGTCAGCGCCGATGGGACAGTTTAGGGTGATTTGATAAGAGAGGGTTTCTGGCACATCGTAACCACCAAGGAGTGGAGATGAGACAGAAACCCGGAACACGCAAAAGCCACGGCGAGAA
>Ga0316205_10002157_pt1 | contig 21361 bp, 34 predicted proteins | sample 3monthpyrite_MG_FD_204941 | JGI IMG/M metagenome (GOLD analysis project Ga0316205, IMG submission 204941) | Microbial mat bacterial communities from mineral coupon in-situ incubated in ocean water Damariscotta River, Maine, United States -... | ecosystem: Environmental > Aquatic > Marine >... | reverse complement strand
AAATATTGGTACTCAGCAAATCAAATGGGAATACAACGCTTTATTGAAAGTAGATGCTGTTTCTTTTTGGTTTCCGCATGAAACTCTTTGTCCAATTACTCTTTTTGAGCTTGGAACATTAATGAAGAGCGATACAAAAATATTTGTTGGATATCACCCAAAATATGAGAGAGCATTTGATATCGAAATACAGGTATCTCTTTATAGGCCGGATGTTCAAATAGTTTCTTCAATTGATGGATTAGCTGAACAAGTAAGAATATGGAAAGATCAAAATGACTGAAACTAAATTAACACCTAGGTCTCATAAAGTTATTGAATTGGCTTTGCGAGAAGCCAGGTCTATGAAATCAAAATACGCAAGAACTGAACATCTTCTTTTGGGATTATCCAAAGAAGGGTCAGGGATTGGTTCTCAGGTATTGAAGGCTCATGGCGTTCAATTCCAGAGATTAAAAGCTGAAATTGAAAGAATTCATCCAATAAATCATATGGAAGAAATTTCCTTGCCAGATTTTTTAGAATTGGCTCCTGCTTCAAAAAGAATTCTTGATCTTGCAGGAAAAAACGCAAAGCACTTGAAGGATAATTATATAGGAACAGAGCATATATTAATTGCAATTCTTGATTCTACCTTTTCCTCTTCTTATCTTATTCTAGAAAAAATGGGAGCACCTTTTTCTGATATCAGAAAAGATGTATTTTTGCTTCTTGGAAAAAGAGATCCACAAATTGATATTTCGGATGAGAGAGAAAGGTATTCAGCATGGCTTGAAGAAGCTATGGATATTGCCTATCATAAAGGGATAGATATTGCTTCTGCTTTTACGCAAGTAGCAGTAAGGAATATGAATAATGGATGATATGCAAAGAAATCGTCCTGAAACAGGACCAATGCAATTTGATGATGATTGGCGCGGAATCTTCATACGAGGAGATAACGCAATGCATTTTATCAACGAATTAAATGTAATAAGAATTACAGAAAATCTATCAGAACATTCTGAAAATAGATTAAAATGGATACAAGAAGAATTGGGTAGGTCAAATCATCATTTAAAAGATAAAGTTCAAATGATGAAACCTTTTAAAGAATGCTTCATTAAAGATGAAGGTGAAATACCAGATTAAAAAGAGGTTGATATGAGAAAAGATATGTCGAAAAAAATCGTAGAAAGTCCCTGTCATGGCGGCGGAAAAGAAGCCACTAAAAGAGACAGAGCAAGACTGCGCGATTCTTCAATCGAATCTCTTGAAGACTCCCCAAAAAGAGAAAGCATAAGAAGAAAACACCGTGCATGGTGGTCAGGTAAAGATTTGGTAAAAAATCTGAATCCATTATTTCGTTATCTCAATAAACAAAAAAACAGACCATGGGATGATGTTTATTCAGAAATAAGACAAGAAATAAAAATGGATTCAAAAGCGAATGATTACATACTTAATGCCATATCATTCATTGTTGAACAAAAAGTCATAATGAAAGATGGCGTTCCGTATTATAGCAACCCTTCGTTCTGGAGATTGGCGGACAGAGAAAATTTGCCAATCGTTAGTTATAGTAATGGTAGCTACAATCAAATGTACGTTGATCCTGATACAGGTATCTTGAAAATGGCTCCTCAAAGAGAAGAGCGAGCAAAAAGAAAAAGAGATTCCGACATACTTTATGACGACAATGACAATCTTATTCAATACCACAGAATCAAAGGTATATGGTACGAAATAAAATTCCGAGAAATGGAAGATAAAGATATCCGAAACCGTAATCCAGAAACTCAGGAAATGTTGCCAGAATGGAACTGGAGAGTTACATGTTCCGACATACTTGATCCTGATCAGTCCTACAGTAAATCGCATCTGTATTCTCCCTACATTAGAGAGTGGGAGCGTCATTATGGTTCTCGAATCGTTCCGATAAATAAAAGACAAATGAACTCGAAAGAGATTAAGCAATTAGAAGATGGAGAATAACCCTAAGCCAAACACGAATCCATTTACATATATCGTTTGCGATTTAGATCATAGGCCAAAAGGCAAAATGGCTCGCAAGCACTATCGGAAAGTCCAAAAAATAATTGCGGATAAAGTAATGGAAAAGACTGGCTGGGATCAAGCAGAAGTGGACGAAGGTATATTTTCTGCAAATACAATCCAAAGAATCGCCCGGGTGTTAGCAAAAATTCGTATAATGGACAAATAGACAATTCGGGAAGTTAGCTCAATCGGTAGAGCATCGGCCTTTTAAGCCGCAGGTTGAGGGTTCGATTCCCTCACTTCCCATTATAAAAAGGAACCAAAATGAATATACCTGATTTTTTAAAACCTACAAAATGGTTGCTTGTTGGCGGATTTTTTCGCAACCTATATGAATCACCAGGAGAGAATGCCGCTTTAGGACTCATTCTTGTTTTAATATCAATCGCATGCCTAGTTCTTCTTGGCGGTTTTGGCGTTCCGATGATAAAAGTGTATTCCATTGTCGCTATTTTTGCATTATGGGGTATTGGTCATTTTATTGCATCAATAATAATGTCATGCGTATTCCACAATAGAGAACAAGCAAGAATCGAACAATACAGAAAGAGGTATAATCGATGAAGAAAGCATTTACATTAATTGAATGTTTAGTTGTTATTGCAATCATTGCTCTATTGGTTGCAATTTTAGTTCCAGCTTTAGGTAAAACAAAACAGCATAAAATTGATCAGGAAACGATTAATTCCCCTGATTATGTTCCACCAAGATTTGATGACAAAGAACTTGATGCTATTGAGTTGATTTCAAATCTGACATATATCAGAGATTCTAGGTCCGGTTTTGTTTATGCATTAAATTACACTACCAACACCGAAAATGGGTTCGAGAAAGGGTATGGTTGGGGATACGGCTACATGACCGTTATCCCAAACGATATGGTCCCGCTGATCGAACATCTCATAATCAACTCTGGGATAGATGATTAGCAAAAAAAGGTAACAATATGCCCTGCATCGCAACAGAAAACATTGGAAAATTCAACAGACTTAATGCTGAAATTGCTGCAACTAAATCTGAATTAGCGAACTGGTACGAGCTAAGCAAAAATAAAAATGTTAGCGTTTTTTATGAAAAACATGATAGTCAATTTAAAAACAAAAATCCTAATTGGATGGATCATGAAAATGAATGCAGTTCTTGTAAGACAAAAGGCACTTGGTCTTATACAGGTCTTACAGTTGATGCTCTTGAACTTACAGCAATACCAATTCAGAAATGCAAAGATAAAATAGAAAAACTTGAAAAAGAAATTCAAGATCTCGAAGAATAGTCAATATGCATATTTATAAATACTCATACAATGCAGGAGAAGAATCAAATTTATTTTTGATATCCTTTAGGCTTGACATTGCTGATTACATAAATATGAAAAAAGTTTCTGTAGACTTTGGGGAACATGATCCAGATCTTACTTTTCAAAAAATGAATATAGAAGAAAGATTGAGCTGTTTTGTAACAAAAGGTATAGGCTTAGACTCTGGTTCAATCAAATGCAATGATATGATAAGCATTGCTAACGCTATGGAGCGAAACACAACAGCAAATCCAATTCGTTTTATGTCTACAAAATTCTACAGATGCAAAAGATGCGACGAGAGATTTCAAATAGAGTTTGATGGAAAAACAGTTAAAGTTATCAATGACTGTAAAAAGCAGGAAGAAAAATGAGTAATATATTTATACCTGAAAGAATACAAGTTGGATTTCAGGAAAGAAAAGATACCTACACTGGCAAATTGGCTTATGTCATCTATTTTGACGCTAAGGGCGTTCTGAGAAAAGAAGTCTCTTGGAAGGGCTGGAGAGACGAAAAGATTGATGCTCTAATTGTTGATAACAAGCCTCAAGACGGATTCATACTTAATAAGGGTATACAACGGTTCAATTGGAGTCATTTCGGTTCTAATCGTTCTTATATTCGTATTTATGATTCCCGCGGAATTGAATTTGAGATTACTCCAGAGAACCTCATTGGTATTCTAACAGAGACCAATTGCAACAAGCGAGGTCTCGATGGAGAGTTCGTTTACGCTTGGAAGGGTAAGGAGTTGGTTCTCCTGCCTTGTAACTCGGAAGAGTACAAGAAGGCTACAGAATATACCGCTCTTCAAAGTCAAAAGATATCTGCTAGAGATCTGAAACCAGGATGCAGCTATACGACAAAGCAAGGCGAGGAAGTCATTTATGTTGGAAGATTTGAATGGTTTGAATGGAATAGCGTAGGATATTACAGCGACCAGCCAAGCACTAGAACAAATAAAAAACGTCACATCTTTTATTCTGTCAAAGAGCCATCAAAATATCGCTCAAATGATAGGTTTTTCTACAAAAGCAGTGTTTCATTTTTGGCGGTTATAAACAATGAAGATCCAGTACAAAACTATGCTAACATCATTGATGAATGGAACTCAGATATTCGTTCATCAGACGTTAAAAAAATAAAAACAAAGAAATTTTCTCCAACAGTTGAAAAGATATTTGAAGTAACAAAAGAAGACAAAAGAATGTATTTAAAAAGAACCCATTATACTTCAAGAGAAGGTAGTATGATAAGCTTTTGGAGAATTCAATCAACTGAAAATTATCGAGGACATTGGCATGGAAATAGAGTCGATCATGAATCAGAAGATACAAAGTATTGCTTTGATAAAACAGGTGATTTTGACACTGAAAATATGATTTTCAAATCCTATGAAAACGAACTAAGAAATAGATATCCATATTATTCTAAACCTACAGGATACAGTAAGCAAGAAATAGCTAAAATGCTTCAAGACGATAAGTTTGTAGAAATAAATATTGTTTTAGAAAGCGGTAAATCGTTATCCCTTAAAAACAGATCTCATGCACTTTGAAAAGGAAATAAAAATGGCAAAGAAAACAACAGATGATGCAGTAATGGAATTATTGGTAAGAGTAGCTAAGAAAAAAGAAGAAATCAAAAAGATGAAAATTCGTCCTCAATGGAAGACGAATTGCACTATTGGAAAGATAGAAGATTCCACTCATGACCGAGTTAATATTCAAACAGTAAGAAACGAAGGCGTATTAATGTCTTTATATGCTTTTCTTTTGCAACAAGAAAAATTGCTTAATACAGCATCAGAAGAATTGAAACTTGAGTATAATGGATCATGGCAAGGGTATTCAATAGATGATTGGAAATCAGATCTGAAATCAAGAGCAAATCAACTTCTTATTGATAAAAAAGAAAAAGAGCTTCAAGTAATGGACAATCGAGTAAATAAACTCGTAAGCCCAGATCAACGAAGAGAAATGGAACTTGAAGCATTACAGGCAATGCTTGGTGACTAAAAATGGATGAGAATAAGACCATAAAGCTTAAACAAATCGATTACAAGATAAATGAGTCTTGTGGTTTATGTTCTCATGGACTTTTCTTTGGCAAATCTTGGGGCGAATGCTCCAAAAACGCATATGAACACCGAAAACACTCAAAAGCAACTAGACTCCTTAGTATTCATCAATCTGGTTATTGCATAGATTTTTTGATGGGTGAAACAGATTTGCATGGATTTTCTGAATTCTTAGAGAAAGGAAGCTAAATGTCAATTAGATATGAAAACAAGAAATGCGGTTGTGATAATGGAAATATTGATAAATTAGTAGACTGTTCCAGATGCGATGGAAAAGGGTACTCTCATGGAATGTTTGGCGGAATAAAGACCTGTCCTAAATGCGATGGAGACAAACAGTATTACATCAGCGAAACATGTTCAAATTGCAATGGGCGAGGAACTACTAGTGAAGTAGTTGAAAAAGAACATCGTTATGTCGATGGCTGCTTTGGCGATAGAAAAGAATACATAGAAGACGACGGAGAAAGATTAGATATCGATTACGATGCTAGTTGGCATTAAATGAAAACATACCCATCCATCATTGGTCCCTCCAAAGCTCCTAGGAAGCCTTGTATCGCATTTAAAAAATACGATGGGTCTAACCTTAGATTCGAATGGTCTAAGAAACAGGGATGGCATAAATACGGCACACGAAGGCGAATGTTTGATGAAACAGACGAAGTCTTTGCTCCTGCTATAGAGATATTCCATTCCACTCTATCTGACAATATCCTAGATGTCGTCAAGAAGCACAAGAAGTGGCGTAACGGTAAGACGATTACTGCTTACGCTGAGTTCGTTGGTCCTACTAGCTTTGCTGGTTTACATGACTTAGAACCAAACTCTCCCATGGAGCTTGTTCTGTTTGATGTCAATATTCATCAACAGGGTATTATTTCTCCGCGAGATTTTGTCAATAAATTCGTTGGAAATATGCGTACTGCTGAGGTCGTATATGAAGGCAATCTAAATGAAGAGTTCATCCAAGATGTAAGAGCTGGTAAATACAATACTGGCGATGGGATCGAAGAAGGCGTTGTCTGCAAAGGCGGCTCTGGTCATGATTTATGGATGGCAAAAATAAAGACTCTTGATTACCTAGATAAGCTTAAAAAAGTGTTTGGCAATGAATGGGAAGAATATGCAGAATAGAGCAACTGATAAAAATGGCAAAGAATACAGAATCCCTTCCAATATTTTCATATGGGAAAGAATGGAACCTGTTAATGTTGAAATGGTTCGATGCGATATCAATTTCATCGCAATGAGTCTTCGCCAGCTTCAAACTTTAAACCAGAAAATAGTAGAAATACTAAAAAAAGCTAAAAATGGAACCATCGAAGACACTGATAGAGTATTCTTGCCGGATAGCATGAAAGAATTTTCATCAGAACAACTTGCAGAACAGATTAATAGCTGGATTGGCCTTGTTGATGAGTACGATTGGTATGCTAAAAAAATAGAAGAGTACATTGGCGAAAAGCCAAAAGATCCTGACGGTCGTCCTGAATCTTGGGACTGGAGCAATTGTCAATTTGGCATAAATGGGGTAGCCAACAATGAGTGAGAAAGAAATAACTAGAGATGAAGCAAAAGAAAAAAATGAAAAAGACTTCAAGACATTGATCAAAATGATTGAAGAAGGCTCTGTCTCTATTGATTTCAATGGTCATTTTCAATGCGAAACGGACAAGCGTCTTTTTCATGCTGTAAACTTTAAAAAGAATCAACACAAAATATTTGAACACATGGCTGAAATAGATTTGGGGACTTGTTGTTGGTTTCCAGAAGAACTTGACAAAGTATATGAATGTATGAAAAAAGGCGAAATAGCAGAAACCCCATTTCGATTCAACGTTAATCACTACGATTCTTGCAAGATTTGTTCTGAACGATTAAAATTTGAATTTGATGGAAAAGTAATCAGGGTAAAAAATAGATGCGAAAGTCCCGAAGGTTATTTTCCAATGAAAAATACTATGGACTTCCCATCAGGAAAAGTTGTAGTATGCAATGATATGAGAGTCCTATGGCCTGATGTAGAAGCAAAAATGGAGCCAGATAGATTCACTACATATGGGTTAGATGCAAGCATAGGATTTTTAAATACAGTCAATATTTACATGAAGCACAATATGGCTCATGTATTCGTTGGCAATACAATGCCTGATGTCAATGTGGATAATGGTAATACTATTATTGTAGGGAAAATGGGATACGCAGATGAAGCGGAAGATGAAATACAATTGCCAGGAATAAATGTTTCAAATGTCTGCACTGATCTTTGGTGGTATTGCATGGCAGACTATGAAGAAACAGAGCGAAGATTCAACAAATACAAAAATGACATAACAAAGAGATGGGGCAAAGACAGTATAGCTAGCTTTGATGAATTCTTGAAAGACAGAGGTTGCGATGTCTTTGAAGTAGATCCAGGCACTTATGAATTTGAGGTATACGAACATCCCAGCGATATGGTTTCGTATCAAAATGAATTAGAATATGATGGACAACCAGTAATATATTCTATAGCCAGAAAGATTTAAAATGATATACTTTTTACTTTTTGTAATTATTTTTGTATCTGTTTACTGTTGGAATAGGCAGGCAAATCAGGATGCCAAAACTATTTGCGATCTTCATTACATTATTGAAACATATCATGAAGGCATAACAGAGATGGGTAAGAAAAATATGTTTCCTGGATGCTCATGCGGATCAGATGACGTAAATGCTGGTTGTTGTATGAACTGTTGCTTCATGACGGCAGAACATGATAGAGATGTTTTACATGGAAATGAGATAGAATGATAAAAGCACGAATCGGAAATGAAGTAGAAGTTGAAGTCGCTGACATTATATGGACATTTGATCGAACAAGATGCGAACCTGTTCGATGTGTTTTCTATGACGTTCTCGGCGATGGATGGCTAAGGGTTAAACAGCATCATTGCGAGAACAATCGATCATCGACTTGGATGTCAAAAGAGCCTGCAAGATTCTTTTCAAGCAAAAATGAATGCGTTGAGGATGAAATCTATAGACTTGAAAAAATGATCACCGAAACCGAAGTGAATCATCTGTAGATTTACCATAAATAGGCGATACCTATTTAACAGGTGAACAATAACTGCTGTATACTAGAGTAACCAATGCAAAAAGAACTAATAATCATCAGAGGCTTACCTGGATCAGGCAAATCTACACTTGCCCACAACATGCTGGGAACCGATAAAACCGATCAACTGGTTGAAGCAGACCAATACCGAATGTTTGACGGAAAGTATGTATATGATGAGAGATTGAACTCATCTGCTCATAGCTGGTGTTTAGCAGAAACTTTTAGAAAATTACAATATTTTGAATGCGTTATTGTTGCAAATGTTTTCCATAAAAGAGAGCACATTTTTCCATATCTTGAATTAGCAAAGAAAATGGGAATGAAAGTAACTTTAACTGTTGTTGAAGACCCGTCGAAAAAATCTTTAGAAGAATCTCTTTCTTTAAGCGAGAGAAACACTCATGAAGTACCTTCAGATTCAATCGAAAGAATGTATGAAGATTGGGAAGATATTACTCAAGAAGAAATTGATATACTTATTAAACAGGGGTGAGTGAAATGGCTACGAACGGAACAAGCGGACTTGCGATTTTTGCCGGTAGAAACAACAAACTATTAGCAGAGCGAATATGTTCCTCTCCAGCTATAAACCAACCATTAAGTATATCTAAAACGGAAGTCTTTCCAGACAAAGAGCTTATAGTTAGAATTGATGAAGATGTAAGAGGTAAAGACTGTTACATAATTTTATCAACTTGTCAACCAGTAAATGACAATCTTGTTGAGCTTTTGATTTTCATCGATTGTCTAAGAAGAGCATCCGCAAAACAAATCGTATGCGTTATCCCTTACTACGGATATGCAAGACAAGACCGCAAGGAACAAGGAAGAGTTCCAATATCAGCAAAGCTTGTTGCTAACATGGTGACCGCAGCAAAAGCTGATAGAGTTATAACGATTGATCTTCATGCTGCTCAGATTCAAGGTTTCTTTGATATTCCGGTAGATCATTTGCATGCAACTCCTGTCTTCTTAGATTACTTTGAGTCTATTAGAGATGAGCTTGGAGACCTTTGCCTTGTTAGTCCTGATGTTGGCAATGTGAAGGTTGCTGAGGGCTTTGCGAATCTTTTGGATGCTGACCTTGCTATCATTAATAAAAAACGCATAAACGGAAGTGAGATCAAGTCAAGTCAAATCATTGGAGATGTTAAAGGAAAAAATGTTCTCATGTTTGATGATATGATTTCAACCGCAGGAACAATTCTTGGAGCAGCAAAACTGGTAAAAGAAAATGGGGCAAAAGAGGTAACGGTTGCTGCAACGCATCCGCTCTTTGCTCATCCAGCGGTTGATAGATTGGCTGATGATATTATATCAAGAGTTGTTTGCACCGATACGATACCAGCAGGAAATAGACTTGATGTAATAGAAAAACTTGGAAATAAATATGTTGAACTTTCTGTTTCAAATCTGATAGGGGAGGCAATAATGAGGGTTCACGAAAATAGATCTATTAGTGAATTATTCCTCAGAACTGCCGGAGTGAAACGATAGACTTATAGGTAAAGAAATTTTAACCCTCATAGAAGACAAAAGGAGAAAGCAATGTCTGATATAATTGAGCTTGATGAAAATATGCACGAAGAAGTTAGCGAGGGAGTCATACTTGTTGACTTCTATGCTGATTGGTGTCAACCCTGTAAAATGATGATGCCGTCACTTGAAACTGTAGCATCCGAATTTGATGGAAAAGCAAGAATTGGAAAAGTTGATATAGAGAAGCACCAAGATTTGGCTAAACAGCATGGAATAAGTAGCATTCCTACTTTATTCGTGTTTAAAAACGGAGAAATTGTTGACCGAATGATTGGTCTTCAATCTCTTGAACAAATAAAAAACTCACTAAACAAAGTTGTTTGATAAGGAACTAGACTATGGAATTTATTGTACTTGGCGGAATACTATTCTGGTTAATCACTGCTCTATTTTTAATTGGAGTATTTACTTCAATATATCAAGATAATGGATCATGGGCGACTGGTTCTCTCATTTTCTACTTTATTGTCATGTCACTGTTTGGACAATTCAGCGTAATTGGATTCATGACAGCTAATCCGCTTATACTCATAGTCGTTCTTGCTTCGTACTTTATGGCCGGTATTTTCTGGACATTTATGAAATGGAAATTTTATGTTTCCGATTCTCGAAGAAAGTTCGATGACCACAAAGCAGAATGGCTAGAGAATAAAGGTATTTCCGATGGAAAAATAACCAATGATCTCAAAGCTCTTTGGACAGAAGAGGCAAGGCAATATGCTTGTAATTGCTCTGAATCTCCAAATCATCCATATCATGCAAACGAATTGAGAACTGGTACTCAGATTGTCAATTCGATTAAACCTAAAGTTCGCAGAAATAAGTCTAAAATCATATTCTGGCTTACATACTGGCCGTTCAGTTTAGTCTACGCTCTTTGCTGCGATGCAGTAGTTGCCACATGGAACTATATTTATCATGGCATAGGGAAGCGTCTACAGAAAATTTCAGATAACAAGTTCCAGGACGTTGATGCTGATTTCGATACTAGCAATGATCCGATGAGTAAAAATAACGAATAATTGTGAAAAATTAAAGGTATAAAGCTTGACTGTCGAGTATTGTGGTATACGATAGATATCGTAAGACCTAAAAGGAAGAATGAGAAAATGAACACGTTTTTAGAACAGCTTGAACATATGGAACATCAGATTCACTGATAGCGCTCTTCTTCTGTCCACTTACAATTGAATAGCGAACTATGAATCTTGATCTAAAGTCCAATGACTATTTCAAGGTTCTTTTTTTATTGCTCCCATCGTCTAGATAGGTCCAGGACACCAGATTCTCAATCTGGGAACACGGGTTCAAATCCCGTTGGGAACATTTTAAAAATTAGGCCCCTTCGTCTAGTTAGGCCAAGGACACTAGGTTTTCATCCTAGTAACGCGGGTTCAAATCCCGCAGGGGTCATTGTTTGGTGCGGTAGTTTCTGTTGGTATGAAATTTCTGACTTTCAATCAGAAGTCCGCGGGTTCAATTCCCGTTCGCACTACTTGCTAATGAATATCTGTTCGTCTAAGAATAGGACACCGATGCATCGGAAATGAGGATTCAAGTCCTTCACAGATAATTTTGAATGTCAGGCACGATAAAAATAATCTCCTTTTGGCTAGCTGGTGAACCTAAAATATGCTATAATGTGAAGCGTAAAGGACACTTTTCTTAGACTCAATCATTTTCATTGGAGAAAAAATGAAAAACGTATTACCTGCCCTGTTTAAAGTTTCAGTTTTTGCTGGATTTCTTTGGTTTTCTCTTTATGCATTCAATGTAAATGAGAACAAGAAAAGCTCTGAGCTTCAAGCCAATATTCAAGAAAATGTTGAAAAAGCAGAAACACTAGAACGGGTCAACAAATCTAAAGTCGCAAAGCTTCAGAGCAAAATCAATACTGCGAACAGAGAAAGTCATGAGAGATATAAAACATTGCTTATCATGTTCCCTGATGATGAAAGTCATAAAATGATTGAAGCTCTGTTTGAAAGCGATTCAGACGAAGATGATGAGGATTCTGATGAACAATCAGATTCAGAAGAAACACCAACTGAAGGCGAGGCAGAATAATGTCTTTAGCGATTAGTAAAACTTCTTGGCACTATAGACTGCATTTGAAAGTCAGAAAAGCTTGGGGCTGGAAACCTTCTCCCAAAGAAAGATGGAGCCTTTGTCCCTACTTCCATGCAACGGTATGGGGAACGCTTTTAACGGTAGGTGTTTTTCCTATTGCTGTCATTGGCTGGTTGTTCTGCAAATTCGTTCGTAATACATACAAATATTCATCAAAAGTACCAGTATTGAACTTTATCCCAAAAGCTATAGATAATACCCAATTCGTTAGCGCAATTGATGATGCTCCAGATGATTTTGATGAGGCTCCCGTCCTTGCTGGTCTAATGTGGGCGTTTTTTCTTCTAGTATCATCTCTTATCGTTGCTGTAGTCGCATTTCTTTCATATCTTATTGCTGCTTATGGAATCGGTTTTGTCTTTGGATTGATCCCTCAAATACCTGGAGCGCTTTGGGCTACACTTCTCTTTGTTGGAGATATTGCGTTCTGGATAATGGCTTTCATCGGATACTGTCTTACTGGTCTAGCTGCTGTTATATCTGATGTTGCTTATGTTTCTTGGCATTGGATAGCTGGAATATTCTCTTCAATTGTTGAACATTTCTCTTCCGCGGAAAACTGGATTAGCTTTGGCAAGATTGCTGTTATGCTTATTGGGGGGATAGCTGGAGTTTGGGCTATTGCTGCTTTGGGGATATTTGCTGCAAGTTCAAAGAAAGCTATTGAAATCTATGAATGGTTCTCCATTAAGGCCAATGGCTACATGGAGGCGAGAGATCAAAGACAAAGAGAAGCAAGAGAAAAAGAAAAGAAAGATAGGCTTGAAAAAGAAGCGGCAATTCAGTCCTGCATTGACGCATTAGACGAAATGGATAAACCGAAGCCTAAAAAGGTCAAAGAGCATACATACAAAAAGCCGCCGAAACCTCTTGGCCAAAGCGTAAGAGAATCTTCCGAAAAAGTATTCACTGCAATCAAATCTCTCTATGCAAAAGAAATCAATATAGAATACACTAGCGACAAGTATGGCAGATCAGTAAGAACATCAACAAAAGTCCTTGGACCCATTGGTGTTGTAGCGATGTTTCTCTGGTCTCTCAAAAAAGGCGTATGTCCTCTATTAGATTTTGTTGAAAACGATGAAGATGATGAAACATCAGAAAAGGAAGAATCATGTCAGTAAATAACGATTTCGAAATTAAAAATGTCAGTCGAGAAGAAATGATCGAAACCCTTATCCGAGAAAACGGATGCCCAGAAGAGGACGCTAAGGTTCAAGCAAGTCTATCGTCTTCAACTAGCGGCTTGATTATCAAAGGCGTTCGATACATCGTTTCAGGCAACGAAAGCTAAGGTATTATATGACAACTCAAAAAGAAGAAAAACCACAAACCGCATTCGTTAGCGAAGGATCTGATTGGGTTGAAATTGATTCTGAAAACAATGAAGTTAGCCGTGTTGCAAAAAGGACGTTTGATACAGGTCATGTATTAAAACCATATGCATCATACGCCGCTAAAACAATAAGAGACATATCAGGGGTTCCGTCAGGCAGTCCTGTTTCAATTATTGCAATACCAGGCGGAAAATTAGTGATAGTCCATATTGGCGAACAAATACACATAGATGCCAATGAGGATACTGATTTTGAATACGATTATCCAATCAACATGACAGAAGACGCTCCTGAGCAAAAGGAAGATAGGCAGAAGTCTGCAGATTTCTTGAAGTCAAAAGAAGAATTCAAAAAAATAGTAGATGAGCATGCGATAACTGGCGTTGACATTATCGCTAAAATGATTGAAGATGAACAGATTGATATTAAACCAGAAAATGCTAAGGTTGAAGTCTTTCATGAAAGCGGAGCACATTCTAACAAAGGTTGCATAGTAATTTATGATGATTCAGATATTTTGAAACTAGAAAAATCAAATATTCTAAAATATGTAAAATCAAAAAGAATACCTGGCTTTGTTGTTAGTACAGAAAATGTTGTCTCATTACTGTATCTCGCACTTCAATCTAGATCAATTCTTATGTCCCCCAAAGCGACCATGCACACAAGATTAGGCATATCAAGCGATTTGTTTGACTTGCTTGATGAAATAGGAATAATATAATGCTTAATGAAGAAGAAAGACAGAGAATAAGAGAAGAGAAAATAAAAAGAATGCATAGTATTGACAAACTAGGCGAAGCATTAACAGATGAAGATATTGAAAAACTTGTCTCAGAAGTTGATCTTTGTAAAAAGCTTCCAATATTCATTAGAACAATCGATGGCAAAAAGCCAACGGCTGAATCTTTGGATATTTTAGCTAAAAAGATTAGAAGATACATGGCTGCTGAAATAGTTATGGATAGGGGGTTAATGAGTGACTGTTGATATAACCATAAAAGAGCTTCAAGATCTGATGCTAAAGCATAATTGTTGGCCGGAAGAAATCTATCAAAGAGATGGTCAATGGTTCATGGCTGAACTTCGAGTTACTCAATTTGGAGACCAAGAAATATCAGAAGATGCTGCTCTATTCAATGCAAAGAGTCATGCGGCAAGCAAATTGGGAGAGCGTTGGTTATTTGTTCTTCAAAATCCTAAAAGCGCTCCTTGTCTCATATGCGAAAAGCTACTAGAACCAGTAAGCGATACTTCTATAGAGCAACCTCATGATGGCGGAGAAATTTCTGCTCATTTTAGTTTTGGAAGCTGCAAGTACGATTGCATCGCATTTAGGCAACAGGTAAAAGAACCTGGTTATGACCAACATATGATAAAAAGAATGAAAGGCGAACCATCAGACTGGAAACCAACTAAATCCGAACATGGTGTTATTGGATGTAAGCCAAGAGATGAAATGATAAATCATGAAGATAGAGATAAACGATTGGCAGCATGCTATAGCATAAAGTCAATCATATGCGATGATTGTTTTGAAGCAAAATCTCATCTTTTCCGAGGATACGAAAAGAATGCTGATGGAAAATTAGAATTGATTGTGGAGTAAATTATGTCAAATATAAAAGCGATAAAAGAGCTTCGAGAAAAAACAGGTCTCGGACTTAATGAGTGTAGAAAAGCAATAGATGAGGCTGGCAGCGTAGACGCAGCTATGAACTATCTTAGAGAAAAAATGGGAAAAATAGACTTGACCCATTCTCTTACTGGAGAAAATGGCATCATTGCTATATCTTGGGTTCCATCAGAATCAGGAATACGCTATGCTATTATTGAATTAAATACAGAAACTGATTTTGCTGCAAAAAGCGAACCAGTATCAATTTTAGCCAGAGAAATAGCATATGACCTTGCAGGAAAAGGATTTACAGATAAAGATTATCACACAAAATCTTTACAGAAACTCAAAGCGCAAATAGGGGAAGATGTTTCTGTTGGTCGTTCAGAAATTCATGATATTGGCGACAAGAATTCATCTATTGCAAAATATGTTCATCACGATTCCAGTCTTGGGGTCGTTGTTGTCTTTAGCGAAGAAGTAGACAAAGAAATAGGCAATCAGGTAGCAATGCACATCGCATCTCATACGCCAGAGGCAATGTGCTGGTCAACCGACGATGTTCCGCAAGAAGACCTGGATAAAGAGTATGTCTTTGCTGAAAAGAAGGCAGCAGGCAAGCCTCCTCAAATAGCTGAAAAAATTATTTCTGGTTTTATGGATAAGTATAAGAAGACTGTATCTTTATCAGAACAGCCGCTTATCATGGATACTTCAAAAACAATCAGCGAGGCCCTCGGAACCGCTTCAGTTATTGGCTGGACAAGAATGAAAATAGGGGAAGCACAAAGTTAATATTGGTCCTGGTAGCTCAATTGGATAGAGCAGCGACCTCCTAAGTCGCAGGTTGAAGGTTCAAGTCCTTCTCAGGATGTTTTTTTGTTTTAAGACTCAATTGTGGCAAATTGTGAAGAGTCTATTTTTAAGGTTTTATATGTTAAATGCATTAATTGCTAAAAAAGTTCTCGATGATATTAAAGACAGTCAAACATACAAAGAGGGAACAAGAACGAATGATTTAAGATGGAAAATTCGTCTATCTGAATCAAACGCTAAATTACTTTTATCCAATAACAGTATATCAGAAGATGAATACTGGAACATCGTACTCATGATAAATATTCATGATACGCTTAAAATGCATGCCATACCAGGTTCTTCCATAGAAAGCAAATTCAGTCATTCATCTTTGGCGAAAAATTTTGCATCAGAATACTTTGAAGATAAAGATATTTTAAACATGATTCAATATCATGATGAACCATTTGTTTTGCATAAAAAAATTCGCAAAAACAATTCAGAAGAAAACAAGTCAAGGGTGAATAGGCTTTTTGATACAATTCAGAACTGGAAACTATTCGCAATGTTCATCGTTTCTATTGGATGCGTGCCAGGTTGTTCCAGGCAACCAATTGGGTGGCTCATATATGAGTCAAACAAAAGAGGCGTATGCAGTATCGATAAAAATGTTGTCATAAGCTAACAGGTGTATTTTCTTTGTGATAGAATGGAAGCATGAAGCGAAACTCATTATTTACGACTATAGCACTTCTTCCTTTGCTCATTTTGAGCGGATGCACAGACCCTATTGTCGATAGCCTCCAAAGCTACTCATACTCAACTGAAGACGGATTTATTCTTGTTACCGTTTACCAGGATGAGACTACAATTATTTCTGAATACGCAATCGCTTCTTTTAATATAACTCTAATTACAAAAAATGAGACTTACAAGCAAACGCCATATGTAGTGGTGAAAACATCAGACGGATTAATGTATAATCTGTATGATATTACGCTAAGAGAATTCCTGGTCCTATCAGGCGAATCTATGGGACCTTGGATGATGAATTTAGATTCAGCAAAAACAAAAAAGGATAATCAATGAACTTTACGAAATTTCAAAAAAACGGTAGCACGCTATTCGCCTGCTTTATTCTAGCACTTGTAACAATGCTTTCATTCCCTGCTGACGCATTAGCGAAAGGCGGGAAAGGCGGAAGTCGATCTTCATCAAGATCTTCATCAAAGTCAAAGCCTTCGAGTCGAAGCAACTCAAGCGCAAAGTCTACGAAAAATTCAAATAAGAGTTGGGGCTCAAGCAAAAAGACTACAGCACAAAAGAATAAAACTGCTGCGGACAAAAAGCTTCATGATCGAGCTAAGTCCCAAGGGACTCAGTTCAAAGACCGAAAATCAGCAACGACTGCATTTGCTGCAAAGAAAGGTCCAGAACTTAAAAAGAGCAATCCGGTAACTTTTGCTACGCAACCAACAACTCGCCCATCATATGTTCCTCAAAATACAACAGTTGGGGGGAACACCTACAATGTTTCGTATAATCAAGGACATGGAGGCTATGGATATACGGATGCTCTTGGGATGTTTATCATGTATGACATTATGACAAACCGATCATTCGTTGATAATCAAATGCGCTCTTCGGGATACGCTTATGGACCTGCTCCAAGAAACAATGGAGGAGCTGTTCTAATTGGACTTCTCGTTGGAGTAGTATTGATTGTATTTATTGTCCTTATTATCTCTCAGTCTTAAGGGAAAAGAAAATGGAAGAGTCAAAATTAATTCAGACAAAAGAGTATTGGGATAACATAAAACCTGGTACAATCATCAATCTAAGCGATACACAAACAATGTTGTCCTCTCTTGGATCTCTTAACGGTAATCAGGAAAAAATGTTTACCATTAAAGAAATAGAAAAAATTCAAGAGCTTGATGACCTATGTCGCTGGTATATCTGCTTGATTGATTCGTTCGACGGAGAATCATTATACCTTGTTGCAAAAGTTGTTGATGATGTCGCAGATGTTGGAATCTTCTTCCATATCAATGACATTACACCAAGCAATAGGCAGGGTTTGATTGAAGAGCAAGAATTATTTTGGCTGTTCCAAGAACCGGATGATGTTGACGCGGATTACATTGAATTGAAATTCACCGAAACATTCTCTCTTGAAATGAGTGATGAATTCAAAGGGTCATTTGAGGTTGAATATTCTCAAAATGAAGTTGGCCCAATCCAAGGCATTGCAACCTATTCTCCAGAGAGTAGCGGATTCAGTGGAAACCTTGGAACCGTCGTTGAATTCTCATCTGATTCAGATGAAACTGAAAACAATAGAGCAATGATTATCGAGGTAGGCAAGAAAGATAACGAAGAGGGAGGACTAATTAGAGTCCTCATTGGAGACTATCTTTCAGTTGATTTCGATTTACATATTCTCTCTTAAGGAAAAACTATGCGTTTCATATCAATAATTTTCATTGCTTTAATAGCATCTTTGTCTCAAGCACAAGATGTTGAACCATCATCAAATACACTGAAGGTCTCAGTGTATGATTCTGAGCCTTTTGTATCTTCTGATGATGCAGGTAATATCAGCGGATTTGATATCGATATTATTGAAGAAATAGCAAGTCGTTCTAATTGGGAACTCGAATTTGTTTTTGTTGAACAGTTTTCAGATTTGATTCCTTCTGTTGAGAATGAGGAATCAGACATTGCGATATCAAGTATAACAATCACTCCCGAAAGAGAAATGGGAGTTGATTTTTCTCAGCCATATATGCATACAGGCCTTGGCATAATCGTTCCCAATGATCAAGATTTGTCTATGTCAGAAAACATTAGTTCATGGATTCAAATGCGAATACCGCTATTTGTTTCCTTATTGAAAATATGCTTTTTCTTCATAGTAGTTCTATTCATATTTGGAATACTTCTATACTCAACTGATGAACAGCGAAAAACTGATTCAAACGATGAGGATGGATTAACTGTGTCAGAAATCATAAAGGGAAGCCTTAACTCAACTTGGCTTGCCTTTACAACTGGCTCAACAATTGGGTATGGCGATGTTTATCCAAAGAATGCTCCAGCAAGAGTTGTTGCCGTTCTCTGCTTCTTCTCAGTAGCAATCCTTGTTGGTTCGCTAACAGCATCGATAACATCTTTCAATGTCATACAGAAGATAAATACGGGCATTCAGGGGGCTGATGATTTATCAGGAACTTTGATTGCAACCGTTTCTGGTACAACTAGCGTTGATGCAGCAATGAGCTACGGAGCAAGCGTTAAACAATATGATAACATTGACCAGGCAATCGCTGCAATGATTCTTGGGAATGTTGATGCAGTAGTTTATGATGAACCTCGATTAAGATTCTTTGCAAATGGTCAAGGAAGAAAAAAAGTTCGATTAGTTGATTCAGTTTTTGAGTCTCAAGATTATGGTATTGCATTCGTTCCAAACAGCGAATACATTGAGGCCGCAAATATTGCCTTATTATCCATGCAGCAAGATGGAACTCTCGCTAAGATTGAAAACAGATATCTTGGCGTTCAATAAACGATTTTAAGACGATAGAAAATAAAACAATACAAAGTTTTACTCAAAGGAATAAGAAATGATTTCACAAGCACTCCAACTCTCGATAGCAAGCGCATCTGACTCGTATAAATTCTCTCATCAAAAGATTTATGTTGATGGCGTAGAAAGACTTGTTTCATATTTTGAAGCAAGAGCAGGTTCTGACTTTTCGGAATCAACAGTATTTTTTGGCTTGCAATATATTCTAAAGGCATACTTTTGCGGAGGCGTTGTTTCAGAAAGAGACCTTCCAAGAATTAAGGCTTTCTGTAAGCATCATTTCATGGGCAATGAAGAAATCTTCAATGAAAAAGGTTGGAGACACATCATTGATAATCTTGATGGAAAACTTCCAATTACCATTAGAGCCGTACCAGAAGGAACAGTTGTTCCAGTTTCAAACGTCATGATGATGATTGAAAACACAGACAAAGATTCTTATTGGTTAACAAACTTTTTGGAAACAATCCTTGTTCAAGTTTGGTATCCAATGACAGTTGCATCGTTGTCGAGAGCATGCAAGGAAACTCTTTATGAATTCATGAGTTTGACAGTTGAGGATTTTCTTATTCCAATCCTTATGCCAAGCCGTTTGCATGACTTCGGGTACAGAGGCGTATCAAGCGTTGAATCTGCTGCCATTGGCGGAGCAGCACACCTGGTAAACTTCGCAGGCACTGATACTGTCGCAGCCATTGAACTTGCTACTCAGTTCTATAACGGAAATGAGTTCCTTGAAATTATGGAATATGATGAACAAGCATATGATAATCCCAATATGGAACATAGTATGGGATGGAACGCAGGAGAGTCATTCAAAAAATGGGATGCATTCTATGAGAAAACCATGTGCGGATATTCGATACCTGCAACTGAACACTCTGTTATGACAATCAAGGGCCGTAAGGGTGAGCATGAAATCTGCGAAAGATTGCTCAACGAATTCCCAACAGGTTTTGTTGCTTGCGTTTCTGATTCATACGATCTTTTCGATCTTTGCGCAAATGTTTGGGGCGGAACCCTCAAGGATAAGATCATGGAACGAGAAGGCGTTTTGGTTGTTCGTCCTGATTCAGGAGAGCCAACAGAGATCGTCCTACAAGTTCTTGAAACTCTTGGCGAAAAGTTTGGGACCAGATTGAACGCAAAGGGCTACAAGGTTCTGCCTGATCAAATCCGAATCATTCAGGGCGATGGAGTCAACTACCATAGCATTAGAGCTATCTTGCAAGTCATTACCGATGCTGGTTGGTCTGTTGAAAATCTTGCCTTTGGCAGCGGCGGAGCTTTGTTGCAGAAGATGAACAGAGATACATACGCTTGCGCGTTCAAGGCTTGCTACAGTGAGATCAATGGAAAAGGTTACGAAGTTTACAAGGAGCCAAAAACTGGTTCTGGAAAGAATAGCAAGAGAGGTCTTCTTGCCCTTGTAATGGACAATGGCGAATACAGAACTATCAATACTCTTGAGGAAAACCCTGACGATTTCGGCGGAGACCTTCTGGTTGAAGTATTCCGTAATGGAGAGATGGTCAAGGAGTGGACTTTCGTTGAAGTTCGAGAACGAGCAGAATTGTCAGAGCTTTTACCTGCTGAAGTTGCATAAGGGATAATCATGTCTAACAAAGAAAAACTCTTCGCAAAAAATCTTCCGCTATTCATTTCAAATTGGAAAAAGTCTTCCAATACTCTAGTTTCTCTTATGATAACTGGAGGAGGATTCTCTTTTCTTGACATTGGTAAAATTCCAGGATCAAGCGGAGTGATTGCAAATGCTTTCATTCCATATGGAATGGCTGATAGTTCAAAATTTGCTGAAAAAGG
>Ga0316205_10002156_pt1 | contig 21374 bp, 18 predicted proteins | sample 3monthpyrite_MG_FD_204941 | JGI IMG/M metagenome (GOLD analysis project Ga0316205, IMG submission 204941) | Microbial mat bacterial communities from mineral coupon in-situ incubated in ocean water Damariscotta River, Maine, United States -... | ecosystem: Environmental > Aquatic > Marine >... | reverse complement strand
ACCAGATAGCCCTTTTGCTAATCAATTTCATCAACATCTTCATTCCCGTCACAAGTTTTCACAGTAATTGTGTAAATTTAGCACTCTTTTGGTTATCCTGTGCGAATGAACCACACAAACGAAGAAGTACATATCCCACACATCTCACACCGATTTCGAGGATTCCTGCCAATAATTATTGATGTTGAGACATCGGGCTTTGATCCAGATAAAAATGCCCTGCTTGAAGTCGCTGCGGTACCCATCATTATCGACAATGAAGGCAAAATGACACCCGGTGCCACTACCGCTTGTCATGTTGAACCCTTTGAAGGTGCAGAGCTTGACCCACGATCACTGGAATTTACGGGTATCGACCCACACAACCCGTTCCGAATGGCAAAACCAGAGCGTGAAGCACTCGAACACATATTCAAACCCATTCGAACCCTGATAAAGAGCAAACAGTGTTCACGGGCCATACTCGTCGGTCATAACCCCTTCTTCGACTTAAGCTTTCTCAAAGCCGCTATCGAGCGCAGCAAGATAAAAACACACCCATTTCACTCGTTTAGCACCTTCGACACTGCCACCCTCGCCGGACTCGCCTATGGACAAACAGTCCTGGCCCGTGCCGCCATCGCCGCCGGCATCGAATGGGATGCAGAACAAGCCCACTCAGCAATCTACGATGCGGAAAAAACGGCTGAGCTGTTCTGCAAGATTGTGAATGCGTGGGATAAGCACATCGGTATATAGGTTGTTTCGTCCCGCTGGAACGAAAAAGGAATATATAAATAAAAAAGCCCGCTAAAAGCGGGCTTTCCATCCAATCTAATAAAGAAACTTAAGCGACAGCCTCTTCCACCATATTCTTAAGTTCACCCTTTTGGAAAAGCTCCATGGTTATATCGCATCCACCTACGAGTTCGCCATTGACGTAGATTTGCGGGAAAGTTGGCCAGTCCTGGTAACGTGGTAGATTTTCAAAAATCTCTGGGTCCATCAGAACATTTACATGTGCAAATTCCTGTCCGCATGCCTGTAGTGCCTGCGCAGCTCGCATTGAGAATCCACATTGTGGTAGTTGGGGTGTGCCTTTCATAAAAATAACGACAGGGTTGTCTTTTACAATCTTGTCGATTCGCTCTAATACGTCCATCGGTTTACCTCTATTGTAATAGCTTGCCCTACTAGACGGTGGGCTCAAATATCATCCAATTCTAATATAGTCCCGCTGAAAACGGAACAAATATCTGACTATTTTGTTAAGGTATGTACGAATTTCCTAATTTCAAGCCAACCTGGCGAATTAGCCGAGGTGTGTCTGTAGCCAGAGTTCGAGCAAGGCAAGATGCCATAATTTACTGCCCTGTAAGCGCGTAAAGTGTTGATCTGGCTCGGATAATAGCTTTTCGACATAGGCTGGCTGGTAGAGTCCGCGCTGTCGTGCCGTGTCTGAGAGCAGGATGCCACGCATGAAATCGAGAAATTCACCACGAACATATTTGAGCGCGGGCATGGGGAAATAGCCCTTAGGTCGGTCGATGACAGCATCCGGCAGCAGGCCTCGGGAGATCTCCTTGAGTACGTGTTTGCCGCCACTACCGAGTTTCATATGTGGTGGCATTTGCGCAGCCAGCTCGACCAGGGCTGAGTCAAGGAAGGGCACACGGGCCTCCAGACCGAAGGCCATGGTCATATTATCGACCCGTTTTACCGGATCATCGACAACCAGGGTGGTGACATCCATGCGTAGAATGCGGTCTATAAACTCATCTGCATCCGGTTCGTTGAGCAAGCTTGCGATTTTGTGTCGGGTGTAATCCTCCCCATGGTATTTGTTGGCAACCGTCTGCAGGTACTCTTCATGCTCCCGATCAAAGTAGTAGCGCGCAAAACGATCGGTATATTCACCGTTGATATCTTCAACCATTTTTGAATACCAGAAGTAACCGGCAAAAACCTCGTCTGCACCCTGCCCGCTTTGTACAACTTTTACGTGTTGCGATACTTGTTCCGATAATAAAAAGAAGGCCACGGCATCCTGACCAAACATGGGTTCGGCCATATACTGTACCGCTTCAGGCAAACGCTTCAATACCTGGTCATTGGGGATATGAATTTTATGATGCTGTGTTTGATAGCGCTCAACCACCTGATCAGAAAATTCAAACTCACTGCCTTTTTCCTCAGGCTGATCTTCAAAGCCGATGGAAAAGGTTAGCAAGTCTTTCACGCCCGCTTCCGCTAATAGCGCGACCAGCAAACTTGAATCCAGGCCACCTGATAACAACACCCCGACGGGGACATCGGCGACCATCTTCCGTTTACGGATTGCATCACGGAGTTGAGCATGAATCCGCAGTGTCCATTCTTCATCTTTGTAGGTTTCTTGTGGCCGAGTGGCGATCAATCGCCAGTAACGTTGCGTTGATACCTCCCCCGTTGGTTGGATGGTCATGGAGGTGCCCGGTTCCAGTTTTTTAATACCACTCAAAATGGTATGCGGTGCAGGTATCACCGCATGTAAAGTAAACTGGTGGTGTAATCCGACTTTATCGATAGACGTATCTTCTTCACCCGTAGCGATCAAGGCCTGCATGTTTGATGCAAACCGAAAATAGTGATCAGTCTGTGAAAAATAGAAAGGTTTAATCCCCATTCGATCACGGGCAACAAACATCTGTTTTTTATTATTATCCCAAATGGCAAAGGCAAACATGCCATCAAGATGAGAGGGACATTGCTCACCCCATTTGTGATAGGCCTTAAGAATGACTTCCGTATCCCCTTCACTCTGAAAGGAGTAGCCTTCATCAATAAATTGCTTGCGCAGCTCGGGGTAATTGTAGATCGCACCATTGAAGACAATAGTTAAACCCAGCTGCGCATCATATATGGGCTGATTGGAACGTTCCGACAAATCAATGATTGCCAGACGTCGATGACCAAATTGTACAGACTCGTATTGCCAGGTCCCCTCAAAATCCGGGCCACGGCGAGCAAGCTTCGGTAACATCCTGGTTATAATCTCAGGGTCTAATGCCTGCTGATCAAAACGTAACTCCCCACAGAGTCCACACATATTAACTTTCCATTTTGTTATTAGTTTGATTGCCCATATTTCCCTTCAGGCCCCAACCACCACCGCCGGCAGTTTCTATAGTCAGCCGATCACCTTTGTTGACAGTCGTTGAAAACTTGGGAGGCATTTGCTTATCGTTAATTTTATTCACCCCTGGTTGTCCATCTTCACCTTCTTTCAAACCCCATGGACGAGTGTTACGCCGTTCGGTTAAAAGAGTGATAGTGGTCTTATCAGTAAATTCCAGCTCACGAATTAAACCATCTCCACCGCGGTGTTTACCCGCTCCTCCTGAATGATGACGTAGTGCGTAACGATGAACCCGTACAGGGTAAGATGATTCCATCACTTCAACCGGTGTATTGCGCGTGTTGGTCATATGGGTTTGCACACCAGAAATTCCGTCAGTATTTTGGCCTGCCCCCATACCACCGCCCATAGTTTCGTAGTAGTCCCAATTTGACTGTTTATGCATGCCACCCATGGCAAGGTTGTTCATGCTGCCATGGCTCGCGGCGGGGATCTGTTCCGGTATGGCTTGCGCCAAAGCCCCCATTACGACATCCACGACCCGCGTGCTGGTCTCGACATTGCCTGCCGCTACCGCCGCCGGACGTTTGGCATTAAGCAGACAACCTTCCGGGGCGCTGATACTCACAGGACGAAAACTACCCGCACAGGCAGGGGTATAGTCGGGCATTAAACAACGGAATACATAATAAACAGCCGCAGCGACTACCGATAGAGGACAGTTAATATTGCCGTGAGTCTGAGGATCAGTCCCGGAAAAATCGGCATGCACCTGATCATGTTGCACACTTAGTTTTAACTTAATCTTAATTGACTCATTGCCAAGCCCATCATCATCCATCACATCACTGAACTGATACTCACCATCAGGAATGGTTCGAATAACATGCAAGGCGATAGTTTGTGCGTAATCATTCAGAGCATCTAATAGTTGCTGGTAGTGATCAATACCAAACTGCTCAATCAATTTTTTCAGGCGTTGCATACCGGTTTTGTTAGCACTGATCTGCGCCGCGAAGTCACCTTCACCGATGGTCTTGTTGCGCGTTGAATCAAGAATCGTTTTCATCAGCTCCTGGTTCACGTCTCCTTGTTGAACAAGATATTGCGGTGGAATGACAATGCCTTCTTCCTCGAGGGTCCGGGAGATAGGCATCGAACCTGGACTATGTCCACCGATATCGGCGTGATGAGCACGGTTAGCGACAAAGCCCTGTAGCTGTTTCTGTACAAAAACAGGACTGATCAAGGTGACATCGGGTAAGTGGGTACCCCCAAGAAAAGGATCGTTAACCACAATAACATCATCTGCATGCCAGTCGATTTGTTTGACAATGTCACGCATCGCATAGGCCATGCTGCCTAAATGCACAGGGATATGTGCCGCCTGGGCACATAGCTCACCATCGACATCAAACACGGCACAGGAAAAGTCCAATCGATCACGAATGTTAGGGGAGAAAGCAGCACGCTGTAACACCGCACCCATCTCATCACAGATGGCGTTGATCCGGTTGGAAAATATACTCAATTCAATCGGGTTCATGGGCTAGCAGCTTAATCGCTGGGGTGTAGAATAAACAAGTATTTCATATGGTTATATCCGCCTGACTGCACTGCTCAATGCTTGACCAGACACATTCAAGGGGGTGCCGGGCAGCGGAATAGTATAGTAGAATACTCAAAATTTATTTTACCTAACTCGATTCATTCACAGATATAAAAAGATAAGGGGAGAACACTCCATGAATCCACTTAAATCCGTTCTTGGCACCATTATCGCAGGTGCTGTACTCGCAATCATTCTTATTTTCGTACTTAAAGGTATGCAACCTGCTGCAGAAGGTGCTGAAGCTGCAAAAATGACTATCAACCCATGGGCCTTCTGGGTCTGGGCTCACGTCCTTGTTGGTATCACCTGGATTGGTCTGCTTTACTACTTCAACTTTGTACAAGTTCCTGTAATGCCTGCCGCAAAAGCTGACGGCACAGCACCTGGTATCACCAAGCATGTTGCTCCACTAGCACTACTCTGGTTCCGTTGGGCTGCAGTTGCGACCTGGATCACCGGTGCCGCAGCGCTTGAAGCTATGCATGTTGGAGAAGGGTCAGGTGTAGTAGCTGCATTTACTATGGAGCAAGGCTATCAGGCCATTGGTATGGGCGCCTGGTTGGGTACCATCATGTTGTTCAATGTCTGGGTATTGATTTGGCCAAACCAGAAGAAGATTCTCGGCATGGTAGAAGCGAGTGACGAAGCTAAGGCTAAGGCAGCAACCGTTGCATTGATGGCTTCACGTACGAACACCCTGCTTTCTATACCGATGGTGCTGGGCATGATTGCTCAGGGACACGGTCTCCCAATCTAGGAAATAACGGGGTTTAGCATAGAAAACCCGGCAAATTGCCGGGTTTTCTGCTTTTAGGGGTTTACTAAAACACAGACTCGTGTCTAGAATTAAATCCTTCAAAGGCGGCCTTATTTTGGCTGCTTTTTTATTTTTAGATGGCAAGAAATATGGATCACTTGATGAAGAATTATGCCCCACTACCAGTGACCTTCACCCACGGTGAAGGCGCCGTTTTGTGGGACAGTAATGGTAAAGAATATCTGGATGCACTCGGTGGAATTGCCGTCTGTGCACTTGGCCACGCTCACCCAGAGGTCACTCAGGCTATCTGTGACCAGGCGGGTAAGTTAGTACATACCTCCAACATCTATCAGATAGAAGTACAACGTCAATTGGCGGACAAACTCTGTGAGCTGTCGGGTATGGATAACGTCTTTTTTTCCAATTCAGGTGCGGAAGCAAATGAAGCCGCAATCAAGCTGGCCAGACTCTATGGTCACAACAAGGGAATCGACTCTCCTACCCTGATCGTCACTGAAGGTAGTTTTCACGGACGGACATTGGCGACCCTGACCGCAACGGGTAATCGTAAAATTCAGGCTGGCTTTGAGCCCTTAGTCTCAGGATTTGTGCGCGCGCCGTATAACGATATCGAAGCGATCGAAAATATTGGTCAAAATAATAAAAAGGTGGTTGGCGTGATGGTCGAGCCGATCACCGGTGAAGGTGGCATACGCATTCCCGATCGCGACTATCTGACTAAACTGCGTGCGCTGTGTGACCAACACGGCTGGTTGCTTATCCTCGATGAGATCCAGACGGGTATGGGTCGGACCGGCAAGTGGTTTGCTCACCAACACAATCAAATTCAACCCGACATCATGACTTTGGCAAAGGCGTTAGGTAATGGGGTGCCAATTGGTGCTTGCCTGGCACGTGGCGAAGCATCAACCTTATTCAAACCTGGCCATCATGGTTCGACCTATGGCGGTAACCCGCTCGCGGGTCGCGCAGCGCTAGCCGTGATTGCAACCATAGAAAAAAATAACTATGTGCAACGCGCAGCGGAATTGGGAGATTACTTTTTAAATGGCTTTAACCAGAAACTCGATCAGATCGAAGGCGTTACTGATATCCGTGGTAAAGGATTGATGTTGGCAATTGAACTAGAGCAACCCTGTGCAGAACTGGTTAAACAATGCCTCGACAATGGTCTGTTGATTAATGTCACGGCAGGCAATGTCATTCGTTTGCTGCCACCTTATATTATGACGAATGAGCAAGCTGATATTGTTATAGAGTCAGTTTCGAACGCCGTGATTGCATTTTTGCTGAATAATAAAAAACAAGGTAATGGGGAATAAATCATGACTCAGCACTTTCTTACGCTGCTTGATCTTGATAAGACACAAATTCACACATTGATTGAGCGCGCCAGTCAATTAAAGAAAATGCAAAAGGCCGGTGAACCACACGAGATTTTCAAAAATCGTGTGATGGGAATGATCTTTGATAAGTCCTCAACACGCACCCGCGTATCATTTGAGACCGGTATGGCCCATTTTGGTGGACATGCTATTTTTCTCTCACCACGCGACACCCAACTCGGGCGCGGTGAACCTATTGAAGATAGTGCGCGGGTACTATCACGTATGGTCGACATCGTCATAATAAGAACGTTTGAACATGAGAAGCTTGAACGCTTTGCGGAATATTCACAAGTTCCCGTGATCAATGCCTTGACTGATCTGTATCACCCCTGCCAGTTACTCGCAGATGTTCAAACCTATTTTGAAGCTCGTGGCGACATAAAGGGTAGAACAGTGAGCTGGATAGGTGATGGTAATAACATGTGTCATTCTTATATTAATGCCGCGATTCAATTCGACTTTAGCCTGAACATTGCTACACCAAAAGGTTTTGAGCCGGATAATGAGATCATGGAAAGGGCTGGGAATAAAATTAATTTCACCAATGACCCGAAGGCCGCTTGTGAAAATGCGGACGTTATTACCACAGATGTCTGGGCCAGCATGGGGCAGGAAGGTGAGCAGGACGAACGCGCTAATGCCTTTGCTGATTTTCAGGTCGATAGCAAATTAATGAAACTTGCGCATAGTGATGCCCTGTTCATGCACTGCCTGCCCGCACACCGTGGTGAAGAAGTCAGCGCAGATGTAATTGATGGCCCTCAGAGTGTGGTCTGGGATCAGGCCGAAAATCGCTTACACGCCCAAAAAGCCCTGACAGAATTCTTATTAAACCAAAAATAATCTCGTTCCACGGTGCGCGCGGCCAGGCTAGATGCTATATATTTATGATGCTTAACAAGATTGCGCGCGCTCTAGTCTCTGGTCTTTTAATTTTTCCTGTCAGCTTACTGGCTGGTCCTCTCGAAGATGGCCATGATGCCTTCGACAATCAACAATATTCCCGTGCCTACGAAATTTGGTTACCGCTGGCTGAAAAAGATAACGCCGAGGCCCAATACAATATTGGCCTGCTTTACATGAAGGGCAATGGTGTCAAAAAGAGTGAGCGCACTGCTTTATACTGGTTCACACGTGCAGGTGAACAAGGCATGGCTGACGCGCAATACAATGCGGGTGTCATGTTTTATGAAGGCAAAGGTGTACATCCTGACCGTAGTTCTGCGATGGAGTGGTGGCAACTAGCTGCTAACCAGGGACACCCAAACGCACAAAATAATCTCGCCGCGATGCATGCTTTTGCCTATGGCACCAAGAGAGATGCTGAGAAGGCTTTAGCGCTCTGGACAGCTGCAGCGAAGCAAGGTCACCCGGACGCGATGCATTCACTGATTACTGCCTATAGCGGTGCCATTCCCGGGTTTAAAAAAGATATGGAAAAAGCTGAGTATTGGTTAGATATAAAATCTAAACAATAAAAAAAGCCCGGACATACCGGGCTTGTGAGTAAACCTAACGTTGAGCAACGAGCAGTTCCATTGCTCGTTTGTTCCCTGCCCTCATTATTCTTTAGTAATGACGTTACTTAGAACTTGTAAACAAGACCTACACCCAGGAAAGAATCTTCTAGTGTAGTTGTACCAGCTTGCTCTTCTTCCAGGTCAGAATACATTACATAAGCTTTTGTCTTCTTACCTAACTTATGGTCATAACCAACAGCCATCAGAGTACCTTCAAGCGGGTTTGCCTGGTTGTCTTCAACCATGATGTACTGAGCCTTAAATTTGCCATTGCCACCAACTTTCATGTTGAAGCTCAGACCGAGCCAATCTTCTTTAGCTGCCGCAGAATCAGGAGCTTCTACACCACTCTGGATTAAAGCACCAACTTGCATGCTGCCAAACTTGTAAGTACCAACAACACGTGTCAGAGAATCTTCAGCAAGGTTTCCACCATTAGCATAACTATCTTGAGCCACCATGACATGGATTGGACCCTTAGAATAACCAACAGCAGCAGAAATAGTATCAGCAGGGCCGTCATCGGCATTTGCTCCGGCATTATCTTCACCTGGAGCAATAGCTATTTGATATTTAAAGCCATCGCTACTACCAAGGTAAGCAAGAATGTTATCAAAACGATTTTCGCCGTCTTCATCACCCGCGTTCTTAAGGTCAGCATCGGTATCACCGAATTGATCGAATTTACCTTGCGCCATTTTAAGAGGAGTGTCGTGACGACCAAAACGGACTTCACCAAAGCCACCTTTTAGACCGGCATACATGTTACGACGTGAAAAACCAGAAGAACCTGCTGAGTCACCACCATCAGCTACGCCAGCGCCTGACGCTGGGTCAGAGTTGTTACCGTCAAGGTTAACTTCCCATTCAAACTTATAAGTAGCAGAAAGGCTGTCACTCAGAGCACGTTCACCTTTGATACCAAAGCGAGAAGCATGAGTGCGGAACTGCCAATTATCTACAGTGGTAGTACCACTAACTTTTGTTTCTTTTGTGCCATAAGAAAGATGAACTTTACCGTAAACAGTCGGTGTACCATCGTTCTTTTCCTTGTCTGCAGCATAACCAGCTGCTGGAACTGTCAGAGCACCCATAACGGCAAGTGCAATAATTTTATTTTTCATAATTTCTCCCTGGGAGTTGTTGAATTACAACAATGTTGTGTTAAATACATCGTGGGAGCATGATGTATGCAAACTGTTTCACTTGTGTGAAAGTTCGATGACAGAATTGTGATCAAAATGCCGTGCGCATAACGCTGATTGAGCAGAAAATGGCCTTCTTAAGACATGAAATAAACAAACATAGGGGGGAAAATTACCCACATTTTCGTCACTTTTCTAAATGAGATTTGTTATCATTTAGAATTGAGCAAGGAATAACGATGAAACCCGTCCTGGACGTAAAAAATATCGAGTGTCAGTACCGTGACCACATAGTGGTGCATGATGTGTCCTTACATATAAATGAGGGTAACTTGTTGTGTCTGCTTGGGCCCAGTGGCTGCGGTAAAACAACGGTATTAAGGGCGATTGCCGGATTTGAACCGGTAACCAAAGGTGAGATTCACTTACGTGAGAAACTGGTCTCGTCTGCGAACAATACCCTTCCACCTGAAAATCGCAAAATTGGCATGGTCTTTCAAGACTATGCGTTATTCCCCCACATGAATGTACATGACAACGTCGCCTTCGGCTTGCGGGATATGGGCCCACAAGAGCGCAAGGCGCGTGTAAAAGAGATTCTTGGCGTGGTCGACTTAACTGACTATGGAGATCGCTACGTGCATGAATTGTCAGGCGGCCAGCAACAACGTATCGCCCTCGCCCGTGCACTGGCACCCAAACCTGATCTAATTCTCATGGACGAGCCATTTTCTAACCTGGACGTGGAGATGCGTGAGTATCTGAGTCAGGAGGTGCGTAACATCCTTAAGTCACAAGGTGCGACAGGAATTTTAGTCACTCATGACCAGCTTGAGGCCTTTTCCTTTGGTGATCATATTAGTGTCATGAATAAAGGTGAAATCGTCCAGCATGATACGGCTTATAACTTATACCACTCCCCCGACAATTTCTTTGTCGCTGACTTTATCGGCCAGGGTGTCTTTCTGGATGGTACCTTGCTGGCACCAGAGAAGGTTGAGACACCGTTAGGTGTCATATCAGGAGACCGAGCCTATGACTGGCCACGTGGCACCCAGGTCAAACTATTGATACGTCCGGATGATATTGTTCACGATGAGGATGGTAATCTTGAAGCGCAGGTCTGTAACAAGGCCTTTAAAGGTGCAGAGATACTTTATACCTTGAAGCTGCCTACAGGGATTGATGTGTTATCGCTATTTCCCAGCCACCACAATCACGAAATTGGTGAACATGTTAAAATCCGCTTTGCACCCGATCACATGGTAGCTTTCAAAGCTGACTAAGCTCTAGTCATTTTTATGACTATCACGCGCATCGTTCTCGACTTGTTCAGATGTCGTATGACGCACGTCTTTACCTTTTACCAGGTAGATTACGTACTCACAGATATTCCGGGCACGATCACCAATACGCTCAAGGGCACGGGCAGACCACATTACACCGATAACACGTGGAATTGAGCGTGGATCTTCCATCATATAGGTCATTAACTGACGCAGGATATTTTCATATTCCTCATCAACCTTTTTATCCTGTTTTGCAATCTTAACCGCCGCTTCGGCATCCATTCTGGCAAAGGCATCCAGTGCATCATGCAAAATCTTTTGTACACGTTCACCCATATGCTCTATTCCAACCAATGCCTTGCTTTCTTTTGAGTCAGCGTCAGAAAATTTCAATGCCATGCGCCCAACACGTTCAGCCTCATCGCCAATGCGTTCCAGGTCAGTAATCGTTTTGATCACAGCCATGATCAAGCGTAAATCACTTGCCGTTGGCTGGCGTCTGGCAAGAATGGTTGTGCATTCTTCATCGATATCGACTTCCAGGCGATTAATCTTATAATCGTTGGTCACGACTACCTCTGCCAGAGTCATATCCATGGTTGTCAGTGCCATGATTGCATCATTGAGTTGCTGCTCAACAATACCGCCCATTTGCAAGACACGATTACGTACGTCTTCCAGTTCCTGATTAAACTGTTGAGAAATATGGTGGCCTAAATCTGCTTTTTCCATGACTCCGCCTCTAACGGTTATTCCGTATATTCACGTTGCAAGTAATTCTGTTAAACCCTATCCGTAGCGACCGGTAATATAATCTTCTGTCTGCTTTTCAGATGGATTGGTAAACAGCGTATTAGTGTCCGCATGTTCAATCAATTTACCCATATACATAAAGGCAGTGTAATCAGAGACACGCGCTGCCTGTTGCATATTATGTGTAACTATAATAATAGTATAATTTTGCTTTAATTCATAAATTAGTTCTTCGATCTTCAGCGTCGAGATCGGATCCAGTGCTGAAGCCGGTTCATCAAGCAGCATCACTTCCGGTTCAATCGCGATTGCTCTCGCTATAACCAGACGTTGTTGCTGACCACCGGACATACCCAGGGCGTTATCATTCAACCGATCTTTCATTTCTTCCCAGAGAGCCGCGCCTCGCAGGGCCTTTTCAACGGCTTCATCTAGTTTGCGTTTATCGTTAACACCCTGAATGCGCAGTCCATAAGCAACGTTTTCGTAAACTGATTTTGGAAACGGGTTTGGCTTTTGGAACACCATTCCAATACGGCGGCGCAAATTCGCGACATTTACACGTTTGTGATAAATATCTTCCTCATGCAGTTTAATCTCACCTTTTATCTGACAACCATCGACCAGATCATTCATGCGATTAAAACAGCGCAACAGTGTTGACTTACCACAGCCACTAGGACCGATAAATGCTGTCACACGATTCTTTGGGATCACCATGTTGACGCCATAAAGCGCCTGTGAACTACCATAGTGTAAATCGAGATTAGATACCTCTAACGCGATCTCTTCATTCGCAAGGTCGCTTGAACCCACTGGCCGTTCCAGTGCATCCATATTAATACCGTGCGTTCTAGTTTCACTAGCTTCAGTCATCATACTGTCACCATTAAATTAAATATCTTGTTAACTTTCCAGGGCTCTATATTTTTCACGTAAACGATTTCGAATCTGAATCGCAGCAATATTCAACGCAATAATCACTAATACCAGTAAAAGTGATGTTGCATAGACTAAAGGTCTAGCGGCTTCCACATTAGGACTCTGGAAACCTACGTCATAAATATGAAAACCAAGGTGCATGAATTTACGATCGAGATGCACAAAAGGTGCATTACCATCTAACGGCAAGGAAGGTGCTAATTTCACTACACCCACCAACATCAATGGTGCAACTTCACCTGCTGCCCGCGCAACCGCCAGAATTAAACCCGTCATAATTGCGGGGCTAGACATTGGAATAATCGTGCGCCACAGCGTTTCAAACTTGGTCGCACCGAGTGCCAGGCTACCTTCACGAATACTTTTAGGAATACGTGATAGACCTTCTTCAGTCGCCACAATCACCACTGGCAAGGTTAAAATAGCCAGGGTCAATGATGACCACATGATGCCTGGTGTACCAAAAGTAGGTGCAGGGAGTCCTTCAGAAAAGAACAGGCGATCTATATTGCCACCGAGGAAATAGACAAAGAAGCCCAATCCAAATACACCATAAACAATGGAGGGCACACCCGCGAGATTATTCACCGCAATGCGGATAGTTCGCGTTAAAGCACCCTGTTTGGCGTATTCCCTTAGATAAACCGCCGCAATCACACCTAAAGGTGTAACCAGGACTGCCATAAGAATGACCATCATCACGGTGCCAAAAATAGCTGGGAAGACACCACCTTCGGTATTTGCCTCGCGGGGTTCATCACTGACAAATTCCCAGATATTCGCAAAATAAGTCGCTAGTTTACCGGGTAGCGACATCTGGTTAGGTTGATAAACTTTAACAACCGTCTCAAATCTGATTTCACGTTCCTGGCCATCTGCCGTTCGTGCGATAAAAGAGTCACGCGTAATATCCTGGTTTAGTTCATTGAGTCGCTTCTGAATGACAGCATAGCGAGCATCTAGTGCTTTTCGTTTCGCATCCAGCTCAGCCAGGTTTTCAGGGGTTAAATCATCATCTATTTCATAACGCTTTTTCAGTAGGCGTAAGGATTCTAGCCCATGGTTAACTTCACCGATGTCACTTTTCTGAATCTCAACTATCTCATCATGTAAATCCAGCGCACGCTCTTTTCGCTGCTCAAACTCAGACCACAAAGCATCTTGATCCAGTTTTAACTCAGTACCATTTTCTTTAATTGAGGTAAGGAAACCATAAAAGTTACCCCACTCACGGCGCACCACGACAAGCGCATCATCCGGGATAGATTTATTTTTGATGCCTGGCTCAATGATTAACCGAAAATCTGCACCATAAACATCTCGATTACCGGTCTTCAGGGTATACCGGGTAATAAACTCTGCGTCGCCTGTTAACTTGTAACCGTTATCTATTAAAGTTTGATACGCAGCTTCTTCTTCACCCCAGATCTCGCCCATCAATCGGATTTCTTGACCCTGCTTATCGGTATAATCCATCATCTGGACATCGGCCGGCCAGAAGAATCCAAGACCACGCACCATGATCAAAGCCAGCAAACCGAATACCATAATCAAACTGGCACTAACAGCCGCAGCATTTAGCCAAATCCAGGGACTACCACTTTTAAACCAATCTTGAACTTTCATATCATCGATTCATCACAATGAGCTGTACTTACGGCGTAATCGTTGACGCACGATTTCCGCCATGGTGTTAAACAAGAAAGTAAAGGCAAACAACACAAGCGCCGCCAGGAATAGAACCCGATAGTGTGTGCTATCCACTTCTGATTCAGGCATCTCAACAGCAATATTTGCTGATAAGGTCCGCATGCCCTGGAAGATACTGAAATCCATCACGGGTGTATTACCTGTAGCCATTAATACAATCATGGTCTCACCGACGGCACGTCCAAGACCAATCATAACCGCCGAGAAAATACCCGGGCTCGCGGTTAATATCACCACTCGAGTTAATGTCTGCCATTGCGTGGCGCCCAGCGCGAGTGAGCCTTGAATAAGGTGTTTCGGTACTGCAAACAAGGCATCTTCTGCGATAGAGAAAATCGTGGGGATCACAGCGAAACCCATCGCCAAACCAACCACAATAGAATTTCGTTGGTCAAACGCAATGGTTGAATCTTTCAGGTATGCGACGACATCGCCATCAAATAACAGACTTTCTACAATAGGTGACAAAAGTGCACCTACTAGCACAACCATAACAATCGAAATTCCCAGCGTTAGAGACGACTGATAGAACTCATTTTTCACTTTGTTAAGTTGTTGATTAATCTTTTTCGATCGAGTGACGAACAGGAAGAACCAGGGGAACAACAGGCCTGCAATCACTAAATATAAATTCCTATCTAACCATGGTCCCAAGTGCTTACCGTACTGAGTGATATCACCATCAAACCACCACATCTCTAAATAGGGTCCTAAACTTAGAGTTACCCAACCAATCAACAGTATGGCCGGAATCAGTAAAGCACCTTCCCATCCATCAGGAACCAGAAAACGAAATTTTTGTGGGAGCCTTTGCCAGGTATATGCCGCGATCAAAACACCGATAGGCATGGCTAACAGCATCAGGAATATACCGACAAGATTATCTTCGACAAACGGCGCCAGCCATAAACCTGCAAGGAAGCCCAGGATAACTGTCGGTAGTGCTTCCATAATTTCGATAGAAGGTTTAACCGTTTTACGCATATTTGGAGACATAAACTGTGCGGTAAAAATAGCACCCATGATTGCAAGTGGCACTGCAATCATCATTGCGTAAAAAGCTGCTTTTAAAGTACCAAATGAAATAGGCACTAATGAAAATTTTGGCTCAAAGTCATTATCCGCAGATGAGGATTGCCAAAGATACTTCGGTTCTTCATGGCTTTCATACCAAACTTTACCCCATAACGAACTCCAGGAAATTTCAGGGTGTTCATTGTCGATAGACCACAAGCTGTATTGATTATTTTTAGTGAACACCGACATTGCATTCGCACGTGGTGACAAGGCGATATTGTCTATATTCGCGGCGGATAGAGATCGCCGTAATATCGTATTCTCTGCAGTGGTGTGGTAAATCCCAAACAAGCCTGACTCATCGAAAGCAAGAAAACCTTTTCGGTTAAACTCAGGGATAATCTTTACAATGGCCGCTGAGTGACTTTCAAACTCACGGAACTTAACGAGTTGTTCCTGATTATTTTCATTTCGTACTAGCGACCATTGAGCCAATTGACCATCAGAGGTACCAACCAGGATTGAAATCCCGCCCGTCAATGAATTCAACGCGGTCAGCTCGGAACCAGAATCGGTAACCGTCAGATGTTGGAGCAGCTTCGGTTCTGCTTTGTCTTGTATGTCAAAGAAAGTGATGTAACCACCTTCGCTGGCCACATAGAGTTCGCGCTGATCTTTATCAACTAACAGATGTGTAATTGGAGTAGCCGGTGATGGTAATTCAATACCGATCCGTTCAAACGTCTCTGTCTCTTCCAGCAATGACTCTTCTTTTGTGAACGCTACCAACAATAATCTTTTATCAGCCGTGCCAGCGACAAGAGTGAGACCTTCGTCATTACTCTGCACATCTATATGAGTCAGAGCCTCATCCTGTGTATCTATTAGTAAAGGTTCCGCTCCTAGTGGAGTTTCGATTACAGGTGTAATCAGGCGTTTGTCGTTTGGAAATGTCACCCTGTACTTGTGTCGATACACCAGGGCGTGACCATTACTCAGCCCAAGTGCAATAGTTGTGGTCGCAGGGTCTGCGTTACCAAAACTGGTGACGCTGACACCCTTTGGAAGATTAGGGACATGAGTGGATTTCGTTTCACCGCTGCGCGTATCGAAGAAAATAAGCTGGCCCGTTTCGGTGACTCGTAAACCAACCTCATTTTGTTCTTCCATCGCCAGATGCAGTATCTTTGGCCTGGATGGATCTTCGGTAATTTGATCTTCTGCCGATAGGTCCTTTTTGGACTGTTCAGTGACCGCAATAGGCTGGTTACTCGCAGAGAGTGAAAAGCTGCTTTCCTGCTTGATTTCAGCGCTATGGAAAATAGGAAAAACAACGACTAACAAGTATGCAAAAATCAGAGTTATCGCAATGATGATGCTAATACCACCAAAGGCCACGCCAAAGCGCATGAACTTGTCCATAAACATCCGAAAACGGAAATAGAATCCCTCGGACTGAATGAGAGAATTTCCGGAATTTTTCTGTTGAGAATCAGGACTAGGCATCGGACGAGGATATCGATCAATTATGACAGAAATATTACAACCATATTAAGGTTCACACCAGTTTTGTACGCTTTTTAATCACATTCGTATCAAACTGTCATCAGTCTGTCATAAAAAAACCCCGCCAGAATATCTCCAGCGGGGCTTTTAACTTTGGAATACTTGGTTTACTGAATCTTCGCTAAGTAAGTGCTGATTACCTTGGCAGGTAGAGGGATATAACCATCCTTCACCACTACTTCTTGTCCGCGCTTGGACATAACCATCTTGATGAACTCGCGCTCAAGTGGTGCCAAAGGCTTATTCGGTGCCTTGTTGACATAAACGTACAAGAAGCGAGACAGTGGGTAAGTACCTTTCACCGCATTATCAGGAGTAGCATCAACATACTCGCCACCCTTCTTTGATAAAGGAACGGCTTTCACGCCAGAGGTCTTATATCCGATACCTGAGTAACCGATACCGTTGATAGAAGTTGTTACTGACTGAACAACAGAAGCAGAACCAGGCTGCTCGTTTACGTTGTTCTTGTAGTCACCTTTACAAAGGGCTTTCTTCTTGAAGTAACCATATGTACCCGATACAGAGTTACGGCCATAAATCTGGATGTCACGGTTTTTCCATGCACCGGTCAGACCCAGGTCACCCCATTTGCTGATGTCCTTGCTACCACCACACTTGCGTGTAGAAGAGAAAATTGCATCAACATCTTTAATGGTCATACCTTTAACGGGGTTATCTTTATTGACATAAACGGCCAGCGCATCGATAGCAACAGGAATTGCAGTTGGCTTATAGCCATATTTCTTTTCAAATGATGCAATTTCTTTAGACTTCATCTTGCGGCTCATTGGACCAAGGTTAGAAGTTGACTCTGTCAGAGCAGGTGGTGCAGTAGAAGAACCTGCCGCCTGAATCTGAACATTTACGTTTGGATAGATCTTTTTAAAGTCTTCAGCCCACAGAGTCATCAGGTTAGCCAGTGTATCTGAACCAACGCTGCTGATGTTACCTGATACGCCGCTCGCCTTTTTATAGGTTGGAGTTGCAGGATCAACGCCGGCAGCAGAAGCTGAACCGGTGAATGCTAAGACAGCTGACATCGCTGTTGCAGTAATAAGTTGTTTGTAAAACATTTAGGTTGCCCCTTCAATAAGTAGTTTCGACGCAAGTATGCTACGTCTATATGACAAATATGTGATCCAAATGTGACAGTAGTATGACAGCCGATCTCTATACGACCTGGCGGATATCACTTTTATGTGTGACAGCATCCTTATTGAAAATACAGCTAAATTCCGAACCGCGGCCGACCTCGCTCTTAATTTTAAGTTTAGCCGAATGCCGATTAAGGGCATGTTTCACGATAGCGAGCCCCAGTCCAGAGCCCCCAGTCTCTCGCGATCGCGCGACGTCGACACGATAAAACCTTTCCGTTAAGCGCTTAATATGATGAGAAGGTATACCGATTCCACTGTCGATAACCTTCAGCACCGCCCTGCCAGATCCATCTTCATACCACTTAATCGTAATATGCCCATTGTCGGGTGTGTAATTGACCGCGTTGATTACCAGATTACTGAATGCACTATCCAGCTCCTTGCTATCACCATAGAGAAAAAGCGTCTCGTCTAGATCCAGCTCAATCACGTGGTTTCTTGGGCCGCTGACAACCTGCGCTTCTTCTTTTAGAGTCTGCAACATTTGAGGCACGGCTATAATTTCATGTTTTATTGGTTTTTGTTCATTCTCGAGCTTCGACAGCAGCATTAGATCTTCAACCAGGCGGTACATACGTTTAGATTGCTGTTGCATAAGCTTTATAGAACGCTGGGTTTGTTCATCCATGTTTTCATCATCGCCCGACATCGCTTCAAGAAAACCAGACATCACGGTCAAAGGTGTTCGCAGCTCATGGGAAATGTTCGCAATAAAATCTCGACGAATTTGCTCGACTCGTTCAAGCAAGGTCACATCACGTGCGGTTAACAGGCTTTGCTCGTGCCCATAAGGTGTCACCTGAATCGCGATAGTTTTATTCGAGTCGCCGGGTGCAGGCATGCTAAGAATTTCATCCTGATCGGCTCGCTGGTAAAAACTAAGAAATTCAGGGTTACGCACCAGGTTAGTAATACGCTGGCCAACATCCTGAGGGTAATTCAAGTCCAGCATTTTAGCGCCAACATCGTTCCACCATTCAATCGTGCCGTTGGCTTGCATCACGACAACACCATCTGGCATGGCTTCTGTTGTTTCACGAAAGCGCGCTAACAGATTTACCAGCCGCCTTTGGCGCTTTTTATTGCGCTTTTGTAAACGATAGATCTCGGTGAATAACTGCCCCCACAAGCCTGCGGATGTTGGGGGTGAGTATTTTTTACCCTTGGCTAACCAACGGTGTAAGTGGCGAAGGTTGATCAACGTCCAGCTTAAATAACCTGCCAGGCTAATACACAGGAATAATAGAACGTGATCAAAGATAAGCCCGACAATGACGGCAATGGTCAACAGGGCAACGAGTCGCCAGACTTCTGCGTTCCAGCTGTTATTCAAGGCTATCTATACCTTTGTATTGAAATCGATATTGGAAAAGTGCGGGTCCGCTAACGCTGGACTGGGTAAATTCTTCCGGGATAAACCTGCCCTGGGTAAATCTTCTGAGGTCAAACCTGCTCAGAAAAGCGGTAGCCTGCACCACGTACGGTCTGAATAAACTTGTCACAATCGTGCTCTTCAAGCGCGCGGCGTAATCGACGAATATGGACATCAACAGTTCGCTCTTCAATATAGACATGATCACCCCAAACCTGATCCAGCAACTGGCTACGACTAAAGACCCGTTCGGCATGGGTCATAAAGAAGTGTAACAGACGAAACTCGGTTGGGCCCAGTTCTAAAGGCTGATTATTTACAGTTACCCGGTGTCCAATAGTATCCAGTTTGAGAATTCCGGCCTCTAGCACGTCCCCGTCTGTGTCCCCAATCGACCTGCGTAAAACTGCATTAATGCGGGCAATCAGTTCGCGGGTTGAAAACGGCTTGGTGACATAATCATCAGCACCCGCTTCCAGGCCTTTGATTTTGTTTTCTTCCTCGCCGCGTGCTGTCAGCATTATAATAGGTACGCGGTGAGTGCGTTTCACCTGGCGTAGTTTGTTCGCCAGATCGACGCCGCTAATCCCTGGCAACATCCAGTCGAGTAGCACCAGATCTGGCACGGTCTTGCTCATTAGATCCTGAGCCTGGCGAGCGTCCGCTGCTTCATGGACATTAAATCCAGCCTTTCCCAGCGAGAAGTTTAACATCTCCCGGATCGCGGCCTCGTCCTCGACAACCAAAATATTTGGGTTTTCCTTTGACATCATGTTATACATAGTTTGCTCGTTTCCATTGAAAACAAGCCAATTACACGTCAATATTGTTACAGGTTCATGACAGTATGACACACTATTTCAGACCAATTGCCTTAATCTTGTGACCTGGCTGACAAGAAATACCGCCTAAATCTGATAGTATCAGCCAGCTATATAATAAGTATAAACCAGGAATATTAGGATATGAGACACCGCCAAAGCCTATTAATCGCACTAAGCCTAATCTGCTTGTTGCCGCTCCAGGCCTATGCTGCCAGCAAATATGTGAGCGATCACTTAGTCATCACTATGCGCTCTGGACAGGGTAATCAGTTTGAAATTATCAAAACCTTGGTCAGCGGTACTAAGCTTGAGATTCTGGAAGAGACCGATACGGGCTATACCATGGTGCGTCTAGAAGATGGCACAGAAGGCTGGGTACGGACCCAGTATTTGGCTGATGAACCAATCGCAGCCGATAAACTGACTGCAGCGGAAGCCAAGCTCGCAAAGTTTAAAGAAACCAACAAACTGCTCAGACAGGAGCTAGGCGCTTTGAAAAAGGCCAAGGGTAAACTTGACGCCGAACATTCTAAATTACAAAGCGAACACAAAACAGCCAGTCAGGAACTGACCCACCTCAACGAAGTTGCGGCTCGCCCCAAACAACTCGAGAGTGAAAATAAGCAACTGCGCCAGGACTATGAAGAGATCAGTACCAAGCTAGCCGTTATCAACCAGGAAAACCAGGTCCTAAAAGATCGTTCGCAACGTCACTGGTTTATCACCGGTGCGGGTGTACTCATCATTGGTATGATCATAGGTCTGGTGATTCCCAAGTTCCGCTTCCAGAAAAAGGATGGCTGGGGATCATATTAATTCTGATTCGACAATAACTGTTCGCAGCCTAACTATTACATGAGTTCACTAAAAGCTAGTTTTATAGATTCGGCTTAGTGGCCAGCTTGAAATCTGGCGCATGTGTTAGATAAATGCTCACCCAAACTGCAACGGTGAAATAAAGCGACATCCAGGGAATTTCTTCAGCCCAAACATTCCAATCGTAACTAACGACATAACTCTGTGCTGAATCGAGTATTCCCTGGCTAAATGTCAAATATTGAGCACCGAGTGCGATATCTTCCTGCCAACGCGACCAGTACATTGGTACATCAACAGTAACCATGAATAACAAGTAACCCGTGCAAAAGACAATCATGGCATTAAGAAAATATCGATGTCGACCTGAAACGTTTGGCCA
>Ga0316205_10002154_pt1 | contig 21396 bp, 11 predicted proteins | sample 3monthpyrite_MG_FD_204941 | JGI IMG/M metagenome (GOLD analysis project Ga0316205, IMG submission 204941) | Microbial mat bacterial communities from mineral coupon in-situ incubated in ocean water Damariscotta River, Maine, United States -... | ecosystem: Environmental > Aquatic > Marine >... | reverse complement strand
TTTTTTTCATGGCGGACACCCTACACGATGATTGCGCGGTTTTCAAGCAATTCGTGCCGATGAGTCAACTCGACTTGGTTTTGACCAGGTTTTTGGGGTGTCAAGAGGGGTTACCGGAGTGTCACGGATATTTAGTTGGAAGTAAATAGAACAGAGCTTGGTACAATTTCCCAATTTGTAGCAGCATCAAATACTGGTGCTACATCATTAAAGTTTGTTCCTTTATAGGGAATATTTGAAACGCCTGAATTTGGTTTTAACCACCAGAGTTGTATCCCGTCTAAAGCGAAAGATTCAAAGAACCTTACTTCGATTTCGTGTTTACCTGCACTAAGTGTTAACGTAGGAAATGTTTCACCGGGAGTATCTCCTTCACTTATATTATCTTCCCAATCGAAATATTGAAATTCTGCATTATCTACAATCAGGTTACCATCTATCCAGACTTCGGAACCATCATCGGAAATAGTTCCGAAGCCATAATCACCAGCAACTTCTATATTAATAAAACCTTTCCACTGAACGCTATAAAGTTCCTCAAATCCGGTAACAGGTTCAAATCTATGTAACGCAGTACCATCCCAGAAATCTATAACCGAATCAGTACGTGAGAAAGCTTTGGTTAAGCCGGTAAATCCAATATTACCTAACCCATCCTGAGTGGCACCTTGATAATAATTACCAATCAAACCGTTATTATTATCATTGCCAGTAGCTCCAGAATCTCCAGAACTTCCTCCACCACAACCGACAATACTAAAAGCTGTAACTATAAATATCATTCCTGCCTGTAAAATTTTCATTTGCTGATACTCCCACTAAAAAATTAAGTGACTGACTAAAAAAGAAGCTCGATCACGATCTATAGATCGTGGCCAATAATCTTACATTACTTAAACTGATGAAGACAAGTCACAGAGCGGGTTTTTATCAGATTGAAACAAAAATTAGCCAATATAATCAGAACAGAACGTGAAAAGGCGGGATTATCACAGGATAGGCTTGCATCAAAGGCAGGTATTTCCACCCGTTTTTATCAGGATATAGAAAGTGGAGCAAAACAGGCCAGTCTTGAGACTATATTCAAGCTCAGTAATGGTCTTGGGTGTCATTATTCCCTCATTCTGGAACCTCTATGGAAAGAATGGGTAAAAGGGAAATAGGGGGCTTCTCCTATTATATCAAGCTGTTAAGGAACAGTATGGAAGGGTAACAATATCTCCTTCCATATTGCTAATGGAGAGTATCAATGGCACATAGCCATATTGACTGGGATTGTTTGGCTATAATATATCCAAATTTTGCAATAGATTGAAATATTCACATTTGGTTATAATACGAACAAAACACTCTCGGCTTCTTTGAATTAATATTTTCTGCGGGCTACTTACAGAGCTGAACGTTGTCTTATTGCGGCTGAGAATCCTACTTTGAGTTCGTGGTACGTTGGCTTGCCCGTTGGTGAGCAGCACGTACTTAACAGTATTTATGCCAATAAAGTTGATGTATTACATATAAAACATTCGCATATGATCTGTTGAATCAGTATGTTTGTGCAATATTTTGGGCGTGGGACAAATATATAATATGAATAATTATTATTTATCGTGCAGTAACTAAGAAATTAATCGTATAAATGATAAAAACATAGTCCACTTTCAAATATATTTAAACAAAGATCAATTGGGCAGTTCTTTATTACATATTGGGTATTAAGCATTTTGGAATTCGATAAATACAAAAATATTATCAAGCGTATTGAAACAGGAAAGCAACTTCCTGACTCAGTATATATTCACCACAGTGCAACAACAGATATTCCTGAAGAATTGTATGATTTATTGATAAATATTGCAGATACACTGAAGATACCCTCAACTGATTGGAACATTCTAAAGCTCTATAAGCGCGACTTCAAAGCGGCATTCTTAAGCTATCCAGACTTTGAGACTTATAGTTACCCACCATTGAAGCATAGCTACACAGTAGATTTAGCAAAGCTTTCAATGCGAAAAGCATCCTATGAAAAATCAGAAAACCCTCCCATTCTTCATAGAAAAGAAACATTTGTAAAAAGTGACTTTCCGCTAAGGGCATCATTTGAAGAAGTCACTGCCGAAGGTGAAAAAATTGGTCTATATGAGAATCCAAGATCAATAGGATTTAAAAAGAACTGGGAACGGTTGATTTCAAATAAGGGTTATTTCTTAGACGAGGAAGGTCGTTTAAAACCAAAAGCTGAAAAAGATTTTTCAGATAATGTAGTGCCCATACAGAGTGATGTTGAAGTAGAGAGGCATAAAACAGCTATTGATCGTAATCAGCTTTCACAGCCAATGCAGATACTTGCTCGCCACAACTACTTCAACGGCGACTGGTCTGTGTTTGACTATGGTTGTGGAAAGGGTGATGACATGCGCGAGCTTGAAGCACATGGTATTGATATCTCCGGCTACGACCCTGTTCATTACCCTGAAGGGGAGCTGGTAAATAGCGATATAGTTAATCTTGGCTTTGTACTTAATGTTATAGAAGATCGAGAAGAGCGAACTAAAACACTCCAGCATGCTTGGGAATACGCTGGGAAGTTGCTCATTGTATCAGTGATGATTGCTGGTGAGAGCGTCATACGTCAATTTACTCCTTATAAGGATGGAGTGATAACTAGTAGAAATACTTTCCAAAGATATTACACCCAGTCAGAGTTTAGATCGTATGTTGAAACGTCTTTAGATGAAAATGCTATTGCAGTAGGGCAGGGTATATTTATTATCTTTAAAGACAAAATGGAAGAACAGCTATTCCTTCTAGAACGACAACATGTTAAACGTGATTGGCAGCAAAGAACACAGCGACAAATAAGAACAGCAACGCCTGCTGTTAGAAAGGATCTTATAGATAAGCATATAGAGATTTTTACCGATTTTTGGGAAGTCTCCCTTGAGTTGGGTCGTGTCCCCGCAAATAGTGAGTTTGAATTCTCTGATCAGATCAGACGTATAGCAGGTTCTCACAGCAAAGCACATCAGGCACTGGTAGAGCATTTTGGAAATGAGTTATTTGAAGAGGCTCAGAATAACCGAAAAGACGATCTTTTAGTTTACTTTGCATTAGGGCTTTTTGGTAGAAGAAAGCCACAAACCAAAATGCCTGAAAGCCTGAAGAGAGATATTAAGTTCTTTTATAATAGTTACAACTCGGCTATTGAACAGGCAAGAGAAGTATTGTTCTCTGTAGGAAACCCAAAACTCATAGAACAGGCATGCATGAAAGCATATGAAATATTGCAGTCTGGTGAACTTACTGAAGGTCATAGTTATACATTTGATAAGAAATATTTAGCTGGTCTGCCTCCAGAGTTAAGAATATATATTGGATGTGCGACTCAGCTATATGGAGACCTTGATAATATTGATTTAGTTAAAGCGCACATGACTTCTGGGAAAGTAAGTTTGATGAGGTATGACGATTGGAGCAAAGATACTCCGCTTCTAGTTGAGAGGATAAAAATTAAAATGCGAGAGCAGGATGTAGATTTTTTTGACTATAGTGGAAAGTTCCAACCGCCACCGCTACTAAATAAAGATATATATTAACATCCTAATCATAAATCAATATTTTTATTTAGCTCATGCCATGCACATTCCATTATATTGATGGATCTATCCTTGACTGTATTGTGATCCCAACTGTCAAAGAGGCATAAATGTTCTGCCATTGATAAATGGTGCCCATCGCGAAGAATTTTTTCCATCTGAGCATTAAACTGGTTTCCTGCATTTTTGGCTTTTTCAATAGCACTATCTAAGTCATCAGTATTTCTTGTGGCGCAAGCTTCGAAAAATAACTTCTTCTTTTTCCAGCTTTTATTGCCCATCGCATTATTTTCTTTTACAGGTAAGAGAGTTAGATTGCCAATTGTATGTATAGTTGTTGCGTCTTTATCAAAAATCTCATCCCATTCAGGAGCAAAATTCTGAGGGGCTACATGTTCTACTGAGCGAAATAATTCAGATCGATAAACGGATAATTTTTTATAATTATTTATTTCTTGAGTACGAGCCTTGCCTTTTACTAAATTGATATTTTCATATTCCGAATCATGATAGGCTAACAATAATAAATATTTGCAAAGTTCCTGACTTCCGTTGTAGAGAGGTTGGCTCGTCGATATATCTAGCCATGCCTGTCTGTTTTTTATTTTTTTCTTTATAAGTAAATCTTTGAGAAAGGACTTGAGATGGCCTAAATCTTGAATCTTATTATTTAGATCCAAGCCTAGCTTGAATCCGGAATAATTATTAGAATTTGCTGTGCCGCCAGACATTACTGTTTTAAGAGCGGAATCTATAGCACCAGTATTACACGTAAATGATCGCCAAATCGCTACAAAAGATGCTATCGTCTGGCATGCTGATTGAAACTTTGTAATATCCTGTGTTTTTTCAAACTCGATATAGAATCTTAGAAGGATAGGTATTGCCATAGTCGTTTTTGAATCACGAAGAAAATCTAGGTGGAAAAGCAATTCCTCTTTCTGGTCTGGAAAGTAACCTAGCTGCGTAGCTAATTTTTCTTTATCCCAAAAATTTTCTTTGAATTCTGCAATTTTCCCTAAATACTTTACATAATCAGATTTCACCAGTTCTTTCTTTATATCAATATCTTCGTACCAGTTTTTTAAGCATACTCTTTGAACGTCTAATTTTTCAGCAATTTTTTCACCTCTTGCCAAGTATGCAAAAGTTACAACTATTTGCTGGCTTTCTTTAGTTTTCTGTGCAGTTGTCTTTTTCTGGTCTAAATATTTATCGATATTATCGAACGTCATTTTTGAGTCGGAACGCTCATAACCGCCTTTAGAGGCTAAGTGTTCGTCATGATATCTAGCAACTACTGGGCGGAATGTTTCAATTGCTGTTAGAGGAGCACCAGTTGTATTTAAAGCTTCAAATATCTCAAAACCATATCTTTCATCCGCAACTCTAACATTTGTTACGGCAACTTTTCTCAACAAATATTCAGAGAAGCACATTAGTGCAATTGCTTTATTGATTTCAGATTCTCCTTTTACTGGAGTGTAATCTTGTATTAATTGTTTTTTTTGTGATTCATTAAAACCATATAGTTCAGATCCTATTTTAGTATTCAATATATTTTCAATGATATTGTCAAATATCTCAGAGCAAACCATTCTTTTAAGCCAGCTTCTAATGAAATCTTCGTTATTTATGAAGAAGTTTATGTCAATGCCATCTCTTTTTTTATTCCATGAAAAATATTTATCCTCATTGTCATATACAAAATGAATGTATTGGTTCAGGTAGTCGGCTACAGGAGAGTCATAATTACTGTCGAGTGGATTTTTATGCCACTTATCTAAATGCTCTCTAATGATAATGGGGTAGTAATCAGAACTTTTCTTTGGTATTTGACTCTTGCTTTTAGCAAAGCAAGCAAATAATTCGTCCAACCTTTCGGCAATTTTATCATTTAAATTGTGTGCGAAATTGGAATTTATTTCTTGTACTGAATATCTGCTTTCGCCAAGCATTTGGTGAATTATAGAGGACAGTAAAATTAAAGTTGTTAATCTTTGCTGGCCGTCTACAATACTGCTGGCTTTAGTTCTAAAGGCCTCAACGCTCATTTCTACAAATATTGTAGCACCTATAAAATTTATAGACTCTTTATCTTGTCTTACAGATATTACACCATCAAAGATATCATCTAATATTCTTTTGATATGCCCTTCATCCCAAGAATATTTACGTTGATATAGAGGTACTAGAAAACCTATAACATCATTGCTTGACAGTGTGTCGTATAACGACAGTCCTTCAGAATAAAATAGGTCACGAATATCACTCACTTTTTGCTCCTAATATGGCCAAATAAATACTAATTATGACCTTTTTTCCAATAATTTATAATAATTTTAATAAGTTCATCGAAAATATGAGGTTCAGTAAATCCAACCTGAATGTGCAGGGTTTGACCTTCGCTTTTTACTATTCCATGACCGTAACCTAGCAAGTTTTCAGCACCGGATTCTCCAAGAATTATCTCAGAGTTAAGGTCTCGATCTACTTTGAGCGCAATCTTGGTATCTAGGTTTGCTCTGAGCAGAGGGAATACAACATCATTACTCGGTCGTTGTGTTGCTAACACCAAATGAATACCCGCAGCTCTGCCCTTGGAGGACAAGCGAACAATTATATCCTTTGCATTCTTTTTGAACTCTGCGTCTAAGATCCAATCTGCGAGTTCATCAAAAAACACGACTTCCCGCGACATTCTCTTGTCTGGATATTTTGTATTGTAAGCTTCGAAATCTTTTATACCTATATCTTTCAGGGTGACATATCTCTCGTTCATTAAGGTTTCTAGTTCTTCCAATCGCTTGACTGCTGTATCCTTATCAAGAACAACTGGATGAGCTAAATGTGGAGAGCCTGAGTACAAAGAGAATTCTACTTGCTTAGGATCAAACAATCTTAGCTTCAGGTTTTCTGGAGTGTTGCTCATCATTAAATCTGTAATCATATTATTCATCAATATAGATTTACCAGATTTAGTTTGGCCACCGATAAGAGCATGAGGACTAGCACCATCTAACTTGAAGAAGCTGCAATCTTCTCCGAATTCATTTTGACCAATTAGAATCTTATTGTTGTAGCCTTTTTCTAAGGTGGAGAATCTTTCGGAATAGGTTTTCTTCAGTAGTTCTCCAAAGAAAACTGTTTGTCTCTTATCTCGATCAAATACTAGTACCATCATGCCTGGCTCTGGATAAACTTGACGAAGCGATAAGCCTACTACCGACAAGAAAGTTCCTCTTAAGCCAATAATTTTGTTTTCTTTTAAATTAACATCACCTTGTATTTTGATAACAATGGAGTTTGGTGTAATTATCGAGTCAGAGAATTCAGATGGTAAATTAGAGTGCCCAAATATTTTTCTAACTCCGCTTTTTATTGCATCAATATCAACCTTGTCATCCTGAGATTTAGTTGTATTGGTTTCGAGATATTCAATACATTTGTCAACCAGTTTTACTACTGCTCCATCAGCAGGTTGTGATGTTGTAACCGTGATTATAGGGGAAGGTTCAACAGTATCCGTTTTTTTAGTTTGTGGCGATGTTTCTTGGCTGGAAGAGGCAGGTGACACCTCTTCATATTGATTAAGACTTTGATCTTCATCAGTTTCGGTCGTTGTAGTATCGCTAGGCTGTGGAATTTCAACCACTATCTGTGATTTGTCGATCAGAGTGTCACGATTGAGCTTAAGTGGTATAGGCTCAAAGGCGAGATCCATGTTTAGCTCATTAGAGCTATCAAGCATATGCTGAAATACTTTCTTGGTATCATTAAGGCTCAATTTCACTTGGCTCAGATGTTTGCAATCATCATCTCCGTTCCAAATAGTATATGCATCTGATTTTATGGATTCATTGTCATAATGGAATAAGATAGATAAGCCGTATAAGTCAATGTTGAAGGAGTTTTTCTCTAGGTTCAGGAGCTTAGTAAAGTCAAATTTATTTGGAATAAATTTAAAATTGCCAATGACAAACTCAAGGAATTTGTTTAGCCAGTAGGCAAAGTCAAAGGCGTTAGCTGTTTCAAGCATTCCTTGGACAAGCTCTGAGGTTGACTTAAGTTGTTTACAGGACTTAACGGATTGCTCTATTGCAGAGCCGTTTGTAAGCTTTGATTCACATACTATTAGGTTTAAAGTGACCTGCCCATCGGAATTCTCACTAATAAAAATACCGAAAAGATCCGAGACATAATTAATTGATCTTCCAATTGATTTAAGTGCGTCATCTTCAATAGAAGACTTAAACCATCCAATATAGTCATCTAAATGAACCCAGAAAATAGGGGCGACCTTATCCTTCGCTTCAAACATGGATTCAATTAAAACAGCTGAGCCTGCTGTGCCGACTAAATCATGAGAAAAACTTCCGTTCCCTACTGATTTGAGAAGAACATCACTGCTAAAGGAGTTTGATAAGTTAAATATTTTATTTACTAAATTATCAATTTCTTCTGGATGGACAAAGCGCCAGTTTCGAAGGTTTCTGTTCAAATTAGTTGTTATGTAATGTGTCTCTTTCTCGGTCACTATTGCTAAAGAACGTTTTAGTCCTTCGCCTTGAACATATCTAAGGACTCGTCGTTTTCCATGCTCCATTGGGTTAGTCATATTTTCGCTAAGCATTAAAGTTTCTTTGCAAAGCAGATAATCATAAATAACAAGCCAATTACTCTTAGTAAGTCCTTTGTTGATTTCATCTTTTAAACCAGTCTGAGCTACTTCACGACAGAAAGATGTGGTACCAATATTGCCGGAGCTAAGCATAAAAGCTTTATGGAACATAAAAGCTGTAGAGTCGAGAATATGGTTGTTTAATGAAAATGCTGACTTTTTAGAAATGGGATCGGAAGGAACTTTTCTTGTGGCACTATATTCCCAAAAAGATGAATCACTATCCGAAATGACGCATTCTGGTGCATCTTGAGATTGCACGTTCGTGGTAAATAACGGGTCGAAGCTGAATAGCAGATCAATTTCTCCATCTGTCACTTCATTGAGGGAGCTGATAATTCTAACGTTGATGCTGTTATCAATTTTACTTGCATCGAAGCTTTCACAAATTCGCTGATAGATTACATCGAGTAAAGGGCGTTCTTTGCATGTAAATGTTAGCGAGATAGAGATTTGATCTTCTTGATCCTCTGATAGTTTCAGAGCTTCGTCATAGACAGTCAAGATGTGCTCATATGATAGAAGCCCATCACACATGACTTGCAGGTGGTGTCGTTCGTTCGGGAAAGTCTCTAAAAATTTAGATATGGTTCCTTTCAGAACTGACCGAATTTCTCGCTCGTTTATAGCATTTTTAGAATTAGCTAATGATGAATATTCGTAGTAGCCAAATTTTGACTGAGTGCAAACAAGGTCATTCCACTGTGAGCTACTATCTTTACGTAAAAACAGCCCCTTACCATATGACTCATTCAGTTGAGAGAAGAGTTTTGACAGAACTCCATCATCTTGATTGCCTACGACAAGATTCATATTCCTGAATGATGCAGCAAGATCTCTATAGATTTTATTTTTCTTGGCTGACATCAGCAGGCTATAAGGAGACCATGGCAGAAAGACTGCATATTCTGAATTGTCGCCAATAAATAATGTGTGAGCAGTAATAAATTCGTACAGTAATTCTCTAAAAACTTCACCAGAAGTAATCTTAGAGAGTAATAGGTCGGTGAACTCAGTGAATTTAATCTCAAAATCTGATAGCTCAACACATAAGGGACTAAGCAGAGTTACTTCAACTGCATTTTTCCAAGAGATAACAAGATCTTCATATGTACTAACGAATTTATCGTGTTCATCTTTTGAGAGATGATTGTACTGATATAATTGTGACAAAAGTTGAGTGATTTTATTATCTTCTTTATCCAGTTTTTTAACTACAGCTCCTCGTTTCATTTTGGGACTAATTGCCAAGAACATCTGGCTATTATTGATAGTAGGACTGCATTCGGAACGTTTTATAAATAGAGGATCAACAGATATTTCATGTTTGTGGTAAAAGCCCTTACGACCAGATATTTTTTCAAAGTCAACATATTTGACTGATTCAAATCCGTTCGGGTTAAAGCTCCATTTTAAATCCCATGTTTGAGAAGGGGAGTTTGGATCATCTGAATAGCGTAAGATTCTAAAATAAAGTTCATTGGCGACTTTTCCTGATCTGTTGTCCTTAGGTTCTTTGCTGCTGAAAAGTTCTTCTTCCGAGAAACATTTAGGTAGGTCTAGTTCAAAGTTATCACCAAATAGAGACCAAAAGTCGGAGAGGTCACGATATTCATTGAAGATGAATTTAAGTGCAGTTCGGTTTTTCTTAAGAAGGGACTTTTTCGTTCGGTCTTTAGCAAGTCGAAGCTGTATTTTGTCTTCGCCAATAATGTCCAAGAAAACTGTTTTTGATAGAACTTTCATTAATCCTTCAATTAAATCATTACATTCTGTAATCTTACTAGTGCTTATTTCCTTAAGCCACGCTTTGTCGAGTTTAGGATCTTCAGATATTTCTTTTGAATAGGAAAAATAAAACTTTCTTAAGTCATTTTTGTCAGGTTTATTTGATTTGTCATCAACACGAGTAAGTGTCTCTAGGAAATTATCGTTAATATCTATGTCGTTATCTGAGAGAAAAGATATAGTCTGTTCACCAAGCTTAAATGCTGTCGTCGTCTTCTTTGGTTGAAGCACAGATGGAAAAGGTGCTAGGTAGTCGAAGTCGGACTGAATTTGTTTTTTCAGTTGATCCATATTATTTGCATTGGAGAAATACGAGTCAAAATACTCTGAAATTGCATTGCAAAAGTCAGAGTGTAAAGGTTCGTTGCTTGTAATTAGAAGTAAGTTCTCTTTTATCTCAGAGTTATCAATTTCTTTATTTCTATAAATGGCTCTCCAAAAATCAATATCCACGAACAGTGTGCTAGAAATTAGTTTTCTAAATATTCTTCTGTAATTATTGCCTGCATTCTGTAGAGGACGACATTCATCAAGGCGGTTGATTCCTCCAAGATGCACAAAATTCTTACCTAAAGCATCCCAGAAAAGACCATCCTTAATCGTATCTATAATTACATTTTCAATAAATGTATTGATTTTATCTGTTTCAATAAAGGGGCGATTGTTCCAATTTGAGTTTGTTAGCTCGCTAACAAATAATGCTAAATCGTTGATATGATCTTCTAAAAAGGATTGTCCATTTGGGTGTAAGTTTTTGGATATCTCTATCCATTTTGCTGTTTCGGAAAGTTCAAAAACAACTCCCTGATCAATGCGAGTAACTTGATCATGTGTTGGCTTTGTTTCTGCGATAAACATTAGGCAGAAAAAGCTTCCTTCTCTATTTCTTTCGTGAGTTAAATCAGCAAATGATTGCTTTTCTACATTAATATCTGCATAGTGATCGTGATCTTCAATGGCAACAATAAATCCTTGTTCGCTACCTACGGGGGCTAACGGGAGAGATGAAGAATTTATAATATCCAAGATGGAGGTTACTATTTTTGGATCAAATTCTCTCAGAACTAATCTTCCGGGTACACCACTTGTATTTACTGAGCTTTTCCACTCTGAGTATTCTGATTCAATCTTTCTGAAATAATATGTTGCTAATGACTTCATAATGCATCTTCCATATATGGGTTAACAACATAGCTGCATGCATCAGATAAGTGCCTCAACATTCCCATTTGATAAAGTAATGAAGCCAAATATTTTGAATTGCGATTTAGATCACTTTGCAATATTTCATAGTTATGGTCTGGAGCCTGTTCTATGAAGATGTTATATCTCTGTTGTAGTGCCCTAGTAAATTTTTTAAGCTCTAGTCGTTTCTCATTCCCTAATAGTGTAACAACAAGTGAATGCAAAAAGTCTTCTGAGATTACGTAGCGGTAACTTCTCGTGTTCTTGCGTGAAACGAATCCAATAGCTCTAAAGCAGACATGGGGATATCCCAAAATATGATCGGTTAAATATTTCTCAGCATTACCTGATGCTTCATTTAAAATATTATCACGTTCAATCTTATCTTCAGTTTCATCTTCATCGCAACAGGCTTCAAACAACTCGGGAATTCTGTTACTTAAACTACGTTTAAGCTTGTTTCGTTGAGTGGATATACTCTGAATAGATGTTTTACGTATGCTATTTGTTGATTTAGTTAATACCTCAGCGATGTAGTGAGGTGAACTTTCAATAATATTTTCCATTGATCCTGAATACATCTCACCAATAGTCAAGATATAGTTTCCGGTATGGAATCCAATCATGTCGGCAAGGATCTTCACTTTGTCTAACTTTTCTAGTGGTAATCTGAGTGTCTTTACAACGTCGTCAGATAGTGTTTCAAAACATCTCATATTCGGATATGGTAAATAACCAAGTTTTTTAGGTTTATCTATTGGGTGTCTTTCTTCATTGCGAACCAATGATCTGGCAAGTCTTGAGTAGGAGTTGTCTTCATCATCAATCCAAATTATGAACAATCGCTCTAACTCAATACGTAAATCATTAGACGAACGACACATCATTAAGTAAAGCAGTTCACCACCACGTGAGAAAAACCTGCGATCCTCACTACTTTTGATATTGTCGTAGTCACACCAAATATATTCCCGACTTATCGGGAAAACAAATTTAGATGTCCATCTCTTGTTTGATAGTGGATCAAATGTAATCGAACTTAAAATCCTGATTACATTATAAAAGTTTTCAAAGCTCTTGAAATTATTCTTTATATGCTCAATATCAAAGTCAGTGAAATCAAATTGATCATTGCCCAAGTTTCTCAGGAACTCAAACTGTTTTTCCCATTTTTCATCATCTGTCATTGATGAATGGTAAAGGGTCTCCAGTATTTCATTTTGATATAGAAGTATACGAAGCTTAAAGTTTCTTCTGTGATTAAAATGAAGAATATTGTTCTCTGGCGAGAATATATTTTTTATCTTTCCATGTTTCTTTGCTTGATATTGATTTTCGATTATGCACATAAGTTCGAAAAGTAATAACATGGGTGTTTGGTCTGTTCTGAATCTATGCCCCCATGTGTGCTCTATGAATGGAATATTTTTGAGACTATAGAGTTTCTGTAGGTCTGGTAGTTCTTTTTGGGGCCTATCCATTTTGAACCTCTAAAATAATCTGCTTAAACTCCCCATTGTCAATAGAATATGTCTCTGTTCTCGGATTGTTTCTTATTTTTGAGGATATCTTTGATCTTAAGATTAATAATTTTTTGTAAAGCCTTGGATCAGTCGTATTTGGTGGCGCACCCTTAGAAACATGCATGAGATAATCAAAAAGCTCAACAGTCAATGATATTTTTATTTCTTCATCTCTACCTATTCCCAAAACTAATACTGGCTCTACTCTGGCTCCAGATAGGTTTACATCATGGCTAAGTGACTTTACACAAATGTCTCTTTCTCGAATATCTTCACCATGGAAAATTGATATTGATGCAATTGAACCTTGTCCTTTTTCGGGGATATAGAGTCTGTCTCTACCGGAATTCTCAGAGATATATCTACCATGGAAAACTCTATTAAGTGCCAAGATAATCATCGTGATAGTTTCAATGTCTGTTGCATTTTCTGAAGACATCAATGCATCATAAACATTTTCTCTGTATGAGCCAAAATGGGTATATTTTTGTAAATGAAAGGCACTGCTGTCATTTTTTTGATAACAGTATAACTGTATGCGTGAACGTCGCATTAATGCATCCCACTTTTCATTGTTAGAGTCAATACCTTCTAATCTTCGTTCATCAAAAAGATTATTGTCAATATCGAGCGGAATTCCAAACTCACGAATATTTTTTTGCTTAAGTAGTCTATCCCAATAATTACTGGACAATTCCCCAAAACCTAGCTTGTTGATTTCTGAATATGGTCTGGTTGTATTCATCTTGTTGGGGCCTAGGTTCATACCCCAGAATCCTACCTCTATGCTTGATTCATCATTAAACACAGGAGGGTGTTCGATTCTAGACATGGCTTTACAGCTCATTACAGATGTATTTGATTGTGAATCAGCAATACGGAGAGCTTTAGATTTAGGAACTGAAGCGAGTAGGGTGTTGGTTGTTAGATTTAATAATTCTCTTATAGTGAAATGTTCATTGTTAAGCTGTAATAACAATATAATATTACTTAGATTGTCCTTAATATGAGGATCTGATTTTAACAGATTATATTTATTATATATTGAGCAGCTTTGATTTTCCTTTCCGAGACATCCGTTGCAGTCATTCCATCCAGAATGATCTAGGATTGTATCGAAAATTAAGGTCATATTTTCTTTTGCATTGAGCTTGGATAGATTAATTAAATTTACTAGCTCATGACCTGTGCAATCACTAAAACCAAGATTTATTTTATCTTCAAGTATTTCTTTCAATCGTTGTGCTGTTTCTTTCTTATTATTATCTAATGTCCGATCAATAAAACGTTCTAAATCTTCAATAAGAATGCCATCATTTACAGCGACTAGAATAGGTTTGCTAACCGCGTTTCTATCCAATACATCAATTAACTCATGAATTAAACGCTCTTTATCTTCTTTCAATTCAGAGAAATCTTTTACAATGGTTCTTTCATCTGTGCTGAAATAGCTATGAGCATTCCAAGCAGCCTCATCAAAGTTGTTGCCATCTAGAGATTTTACAATATCACGACATAATTTTGTTTTACCGTCACCCGCTGTACCGGTGAGAATAATAAGCTTGTGTTCATCTTTGGAATCAAATTTAGCTATGATCTCTTGTTGCCATGGGAACTCAATATCTAATGGTTCTTCAATACCAAGATTCTTTGCAACCTTTCTTACATATTCATCTTGAATTTGGGTTTTCCCTTTGCAGTAACCTTCTAGGAACTTAACCCAACTATTATTTTTCCAAGTCATAATTAATCCCACAGAAATTAAACAAACTACAAACTACATATCAAGCAAGCTTGATCCTCAGGGTCATCATCCACCATTTTTTTGATTGATTCCTGCCAGCGTTCGGAAACTTTCTTATTGGTAGCAGTAATTCCCATTTTTTTCTCTCTTTTTTCAGCCTTAGCTACTAACTCATCAATAGTTCCCTGCGAAGACCATGTATAGCCATGTCCTTTAATTGGGATTTCACCATCTTTCCAGTCATATTTTGTTCTTTGACGTAGTTCAAACTCTCTGGCTTTTTCGAACAAATCAGGATGATTTCTTTTCAAGCCCAACCATTCATCTTGCCTTTGAAAGAAACAAAAATAGCACCCTGATCTCGAACGCCATTTATAATATTCAGGAATGCCTACCGTATCTTCAAGGATTTGAAAGATATCATCTCTGACCAAGCCATCTTCTATAAACGGGAACACGGCTTTTATGGTATCTTTTTTGCTGACATATCCTTCTCGATTTTCATCTGCACGAATGCCTATATAACTAACAACAAGATCATTTCCGACAAATGCTTCAAATGGTTTGATTTTCATCATCAGAGTACACCAGCGTTGTTGTGCTGAAGGTAGATACTCATTGTGAATTTTTAGCCAGTGATCAAAATTCTTACCGCTACTTAAACGGATAATTTCCTTTCCGAGATATGCCTCAAGCTTATCTAAGAAATCATATATTTCTTTAAGTTCTGCACCTGTATCAGTAAAGAAATACTCTACTTTATCGTGAAGCTCCGGGTATTGATCTTTAATATATATAGCTAACGCAGCACTATCCTTGCCGCCTGATATACCCAGTACATGACGCGCATCCTCTAATTCAGTAATAGCATTCATGGAAATTTTATTGTTAGCCATTATTAACCTCTCTAAGCCTTTGTTGACTAGCTGACGCTCTGGCTTTTGGTTTATTGCGTGCTGTTAAAAACTCATCTACAACTTCAGCAAGTGCCGCCAACTGTAGTTCACTATCTGAATGTTCATTGAGTGCTTTTAGAAGTTCAGCTTTACACTCCTGAATAGCATCTTTTCTTTTTTTATCTATTGCAACGACTTCATCTATTGGCTCACTACCTTTTTTAAGTGATTTAAGTAGTATCACGTCAAAATCACCATCCATGCTCTGCTTAGATCTATCGTAATGAACTCTCAGAGCTTCTAAATCCAATATGCGTTTTGCAAAATCACTTAATTTTACATCGGCTTCACTTCTATCGGTGTCAGTCCATTTTTTAGTAGGCTTTTGACCTAAGAACATGAGAATATTTTCTAGCCAGCTCTCATCATCTCCTTCCTTTTTAGTAATACGCTTAATAAATGCCCTAAGTCCATCAACATCAACTGTGTGCTGCTCTAAACCTTCATATCTACCAATAGCTTTTCTTCTTAAGCTGGTTAGATCTGAATCCGCATTCATATGAAATGCTTCTAGCAACATTTTTATTTGTTGCTTAATCATATCGGGATATGTGTTTTTAAGTTCTGTGAGACAACCTTGCAACGCTAATGACAACCCCTCTAATTTAGGGTTTTCTTTTGTTAACTCTTTTTCAAATCCAAGAGCCTTGGGAATATCTTCAAAAATCAGATGCTCAGGAGATTTAGCCAAATTAAAAGCATTTCTTACCTTTTTAGCTTCCTCAGAGAGTTCGGATGTTTTAGTTTTTTGCGTATATAGAGGCAACTCGTTTATAAATTTGGCAAGTGGTCTTACTAGCTGAACCACCGTTTGCTTTGAGCCGGTATCAATAATTTTAGTGTATTCTTTGAAAATAGAAGATCGCAGACCGGAAATCTTAAACTGCTGAAAAGTAAATTCATCTGGCCTTTTTACAAACCTTTCTAACATTTCATCTGTCATTACAGGTTTGTAGCGACGTGATTCATAAAGTGCCAACTCATCCTGATAAATTATATAGGCAGCAATATAAAGAATAGGTAGAACACCTGCTTTGACACCATATGGAGGAGCCATTAAGATTTGATTTAGATCAGCAAAGGATTTTGGAGTTTTTTCAGAGCTATCTAAAAATTTATTTATCTTTTTCCAAACATGATAAAGCGTGGATTTTTTATGAGGCTCTTGAAACTCATACGAATCATGATTGTGCAATCCCGTCTGACGCAATACTGAACGATAAATAGCTTTCTCAGGAGGAAATTTATCTATACCTAAATCTTTCTCTTTAATATTTGTCATCATGGCAGCTAATAATTTATTTCTTGCCGCATTAGCTTGAGCTGACGGGCGATCTCGATTTATCAGTTCATTATGCAGAATGGGGGATTTGCTATATACACGCTCCAAAACCGACGATAAAGCTTCCTGAAAATTTCTTTTTGTGGAGACAGCTAATTCGTTACTGTTATTAAACCATAAGCACTCTTGAGGTTGTTCCTGCAAACGTTGTAACAATAGGCTCTCTGAATATTCAGCAGCCGTCAGTCTATCTTCGAATTCTCTCTTGGCTATGGGGTCACTATTTAGTTCCTGCTTATTATTTTGAACTTGCCTCAAGGCAATCACTTCTGCTGTTGCTTCTCTTAGCTGTGAGCCGTTGAGGCAAAGTGCCACAATATCAAAATCCGAGTAATAGTGAACAACTGACTCATGAAATCTTTTTTCATCGTCTTGTGCGGACGCTAAAAAGAAAATAATTCTTGGCTCTTGGGTTTTCACGGAAGACGATTTATACGTCTGAGCGTCAACAAACTCAGGCGTAAAGTATCGAAGTGCTCCGCTTTTAATAGTGTATCTACGTGCAACAATTGGCGTTAATGCATTAGCACTGTTTAATTCCGAAGCAAGTGAAAACTCACCAATATTATTTAACTCTTCTTCCAGTGCCTCTTCAAGATCAAAATCACTTCCTTGCCAAACTCTATATTCTCCACTAAAGCGCCTATATGTGATAATTGATTTTTCACTTAGGGCTTTTAGTGATTTGGTAATTGATGATTTATTTCGGCCACATGTTTCCAAAAGTGCTTTTGATGGTTTAAAACCACCTTTAATGCCGATGATATTTAGTAAGCCAATAGTTTTTAGCAGATTGAGCTGGTCGTCTGGTGCATCTCCCAAACGCTCAACAGCAGTCACAACTTCTGCCCATCGACGATGGGTTCGGTAATCTCCTAAAGCTGCTGGCTGATTCGTAATAAAATAATCATATACGTGATGTGGGTAAATCCAATCTTCCGTAGATGCTAGTCGCTCAAGCATATCCTGAAGACCGAAATCTTCATGACTGCCTAAATAGCTAAATAAAGTACGTTCATTTTGTGCTACTTTTTGGCATAAAGCTGGTAACAAAATGGCACTGACAGGGTGTAGTGGGTAGCAATTACTCATTAAGTCCACCGTGGACTTTTGATCCATAACACTTGGCAAAGCTTCATTTTGCTTTAAGATATCAACAATCGCTTTTGTTGATGATCTGATTGTCCGTGTTTCTTTTGGAGTCATGGTGTAACTAAATGCTGCACTAACGACACGAAGCACCTGCTCGGCAGACTCTAGGAATGGAATCTCTTCAAAACGGCCTTGAACCTTTGACCATTCATTTTTAAGACTTTCACCTAAACCCTTTGCATATTGCTCAAATGATTGATGAAGTAATACAAACAGGAATAAATTACACTCATCGCCTTTACATGCATGTTCCGCTAGTGCTTGCAGTATATAAATATCATTTGCACCGTAATGACGTGCTTCAAATTCAAGGAATTTGCCAAGCTCGTCAATAACGAGGTAAATACCTTTGCAATCCTTGCTCGGTAGAGCTGATTGCAGTGCTTTAACCTGTTTTAATACATCACTTGTAGCAACTGACTCGCTCTCAGATAGTTCTTTCAACTGTCTAACAACTTTAGGAGCTGCACCTCTAAAATTAGCAAAGAACGCTTCGGCAGACTCATGTAGACCTTGGATTATTTTTTTCCCCATCGCTTCTGGAGAACCCGTGATCAGGACTTTTAAATAACCATGGCTATTCAATATCTCTTTGTGGAAAGGTTTGGCTACTTCAGGTGCAGTAGATTTAAGGTTTTTAAATGCAGCTTTGGTTATTGCTAATTCCGGGGAAGAGAGTAATTGCGACATGAATACCGAGCTGGATGATTTACCCGATCCGTAAGGACCAATTAGAGACCATGCTCTGGGAGCCTGCTGATTTGTAAAACCTTCAGAAATTCGACTAAATAACTTTAATGCTCTGGACGTTGGAATATAGGCATTGACTACCTCAACGGAGTTAGCATCTCGCTCTAGGTTAATTGAACGCGTGTAATGAGTATTTACATATACCTTATTCTTTATTGTCATGCTGCAATTCCCTTACTGGCATTCTTGTAATGTTGTTTTACGAACTCGATAGGATTAATATTTGTAGACATGTATAGCTGATGTTGTCCTGCTGTATCCCTTATATCAAATATATTAGGTATGAATCCTACCAATTTTTCTAATTTAGCGACGAGATCATTCTCAGTTAATCTAAATACCGATCCTATAGCAGGGTAGTTGTCTTTACTATACATAAAATCCTCAACAGGAATTGTAGTTGTTTCTTTCATAGCAAACATTTCACATACGGCAAAACCTAAGATGCCTAAGGGCAGGTCAGGTCTTGGGTTAGGACGTGACTGATAGCTTCGTCCACCTGCGGACTGTGTAACTAGCTTCAACAAAGCGAAAGGAGAATCTAGCGCATCTTCAATAGGGGTACGAGTATTTCCTTTAGATTGCGTGTACATCCTTGGTATCAATGTCGCGTCATTTTTTAATGTACCAAGCGATGGTTTTTTCTTATTCGTGACTTGATCGCTAACAAAGTCTGATAAAGCAGTAGTTAATTCTTGACCTGTGAACTCTGGCTTATGAAAACGGTTAAAAAACCAATACCATGATGTGGCTAATTCAGAATTGGTAGCAAGTAGCCAGTGGAGCAACCATATTGTGGCTTCGTCTTCTAAATAGGGGTCTAGGCCATTATCTGCTAGTAAGCATATACCTAATTCAGTGGGAACATTTTCTACAGGGTCAATCATACGACATGCTCGCAACCAATATTTTATTGCTGCAACCATATTTTTACCGACACCTAATTTAACTGTCGCTTCGTCAGATTCAAAGATCTTGCTGCCATTTTTAGCAGTCATGGCCTGAAAACCCTTTGACAACCAGCCATAACGAACTGCAAATGTCTCATGACGACCAAATGCCATTTTATCTGGATTGAACTTCATCTCCGAACCCCCTTAGCTTTACCCACTCCTTCAAGTGGCAATGATTGCTGTCCTTTTTCGGCTAATAATTGACCTACATTTTCCAAAAACCACGCTTTTAGATTAGTGCCTTCCTTTCTCAAGACCGCGTGTAGCTCTTTTTTTAAATCAGGCTCAATCTCAATAACGACCCGCCCACTATTTCCGATACTCATGATCTATACCTGCGCTGTGCCATACCGATTAATTTATGTCATACAAATGAAGTTATGTCACATAATTTATGTCACATAACATAATATTCCATTATAGAAGTGATGACCTAAAAGCACAAATGGACGCTGTTTAAAATATGTGCAATTTTATCCATGAAACGCTAAGGCAGCCCTTAAATATAATCTTCTTGATAAACGTACTATTTTGATGCTTTTAGCATGGTTCAACATAATCAGATTAGTGGTTCCAAGTATGGGACCAGATACTAGCTGTCCCAGCCATATTTGAGGGCGATTATTTCCTTTTAATAATTTAAGTGATCGATATTCTTATTACTCCTCCTTTGCCACTGCTTTTGTTAGTTGCTGGCTTCTAAGAACTTCTCAGTCAAAGACAACTGAAAAACTAAACCCAAATATATCCTTTGGGCGGTTTCCCCCAGCTATTTTCTGGGTGAGCCTCCGGTTTTATCAGTACCGTCATACTCTGCTGAAGCAGAGTATGACTTGTCTATCCCTTCGTAGTCCTTTGTTCAAAGCCATAACAAAAACAATAACAAAGGAATTCATTATGCCTAATCATGTAACACATAAATTTACCGTTAAAGGTACAACATCTGAACTTCAAAAATTCTATCTTCAATGTTTTACTACATCTAAAGATTGTCAGGAATTTGATTTCAACTCACTAATTCCACAACCGAAAATTCTTCTCAATACTATAGCAGGTAACACTCAGGAGATGACTACGCCAGAATACAAGGCATTAGAAGCCGAAGCTGTCGAACAAACCGGATGTAAAAACTGGTATGACTGGTGTTGCACATATTGGGGAACTAAATGGAACGCGTATAGTTGTTATGTTGCTCAAGAAGAGGAAGAAATCTTTCTTGAATTCGACACAGCATGGTCTTGTCCTGAGCCGATATTTGACAAACTTGCTGAACAGTTCCCAACACTGGAGTTTTGTGGCTACGCACTTGATGAGGGTTATGGCTTTGGTGCTGAGATAATTATCAAAGATGGTGAAGCATCTGTAGAATATTTAGATGCTAAGATTCTTAGCTTCGCATCAGAATTCATATAGCCCTGATAAAAGCAGTCTGGCACAACTGGACTGCTTCCCATGCATGGGTTTACTTCCTATCTTGAAGATTATGCCTTGTACGAGTAGAATCGCTGTGTCGGTGTAATATCGGCATTATCTGGTACATTATGCGAATTATGTGCGAATCAGATCTTATAACTTGTTGAATTAATTGAAATTGCTGTATCCGGCCCCGGGCACCAGCTCTGTTTTTCTTTTATCTCGTCTATGTGTTGTTGCAAGCACATTTATCTGCTTCCCTACTTTCCTTTCTGGCGCTTGCCTTGCATCCCTTAGTATTATTTTAGAATTT
>Ga0316205_10002153_pt1 | contig 21419 bp, 21 predicted proteins | sample 3monthpyrite_MG_FD_204941 | JGI IMG/M metagenome (GOLD analysis project Ga0316205, IMG submission 204941) | Microbial mat bacterial communities from mineral coupon in-situ incubated in ocean water Damariscotta River, Maine, United States -... | ecosystem: Environmental > Aquatic > Marine >... | reverse complement strand
AGCCCACTTGTAATTGGGGTTGGTATCGGCGAACACTTTATTGCATCAGATGTCAGTGCGCTGTTACCCGTAACGCAACGATTTATTTTTCTTGAAGATGGTGATATTGCGGAAATAACAAAAGAAAAACTTGTTATTCGCAATGCTGAAGGAAAAATTGTTGATCGTCCAATAAAAGAAAGCGAGTTAACGGCGAACGCTGTTGAGCGTGGTGAGTTCCGTCACTACATGCTTAAAGAAATTTATGATCAACCTATGGCAGTGGCAGATACGCTTGAAGGCCGTGTTACTGCAACACAAGTGATTGAAGAATCTTTTGGCCCCCAGGCCGGCGAAATATTTGATCAAATAAGCCAAGTACATATTATTGCATGTGGCACCAGTTACCATGCCGGTTTGATTGCACGCTATTGGTTTGAAGCTCTGGCAGGTGTTCCATGTATAGTGGAAGTGGCGAGTGAGTTTCGCTATCGAAATCCAGTCGTCAGAAAAAATGCCTTACTTGTTACGTTATCACAGTCAGGGGAAACAGCGGATACTTTGGCGGCATTGAATGAGGCAAAGTTAAGAGGTTATAAACATTCATTGGCGATTTGCAATGTGCCAGAAAGCTCTTTAGTGAGAGAGTCCGACCTTTGTTTGATGACGCGTGCTGGCCCTGAAATTGGTGTTGCATCAACCAAGGCTTTTACGACTCAGTTAGTCGGCTTGATGTTGTTGGTCATGGTTTTGGGGCGCAGACATCAAATGGATGCCAGCCTGGAAAAAGAGCTGGTTAAAGAACTGAGTGCATTGCCATTAAAAATCGAAGATGTGCTTAAGCTCGATAATCAAATTGAAAAACTTGCTGAACAGTTTGCAGATAAACAGCATGCATTATTTCTCGGTCGTGGCACACAATACCCTGTTGCAATGGAAGGCGCATTAAAGCTGAAAGAGATTTCATATATTCATGCGGAGGCTTATCCGGCGGGCGAACTCAAGCATGGCCCGTTAGCTTTGGTTGACGCTGATATGCCTGTTATTGCTGTTGCGCCTAATGATGCGCTGCTTGAAAAATTGAAATCTAATTTACATGAAGTGAAAGCGCGTGGTGGTAAATTATTAGTTTTTGCTGATTGCACCGTGCATGTTTCCGCCGATGAGGATATACAGATTATTGACGTAACCGCTGTGAGTGATCATGTTGCACCGATTATTTTTACAATTCCTTTGCAGTTGTTGTCGTATCACGTTGCAGTTTTTAGAGGTACAGATGTTGATCAACCGAGGAACTTGGCAAAATCTGTAACAGTGGAATAAGTTAATTGCGGTTTTCAGTATATATTATTTGATGAGAATAAAGTCGTAACTTCTATAATAAAGTCGTAACATTTTTAGTAGGGCCTATAATAAAGTCGTAAAATTTAGGGGCAATAGGCCGTACTGCCTCATATAACTTGGCTATTCATACCATAGTTTAGAATTTTTGCTTAATTGCGAAGCAAGACATTAGTGTTTTTCTATCAAACTTCTAATTGCCGTCAAATCAAGCCCTTTGTGTTGGATATACTTTTGTCTGATTTTGAAGTTTGGGGTACTGTCGTAATATGTGGACGTACGTCATAAGCTTGGGAAGCTCCTGTGCTGCCATTGTACTACGCCCGCTAACAGCTTGTGATTTCAAAGTTTACAGTTAACGATGGGGTATTGTAACTACCTTGTGGTATGAGTAATGGTATGACTGTTGATGTGGTGAGTTTTGTTACCAATCCTTTGTTTCCACATTCTGATTGCCTGAGAGTTACCATCTGATGTCACCAACACGTCTCGGTTATGTGTCGCTGATGGCGGATGATGTTTGTGCCTGTTACTTTTCAATCATTTTTTCTCGTAGTGATTTTAGTTCTTTTTTTGCTTTCTTTCTGAAGTCATCTAGCTCCGCCTTTAGCTGAGTTACCACTTCATCAATTTCAGAATCACTCATTAGTTGAGGGCTTAAGAGAATGTTATCATTATCCTTTGAATGAGCCCCCAATGTTAAGTATACAAAAGGCGATGTTGGTAAATCACCTTTTTTCCATTTTCTTGCTGGGCTATAAATCGAAAGTCGGTGCATGGGCCTCTCCACGTGGCGTATCTGGTTGGAGTTGTTTTGAGCAATAACGAAAGTAATGCTCTATTGTTACCAAGTAAATTATACCCCAATCGGGTTTTCCTGACTTTAGCGAAGGAATCTCTTTTCCATGGATGAAGTATAGGTCATTAAGGTGTTTAGAACAGATAGTAACTAGATTAGGTTTTAATCCCATCATCTTGTGGATAGGCTCTACAGTATCTGAATTCATGTAACTCTTTAAAATTATCGGATACGCTTTTATTATATCCGGTTTTTTATTGTATTCTATGTTTAGTGAAGGTGCTTCTCCTTGAAAAGCATCAGCTTGGGCGTTTAGACGCTCTGACTGTTCTTTGTGTTTTTCTGTAAGTTCTCCGATCTCACTACATGCTTGTTTATCGCCCATGGAGCAGCGCTCCATTAAACGATCAAGAAAATCCTCAGCAGCAACATGAGTGGGAATCATCACAGAGATGCCGAGAGACATTAAAAGCAAATACATAAAAATGAGTGTAACTTTCTTCACCATATTATTATTCTTTATCACCTGATAATGACACAGCCCCCAGTAAGCAGTTAACTGCTTGATTGGGAATAGTTTACATCTGATCGTTGGGCAGAGTCACCATCAGGTGGTACGAATAATGGTATATTTACATGGGTATCATAAGTTAAGTAAAGTATTGGGGTTATTATATAGCTATATAGCTTAGGATCGAAATATAGTAATTTACTAGACAGAATTAGGATTACGAATTGTAACAAGTTAAAGGGGTAATGATGACACCATTCCTAAGAATTGTTGCTGTGGTATCAGTAATAATAATTGCATCATGTGCAGCATATCAACCACGCCTCGGGATGACATACCAAGAATGGTATAATCACTGGGGTGGATCAAATAACTGGGGGGTGCCCAGGCTTGTCAGTGCACAAGAAAATATTGAGGTATGGACACTTGATGACGGAGTATTTTTATATTTTCAAGACAACCGCCTATTTAAAGTTAATCAGGGACAACTGTTTCAAGAAAGAAATCAATTAGAAATTATCAATAGATAGCAGTGATTGTTTAGCTGAAATATGGACTACAACATGGTTGTTGACTCAGAGCTATTAGATTTGAGCATTTCCGATAGATTCTTCGTGTATGCTGAAGCTTATTGTAATGCCGCAACAGCGTTAACTAAGCAAATGACTGAAGAATCTAATCAGTTAAATTGGCCAAATGCAACCGTTGTATTGATGCTATCAGCCCATGCTGTTGAACTATTCCTTAAAGGAGCAATTTATCTCAAAGACTTGAAAGCCAATGTTAACCACCACAACATTGATAAACTTGCTGAAATATATTCCCAAAAGTATACAGGCTCTACTTTTTATTTTGATATTCCATTCAAGACAGAGTATCCGGGAAAGTCTGACGCAGAAATTAAAACGTTAAAGAATCAATCTAATTTTCCTACTTCAAGTATGCTTTACCGATATCCTACGGCCACGAGTGAAGAGGAATGGAATGGAGCCTATGGTTTTGAGCCATATTCGTTTCTAGCAGTTTTGAAACAACTTACGAATGATTTCAGTAGAGTTAAAAAATGCTTCACTGAATAATAATGATTAGTGGCTCTATATAATGTAGAATTTCCATGAATCACACATCAACAGTCATACCATTACTCATACTACAAGGTGGTTACAATACCCCATCGTTAACTGTAAACTTTGAAATCACAAGCTGTTAGCGGGCGTAGTACAATGGCAGTACAGGAGCTTCCCAAGCTTATGACGTACCTATGCCACTACAGAATTAAATCGTGGGTGCCATTCTGTCGTTTGCATGGCAATCATACAACGGATTAATTTATGCTTGGCTCGTTATAAAATACAGGCAGTGGTAACCTTTCTTTACTTTTTTTGTGAAAGTAGTTTTTCAAAATTACATATGTGCCTGTATTTTTCGGGCTGTTTTTGTGGGCGCACAACATATAAAAAATAAGATATACGTGGGGATTGCAACTAAGGCGGAAATAAATGTGACGGCTAAAATCTTGTTTATCAAAGGTGTTGAAAATAAAAGTATTGCTGCGGTTATGTTTAGCCAATAAACCACAGATATGGCGACTAAGGAAAAAGCCATTAGATGAAGTATTATTTCCTTTTTCCGATTTATTTTGATCGTGCCATTCGGCTGAATGTAGCCGGCGAATACGGCAAGGCGTAGTTCACGGACAGAAAACCCTTGCGATTGTAATTTCTTGTAAGCCGTAAGGGCAGTCTTTGTCAATGGCCGGCCATATTGCCAAGCACGATGTGCTGAAATAAATCGATCCTTGTATTTTTGTTTTTTAAAAACATTGGGTTCACTATCCAGTTGTTCAAAACGCCAAGCGTTATAACGATAGCGTAGATATTGAAAAAATGAATCGGTGAGAACTCTTTCGAGCCGTTTGGTAAATGAAGGCCTAATATTTTTGGCTGAAATCTTTTTTAGAATGGAGAAAATTTGTTCAGCTTTTTTTTGATCTTTTTTCATATCTTTAGGTCAGGCTGATTCATAGTAACGTAAGGCTTCCCAGTCAATTTCATCGAGAGGTGTTTCTGCTACCGCCCGAGAAATAGAAAGCATCAGTGCGCTGCGATATTCTCGTTCTAATAAGCGTCCTCGTGAATCCCTGCATATTTCATCGACTAGTGAAAATATTTTTTGGAGCAATTCCGGTTCAAGACAGATTTTTCCGCCACTTGCGACTGAGCGTTCGCCCGTTAATAAATATCGGAAGTCGACCCCTTTCATAGTGATCCTCGATAGATACTCGATTGAAGGTGTACGTTCACCTTTTTCATAAAGGTACTGAGTCGGGCGCCGAACACCCGCTGCCGAACCGAATTCTTCCTGTGTCATGTCTAGGCGTTTACGCTCTTCGAGCAAGCGTTTTCCTAGCGTTTCCTGGTCAAAAAAGATATCATCTGAAGACATTATTAGAGGTATATAATAGCTATTGATAACAGTTGGTGTCAGTAATTCTAGCATGATTTTACAGCTCTGTAGAGAGGGTGATTTTTGCCATGTTGAATTTCAGTCGTATCCGTTCAATTTTTAGTTTCTCTAATGTATTTGGAGCATCGGAGAGCTTTACCGAGGATAAACCATGAAATTCTGCACTTCTGCTTCCGAAGGTCTGTGTGTTGGATGTGATGAAATGGGCGCCAATGAAAGCAAAAAATGCTGAAAAGAATCGTGATAACCATACAAAATGTATTAATAAAGTGAGGGCGAGCAAATGAAATAGCTAATTTTTGGCAATAAAAAAGCCAGCACAATCAGATAATTGGCCAGCTTTTTCCGCCTGTTGTGACAGACGATACATACAATTCGCACTTGAAGTATCGCTCCTTCCCACAGCCGCGTCAAGCCCCTTATTGTCAATTTTTTGTGCTGAAGCCAATCAGGCTCAGCCGTCCATGAAATGTTGATGGCTGTTAGATAGTTGTCGTGACACAAAACCGTATTCGGCAACAGATAAACGTGGGAGAAATATTATGTCACGCAGACCAAAAATAACGGTTGAATTAATTCACAAGTGGATTGAAGCGGGTTACGGACAGGGGCACGGTGAAAATTACCAACCCTTTTTACAGATTCGTCGTTGGAATCCATCAGCAGTTTCATCACAAGTTGTTGGTTGTATCACATCCAGTAAATCGCGCGGCGCATTCCTAAGTCGGAATGAATGGAAGGTTGCACACGCGCTTGTTTGGTGCGGTGCGGAGGTTCGGATGCAATATCCGGCTTGGTCATGGCCACATCCCCATCCACTCTATGGTTTGCATCCTGATTATCAATCTAAGCAGACATGGTCGAGAGGGATGCTTGCAATTTGCACCGACATGGGGATCGACCATGGACTCTTTCCAGGAACACAAATTCCTTATATCTGGACGCTCGATTTTGTTCTGACTTTTTGGATGGAGAATCAGAAACCAGTTTGTTCAATTGTCTCTGTGAAGCCAGTTTTTGCGGAACGTTTTATCAACCCAGACGTTTTGGATAGATCATTGAGCAAACTCGAAGCAGAAAAACGTTATGCCCGTGAGTTAGTTATTAATTATGTGATTGCAGGTCATGAGCTCTTTCCTGAAAAGCTAATTACGCAACTTGCATTATATCGGTCAGCAGCGGCACTGCCTGAAAAAGATTGTCGGTACTATATCTTGCAACGATTTCTGGATAAGTTTTCAGGCGTGGCTTATCAGCACCCTGTCAGTGAATGGGTCAATTGGATGCAGACCGATTTCCATACGACTTATGCGCAAGCTTTATTTGTTGCTCATCATTGTCTCTGGCATCAATACATCGATGCTGATCTGACAAAACACATTGATTACAAGAGAGTGCTCGCCCCAGGTGGTCGAAAGATTCGTGAAAAATTGCGTAAAGCATTGATCGGGGGGGACGAATGAAGTCACTAATATATGGGGATTGCGTAACACCGACTATAGAGGAAGGTTTGCTGGCGAGTACTCATCGCATATTGAGTGTACGGCGCGCAGAAAATAGGGTCATTATGATTCCTGTTGAACCTAAACGATCGGGCAGGCGAATGTATTATGTTGGATATCATGTTTTTAATTTGAATGAGGTTGAGGAAGCGTTATCTCTACCAAACGGTGGCTTACGAATAGTAAATGTTAAATCCAGATCGATCATGTTTTTGAATGATCAGGAGCTGTTTGAGAGATTCCCGCCGCCTGATAGTTCTTCCGTATCTTCTCAAATCGCACATCGAAACGAACGTTGGAATTTAATTGAGTCACTGATCAGAGGGGAAGTAGTTACGTTACTTTTTGAGCGAGAATTATTTGCAGATGTTGTTAAGTCATATGCAGAAAAAATTTCCACGAATCCCTCTGATGTAAAAAAAATAGTGAGACAGATTAAACAGGCTCTATTTCAATATTGGGCCGGCGGTTCCTGCAGAAATGCTTTGCTACCATATTTTGTTAATTGCGGCGGTCGTGGGAAACGAAAAACAAGGGGCGATAAAAAACTGGGTTGCCCGAATGCACCAACACGAAAAGGAATTACCAATCATGAGGGCTATCAACTTTCTGAGGATGATTTTGAAATAATCAAGCACTGCTGGGATCATTTTCTAGTACGTGGAACAACGGTTAGCTATGCATATAGGCGAATGTTGCGAGAGTTTTATTCAGACGAAGAAACGACTGAAAATGGCAGCATAAAAAAAGTATTGTGGCCTGCCAACCAAAGGCCGACCGAATCGCAGTTTCGTTGGAATGGTAAACAGCTCACAGGTAAATCAGCACATCAAAAGCTCGCACCACCCAATTATTTTGAACACATAGAGCGCGCATTGACGGGCACTGCGAACGATGGTGTTACTGCAGTGGGTCAGCAAGCCTGCGTGGATTCCACGCCTACTGATGTTGAGTTAGTGTCAATTATGTCGCGGATGGACAGAATTGGAACGGCGAGCAGAATTCTGCTTGTTGATGCATTGTTTGGTTATGTTCCCGGATTTTATATGGGGCTGAAAGCCCCGAGTTCAAAAACAGTAAAACTCGCATTTCTTCATGCGTTGTCAGATAAGCGGGTGTGGCTTGAAGATTTGGGTTTGGGTCACACAGCAGATGATTGGATTCCTCTGCAGTTCACACATGCAATCTCAGACAACACGGACATGCGTGCTGAGGAAGTTTACTCAGGTCTGTTGGATAGTAGCATTATGATGTCCATTGAGCATATACCCACCTATCGATCTGATATGAATGCTGTGGTTGAAACTCGGCATCATATTATACATCGAATGGCTGATCACAAATTACCTGGCACTACATATGGTCGGCGAACAGAACGTGGTGAAAAACAAGCTGCTTTTCGTGCGCGTCTTACCCTTAAGGAAGCGACCAGGGAAACAGCTCGGGCAATTCATATATATAACACGATCGAGCATGATGATATTGATCTACCAATGGCAATGCAACGCGATGGCGTCAAGCCATCCCGATTAGCAATGACCCGTTGGGCAATGGAAAATGGAATGTTGGCATGTCACCTAATGGATATTGATGAGGCGAGAGCGCGTCTCCTACCTTTAAATAAAGGTACATTCACTGAGAACGGAGTTAAATTGCTGCATCCCGATATAGGAGGCAAACGCACATTTATAAAAAAACTCCGCTATGTTTGTAGTGATCCTCGGATTTTAATACTGATGGAGCAGGCACGCCTTAGTGGAAATTTTGATGCTTATTTTAGAGTTGATCCCAGTAATCTTCGTCATATTTGGTATATGGATAAGGAGGCCATGGTACTTATTCAGCTTAACCTAGCCACTAACGATCCAGATTTGGTTTTTGAGGCAACGTTAGATGATGTGATTCAGATTGCAGAAACTGATAAGACAACTCGATTTCATATACGAGAAAATCGTGACCGGACGTTAAGTGATCTTGATGAAGAAATAGAGAATACAACTCGGTTGGCTGAAGATGCATATAAAGACGAACTAGCGCAGCTATCGAGAAAGCTATCTAATAAAGAACTCCTAAGAAATAAATTAGAAAATCGACAAAGAGAGTTAGAAAAGAGTTTCATGGGCGGACCAATCATATGCCCTGAAACGTGCACAGAGAATCATTTAAATCAAACGAAACAGGTTTTTGATAATGACACCAAAGAGAAAAAATCCGGCAACGGAACAGTAAAAGAAATGGAAAAAAATATTTTTACACTGGCACTGGAAGGCTGTGAAGATGACGAATAATAGCGATGTTCCTAATCCATTGCTTGAACGGCTTCCTGTTTTTAATGACATACAAGAAGTGGCGTATCAACTACGTTACTTACCGCTTAAAAATACTAATGTCAAAACGTTGAGTGTTATGAAAAGAATTGAACTTCTTGTGTGTGAGGCCGCTCCATTTGAGCCGACAGTGCAGGCCGTAAGGATTGCATGCACGCTTGTTGGTATGTTGTATGGCAGTTATGAATCTCGAAACCCTGTTGTTATTAAAAATCGACAGGATTTGTTAGTCCTACTTGCTGCAGGAGCGCGTGGGTTAGAAAAAATACCGAAAATTTCGCATGGTCAAGTCTCAGCACAGGTTATCCAGGGGGTTACAGGCGTGGGGAAAACGGTTTTATTAAAACGGTTATGTTCACTGATTCCACAAGCGATTGTTAGGGGGCCTAATAAGGAGACAGGTTGGCAGCAGTGTGTTCAGATTACGTACTTGCACGTACCAATGTCCCACGACGGCAGTCGGGGTGGCCTCCTTCACGGAATCTTTTCTGAAATAGACAGTCTCCTGGGAACTCGGCACGCGATAGATGTGCCAAAAAAATATACGGGTATTGAAAAACAGGTTGTGCAAGTATGTGCGCTTTTACATACGCATTATGTGGGGTTGTTAATTATCGATGAATTGCAGAGCAGAAACATAGTGACATCGGTACAGAGCGATAAGATGCAGTTATTTTTGCTATCGATTATGAATTCTGGCATTCCGCTTGTATTGGTAGGTAATCCGCTTGGGTTCACATGGATTGATGATTTTAGTCAAGATTTGCGTCGACTTTATAACCTCCCGCCAGAAGTTATACATCCGGTCGGCGCGATTAACGAGGTTGGTGAAAAGGATTGGAATGCAATATTTAAAGGTGTTAGCAGCTACTATGTTTTGAACGATCCAGTAAAAAATATATCGCACTTGAAGAAAAAATTACTAAAGCTGTCAGGAGGGATCCCTGATCTTGCTTTTAGCATCTGGAGAGCTGCCCAGAGAAATGTGCTGCAGAGTGGAAAAAATCTGATGTCATCAGATGATTTACAGGCTGCTTACGATAGTCGGGGATTCGACAAATTACGGCCGTTGGCAGAAGGATTCTATAACAAAGATCCTATTATTCTTTCCCGCTACGAAGATAGTAATTGGCATTACTATGCTGATACATGGGGGATAAAAATAAACCAAGATGATATTCAGCCTAATAAACCATTGTTAATCAATGCTGTTGGAACGAAAAAAAAACGGACGCCAAAAAAACGAGTATCAGAACAGTCTAAGCTCAAGGCGAAAATAACGCGTGAAAAAAATAAAGACGCGGCTCGAAAAAAATTAACGCAAGAGCTGTCAGAAGACGATATTCGTTCAGCGGGTATCCAACAGTACTTGTTGGATAGCCTGGAAGGTCTTTCGAAAATATGATGCCGCTATTCATGATTGGTATGACTAATACTATTAGTTCATTGTTAACTTAATATGTCATTATTTCACGTTGTTCCCTGGTCGTTTGCTGAGCAGCGGATTGTTTTTGTGTGGTTGGTTGATACGTATACATTACAGTGGGTGATGATATAAGTGTCTGAGTAGACAATAATATCGAAACAATTTCCTTTATTAGGTCGGTGCGTTGCGGGAATTTTGTAACTAACTCAGCGACGTGTCGTTGGCATTTTGATATAGAGCCATTTCTGGCACATTCACCTATTTGTTTGAGAATACGATTTTGATATTCCTTAAGCGATTCTGCCAGCGCATCAATTATTTTCACAGTTTCTGGAAGATCGCCTGCCATAAGAGCTGATTGGTATTTGATTTCCACCTTACTACGTAATAACATTTTTGTGATCCAGGCAGGATCGGATGATTCAATATGGCGAGCATAAAAGTCTTTTAACTGTTGCGCCGTATTTACATCCACCGATGAAGGGCACCCCTCTGAATGTTGTTTTTTCTTAATGTGTTTAGTAGGTAGAAAAGAATCAAGCCACGTCGGATAGTGTTTCATCATCCATTTATATGAAGCTCTCGAATAATTACACAATGTATTTCTGTTGGCATTGGGCGTGTCTTCAATGAAGGCTAGGATTATCCGTTTGTTTTTTCTGAATCTTGCACGGTGTACAGCCTGTTTGCGTCTGCTATTAAATTCTGGATTCGATTCTAGATACGTTTGTAGCGATTCGTATCCAATGCTGTGTTTCTTTGCAATCTTTCTTAAAGATGGCTCTCTTAGTAAATCTTTGATTAATGCTAGTGTCCATACAATTCGAGTTCGAAGTTGAGCGGCGGAATGGGCCGGAGGCTCTATTGTACTGACAGCCTGGCGTTGTAGTGATTTTAGATACTCAGCAGGGCTTTCAAAAAGACTATTCAGCAAGAGTAGATTGGCAAGGGCATGGCTGCGATAGGCATGGCCGGAGACGAACATGCTAGGCCAGTGAGATGTTGGTCCGTGAGAGAATGCTAAAAAGAGTTGATCAAGAAATTGGGCGCCATAATGAGAATCCAAAAAACATTCAAGTCGTCGAGGGTAGGAAGCAGGCACGCCTGGCTTCCTAGGTAAATCACTCACCTTGCTTAAAATAACCTGACATCGCAGTGACGTAGATATATCAGGGAGGGCATTTTCATAGGCAGCGTAGACCCATTGGCTAAAACAACTCTGTGATGTGAATACAGTATGTTGATCTGCGTTATTAATTCGAGGTGATAAATTACAATCCGTAGTTGATACAACTAGTCCATGGTAATGGAAAATATTGGGATCACTTATATCTAATGGTCCGATCGGAGCGTTATGTATTGGGCAGGTAGAAACGCCGATAATCTGGTGTGTGCGGTGCGTATAGGCATACCCGATGGTTTGAAATTCTTCTTTAATACAATGCTCACAATACCAGCGTTCGTTTCGAAAAGGTTCGCTGTCATTGAAGCCGAAAAGTGTTGTCATGCCAGCAACCTTGTTTATACGGAACTTTTTAAATGCTTTGTCTCGTGTTTCAGCTTCTGCAAAGGGTAAGAAAATAGCGAGTTGACTGTGCTGTGTCACAAAATCCTCCAGTGAGGAAAAGGATTCTCCTGCAGGGGTTTGGAGGAAATGTGTCAGGCCACTAAAAAGCGGTTTCCCTATTCTAATATTGTGACTGCCAAATAACTCTGCCACCAGAGACTCCCATTTCGGCCATGCATTCTTGATCTGAATAGCCGCAACAAAACTCTCGATTGTTTGATCTGGATGAATGGATGGGATGTTCGCCAACATGAATTTACCCTTTTGTTTTGAACGTTGACTGAGTTTGACCTATGGCGTGAAGCAGTTGTTTCAGTGTTATCGCATGTACAGGTGTCCCGTCCCATAATTGCAGTAATGCCTTAATCAGATCTTGTTTGCTTTGCTCATCACGCTCGTACGGCGTATCCAGTGTTTTTGCATAGTTGCATAATTTCTCGACATTCTCTGAAACGCGCCGCATGTTCCCAGCGAGAATCCTGCTGACCTGGCTTTGATCAACGCCAGTGGCGTCAGAGATCTGCTGCTGTGTTAGTGATCCTTGTCTAACGTCGCTGGATAGGCGTTGGATCAGCAACAATATGTCATTAGGGATGGCCACATATATCTCGGAATATGCAAATATGCGATAGTATATGCAAGAAGTGTGAGGTGATCAAGAAGATTGCAGTGGCGGTGTATGCAGTGAGGTGATCTCTTAATTCCAGAGACTAGGGATGTGCTCAATCAGCCATTCGCGATCATGCATGTACAACCATTGATAACCATTTCCAGGGATTTTCCTGATTTGTTTTATGGGCAAACCAGGATTAACACGAACAGTTTTCAGGAAGGATTTACGGTATTTTTTCTGGTTAATTTTATGGAGAGCTGATTGCCAGGCTTCAAGTAATTCTGGCTCTGATGCAAGAAGACGATTCAAGGAGACAAGAGAGATATCGATCGTATCAACAATATTTTTTTTTAAGGCCCCTCTTTTCAGTTTGTTACGCACTTTGCTGAGTATTGCGGGATGCAACTTTTTCGTACGGGCGGTGTAATGAACATTATGACGTTTAGCCCATTGGGTTCCAGTTGTGGTGCTGATGCCAACCTGATGAGCTGCGGCGGTAACGGAAAATCCTTTGACTGTTGCAAGGTGTGTGAATTCGTTGAGGCGTGGATCATCTTGGTCATCATTCACTTTATCTGGAGGGTTGATCCATTCAGGCGGATTCAGTTTAATTTCCTGATATCGGCCAATAAATTCATCCCATGTTTTAAACAACATGCTGATTAGTAACAGGTGTTTGAAGGGATGTCCTGCGCGGGGTTGCTTGCGAGCCATTGATCCTGCAAAGCCTCCGGTATCGGTATGTAATGATGTCAGAATGTGAAACCCAGGAAAGGATTCAAGCCCTGAATAATATTCGCATACAGCAGCGTTGAGTAGACGCATTCTCAAGTTGCCCTTTGCGGTTAACATCCCCTCTTCCTTTATTCTGCTTTGGTATGTCCAGCTGAGTGCCTGAGTAGTAAATGTACTTGGCTGCAATTTAGCCGCTTCATTTGAAAAAGTACTGAGCTTTACTAGTAATGACAAATGGGCATCATTGTCGATGGGGAGAGGAAATGCACCGGTTACTGCCTCAGGTAATAGCCATTCGCGCTGATGAACTGGCGATTGTGGTGTTTGAATATAGGATAGAGGGTAGGCATGTTTGTAGCATGCAAGTGATGATGGAAACTGATGTTGAAGATGCCAGAAAGCCCTACCATACTCCGACCGATCTTCGTTTAGACAATGTTGGCAGAACTTAAGGGGATGAGCCCCGCCAATCCTGCTTGCAGGTATGCCGAGCTTATACTTTAATTGGGGGTAGCTGCCTTTACACACTTTTGTAATGATGTTTTTTGAAGTTTCTTCATCCTGGAATGCCAGGAAGTAACCGAGCAGCGTATGATGCAAGGCGAGTGTTTTAGAAGAGCCTAGATGACCGTATGTCTTATTCTGGAGTATATTCAAACATGCAGGAAAATCGTGTAAAAGTGCAGCGTATGGGGTGCCAAAAAGTTGTCTGCTAGTTTTCAGGACGTTGGAATTTCCATTCCAGAGATGCACATGGCCGCACCAGCTATAGAGTGTCTCATCAGGTAACAGCGACGGGAGGTTTGGCAAGTAAAACGGGAGCGCCTGAGTATCCATAGCCAAATCTAACACCATGCTGAGGACTCAGGTTAATCTTTAATCACTTTTTACCGTCATATTACTCTGGCATTAAATGTTGTACATATTGGCTATATTAGCCTAAGTTTCGATATGCCTCTTAGTAAGATCACATCCCAGGTTAATAGCTTGCTACCAAATTATTGCTATCTAGCTACAGGAAAGTTATCTGATTATCAAAATGAACTTGCCTCAATAGAATTAAAATACATTGATGAATGTAGCCCTTCTAGAAAAAATGAATTTAGGGCTGGTAGGTCTATAGCCAAGGAAGCGGCTAATTTTCTAGGAGTCGAAATATTATCCATAACTAAGGATAGCAACGGTTGTCCGCTATGGCCCGACCCAGTTGTTGGTTCAATTTCACATAAAGCAGGCTTCTGTGGAGCTTTACTAGGATGTAGAGGCACTTATTCATCGATAGGTCTAGATATTGAACTAGTAGAACATCTACAAGAAGATGTATGGAAGATTTTTGCAGCTGCACATGAGATTGAACAAGCAAATACTTGCAATATGGAAGCATCAGTATTTGCTAATTTAATTTTTTCAGCGAAAGAGGCATTCTTTAAATGCCTTTACCCACTCTACTATCCTTCTAACCCTACTCTTCCAGATATAGCGATAATGGTAGAGCCTATCAGTCATTCTTATTTCGAAACTCAGATAACTTTCGATAATAAGAAATTTCATGGTGGTATTGTTTTTGACTCAAAAATATTAATAAGTTGGGCTTTAATAAAAAACCATTAGATTTGTTTGATATTCGAACACTTATCCCCTACTATGTTAGGTAATCGCACAGAGGATTAAATGTATGTCTACCAATAATTCGACATCGATGCTTTCTTATAAGGGTTTCCTAAAGATTAAGGATGAGTTGTCAAAAAGAATAAAATCTGAACTGGAGGTAGAGATAGAAATGAGCGAATTTGAAACTGAAGATGAAAATGAAGAAGATTTATGGAATACCCCTCTAGTGGATTCAAAATCTGTAATCAAATTATCACCAATTGTTGAAGAAATGACCGGCCATAAAATAAAACCGGAATGGATTAAACCAGGTGGATATGATTCGTTAGAAGAAGCTGTTTCCCATTTAGTCCAACAATTAGAACTTGAGTTACAAAAAGCTGAGGGCTGAAGCCATGAGTGAAGACGCAAGATTAAACATAGGTTTACGATTGAGACAAGCTAGAGAATATCTTGGTATTTCTCAGGGAGAAGCTTCAGAAGCTTCAAATATTTCCAGATCCGCAATTTCTCTTATTGAAACTGGTAAAAGAAAACTTGATACGGTTGAGTTGATGGAATTAGCTAAATTATACCAACGTCCTATGGCATATTTTACCGATGATGATTTTTCAGTTGAACTAGATCCTGATGCGGCCGTATTTGCTAGGAGTTTTTCTGATCTTTCAGAAAGCGATAAAGAAGAATTAACTCGTTTTGCAGAATATTTAGCCATGAAGAGTAAAGGATAATTATGGATACTAATGCAATTCGAAATGCGAAGTTAATGGGGGCACGCGCTGCTGCTGAAGTGCATCAAAAGTTAGGAATAAGAGATAAAATCAAGGAAGGTGTTGAGCAAGTAGATATATTTTATTCAATTAATGAATTAGATATTTCGATATTATGTAAACCCCTAGAGGGATTGTTGGGCGCATATTTTAGCAAGCCCGATAAAGGCATTATAGTTACTACTAACCGTCGACTCCCCATACAACGTTTTACCGCTGCTCATGAGCTTGGTCATTATTGGCTTAAACATGAAGAAAGTTTAGATACTGAAAAATCTATAAAATTAGCAAGACAGGGTGTTACAAATATACCACTCCAAGAAATAGAAGCAGAAGCTTTTGCATCAGAGTTTTTATTACCAAAGTTATTAATAATAAAAACTGCAAAAAAACAAGGTTGGAACCACGTCGAATTAAAAAAACCTAACATCGTATATCAACTTTCTTTGCGAACTGGTACAAGCTACGATGCAACTAGACTGGCATTGTTAGAAAATAATATCATTGATATTAACACAGCAAGAATCCTAAGAGATATACAGCCAAAAATAACCAAAAATAATATTCTTGGAAATGAGCGGTTAGAAAATCCATGGTCAGATGTATTTCTGGTAACCTCAGGTGAGAATGGATCTACGATTCAAGCTAGTCCAGAGGATACAATTATAATTGAACTTCCAGAGCACTCTAACGGAGGTTATTTATGGTCGGAAATTGGTAGTGATGAAAAGTTAGAATTAACCAGTGATGAAACTATTCATGTTGACGAGAACAACATTGGTAGTATTAATAAGCGAAGATTGAGTTTGCGTGGTAAGAGCAACACCAAAGCCAAGATACATATTGAAGAACGACGGCCTTGGGAAGTAAATAAATATCCATTAGAAACTTTTGAGATAAATATAAACTTTGAAGGAAAAGAAGAAGGGCTTCCAAGGGCAGCTCGTGCATGTGTGTAAAGTATGATTCAGAACCAAGCGTTCTGATTGATTTACGGAACAAATTACCTCCAATAAGAGATCAGGGGTCTCGTCCATTATGTCTAGTGTTTGCAGCGAGTGATCTGAATACATTTATACATAATGAAAAAGAAGCATTTTCTGTAGAGTATTTATCATACTATTCTTATAAAGAAGCAGGAAAAACAGATTACTCGCAAGGTTTAACTTTCCAAGCAGTAAGCCAAGCATTAGAAAAATATGGACAACCTTACGAAAAGGTAGCTCCATACAACGTATTTTCAACAAAGCCATCCATCCCTTCGGTTGCGTATAAAAACTTATTTTTTGCAGAAGGTAAAAAACAATTAGATTTAGTAGATGATTTAATAAAATCTCTTGATAAAGGGTGTGCGGTCATAATTATTACGAAATTAACCCCTGGCTTCTTTAGTCCAATAAAATCAAATGTCATTGATGATGAGATAGGTAATACAGGGAATCATGCATTAATCGTGGTTGGCTATGGAGAATATGCGGATAAAGAAGTTTGTTTTCTTATAAGAAATAGCTGGGGTGAATCTTGGGCTAATAGTGGTCATGCATGGCTAACATCGAAATTTATATCAAATAGAACTTTTATGTCGCTGAGATTATCAAAAATATCATGATACCTATTTATGGAAAAACTAACGAGGAAGCTTGGTTTAGGGCAATAAATTATTTTGTTGATAACAAAAAAGATATCGAATACAACTTGATTTTGGAAATAGAGCAGCCTGTTGCCACTGATGTAAGGTCAAAAGAAATTAGAAGGAGAATAGATAGCTTGCTTAAAGGAGCAAATAAATATTCTATAAACACTGTAGCGGAAACAATATTTCCTGCTGCTGAATATAAAAGGCATGGTGCTAAGGGAGTGATGGAAATATATCCTGATGTTATATATCCACAAATAAAATGTAAATCGGATAATAGTAAAGGAACGTATGCATTACGTTTAGTAAGAGGGGTTGATTCAAAGGGCAATCAATGCAATCCATTAGAAAGTGTGCTTGTGAGACTTAAATCACAAATTAATAGGGATAATGGTGCTATTAGATGCGCTTATGAACTTCCTTTAGATGATGTTGGAACGATAGCAATAAACAGAAACGATAAGTCCATTATGGGCTTCCCTTGTTTAAGTCATTTAAGCTTCAAATTAAATGAAGATAGAAGCAAAATTATTTTAACAGCATTATATCGATCACAAGATTATGTTCAGAAAGCTCTTGGAAATTTGCGAGGATTAGCCAGATTGCAGAGTTTTGTGGCAAGAGAGCTTGGTATTTCTGTGGGTCCTTTAGTTTGTCACTCAACGTATGCCAGACTTGATATGCACACTAATCTAGGTCGAACAAAAATAAGTACTTTTATTGAAAATATTAAGGAAAATTTCGATGAATGCGTATGAGTATCAACTTGAAGCAAAAAGGACAGAGCGGATTAATTGGGAAAATAAGCATGGCTCTGATATAGCTATATTAGGTGCAATCGGAGAAGTAGGTACCCTTGCTTCTGTTATTAAAAAACATCAGAGGGACGGTGAATCTTACGCATCATTTAATATTAACTTCATTGAGGAATTAGGTGACATACTGTGGTATGTGATGACAGTGGCATCAAGGTTAGGCATATCATTTAATGAATGGCCAAAATCGAATATAAATTTTCCAACAGTTTTTGAAGGAGTATATCGATTATATGATGATGTGACTGCTTTATATAAAAACAAGGCTACTTTAATAAATCCTACTACTGCTGATATATCTGAGCCAAAAAGCATAATCACCTCTATATTATGTGATTTATGTTCATTGGCAAAGTTGGCAAACATAACATTACCAGATGTCGCACAACAAAGTTGTGATAAGAATTTATCTTATTGGTCGCAGTTTAGCGATATGCCTGCGCGGGTATTGGATCGTGGCTATCCGACATATGAACAATTACCTAGGCAATTTAATGTCGATATTGTAAATATTAAAAGTGAAAGCGATACTATAATTCTAAAAATGAATGGTATCGCGATAGGCGATAGATTAACTGACAATTCATACATGGATGACGGGTATAGATTTCATGATGTATTTCATTTAGCAGGCGTGGCCACTTTAGGGTGGTCGCCTGTATTTCGAAGGATGCTTAAATTAAAAAGAAAGAGTAATCCAAAAACTGATGAAATTCAGGATGGTGCTAGAGCTGCAATAATTGAAGAAGCACTAATTAATCATATATTTGACTATGCTCGGAGTACTTCTAATTATTTAGAGGGGATGAAAAGGATAGACCTTGATCTTATCAAGCGCATACAGAATATGGTTCGTGGTTATGAGGTAGCAGAGTGTGAGCCTTGGGAGTGGCAAGACTGTATTCTTAAAAGTTATGAATTATTTAGACAGTTAAAAATACAAAAAAGTGGACGTTTAGTCATAGATGCGGATAAGCGATCAATCATATTGCAAAAACTTCCTTTGTAGCTGGATTGATTGTTTCATTTAAATTCCATTTTGGCGGATACCATGCTTTGATAGGAATAGGTTTAGGTTTAAATTTTTGTTTTATACGACTCCTTCCGCTTATACCCTGAATGTCAGGATGAGCAACACGAGAGTATTTATCCACTTCACAAAATAAATTCTGGCAATCAATGAGTTGAAGGGGGCGACCCCACAATGATTTAAAATTTAAACCAAGCCTTTCAAAGTGTATACCCTGATCTTCCATCATCATTTTAATGATATCTGGTTCACTATAATCACCCAAGCTAGTGAAACATTTTCTTATACCATCTAGTGCGCCAGGGCCTGGAACTACAAATTCCGCCTCAGAATAATCTAACCACTCTGAATAATTTAAGTCCGTTATAAACTGATAAGCTAGGAAGCGCCCAAAAGACTCCACATTCAGTAATATATGAAACCCTTCTTCCATGGTGGAAGAATTACGCAGCCGCTTTGGAAGCTTTGATTTAATAAGGGAATCAAGCAATAGCAGATGGAATCTATGTTTACGTACTCCCGTATACTTCTTCTTTGATCCTGAAGGGATGATATAAGCGGCAGAATATATTGCTCCACCAGCAGACATTGAATTTTCTAGAATTTGGTCATATCTATCTATATCAAATGTAGCAAGGCTTACTTCTCCAAACTGATGTTCAAGTAATTCCCACGTTTCAATTTTATTAAATAATTTAAATAGAAGTATCCTAAATACAGTGTCTTCTAATGACCAGCGCTTAGGATAAATTACATTTTTTATAAGATATTGGCTCACACGGTCGGATGCTCGATAAGCATTTGTAAATTTATATTCATTAAGTATAGGGTCCGTGCTCCATGGGCCATGATTTCCTTCAATACGAGAGAAAAAAACATCTTGCCGTTTGACAGCAAACTTCCAGTATGTATCAAAAACTATGGAAGTTTTAGGTCGTTCTAATTTAATGAAGCTATATGGGGCGCTGATTTTAGGCATGAGTGCTGACCTTGTTGTATCGCAATTATACCAAGCAAAATAATAGGCAGATGGGTCTGCTAACCATCTTAGACAGCATACACGAAATATTATAATATAACAAATATTATGATAATATGATAATCATGTCTAGGCCACAAAAAAACGAGCAAATTCGACGATCTATGTGTGCTAGGCTAAAGGAGTTAGTCGAAGATCATTTAAAATTATCGGTAAAAGATACTACTAAGCTGTTGGGTTACGCCAATACAACAGTACTAAGGCGGGTATGGAAAGGAGAAGTATTTCCTGATACTGAAAAATTAGTTTTATTAGCAATGATTAAAAACGTGGATGGTTCAATACCTAATATTCATTGGCTTATTACCGGCCAGGGAGCACCATTAATTCCTGAAAAAAAAGAAAAAAATAAGATTTATATTCAATTAAGTAGCATTGTGGCATCTCTGCCAGCTGCAAAAGCAAAATCACTTCTTAATTTATTAGTAGACTGAAGCCGGAAAAATCACGGTTTCATCCTTGCAGTGTGAACATGGTTACCACCGCGTAAGAATTCAATAATGAAGTGATTAGATTATAATTTAATGCAGTTTTATGACTCTTGCGAGTAAATGATAACTTATGACATGGCCTTTTAAGCTACTCATAATGTCCGCAGCATGTTTTGTTTTAGGGCTAAAGGACTCTAGAAAATTAGCGATTTTAGTGCAGCTTCCATTACACCCATGGCGCAACTCAGCCCAGGTAACCTGCTCCCCAGTCTTGTTAATTTCCTTAATCTCATTTGGAAACTTATACATGAGAAAAAACCACATCGTCAGAGCTACATCATTTACCTCTGAGAAGTTATCTTGATTAAGTGTATAGTAAAAGCGTAAAAATCTGAGCATGTTGTAAAAGCGTTTTATGCTCCTGGGGGTGTCGCCCAGAAATGGGGCTAAAGTCAACACAAGCTCCTTTGCTTCATCGCTTAATGAAATTATCTTTTCTTCTATATTTTCATCTTGCGTCTTTGACGATTGTGGCACAGTGGGTTGTTCTGTAGCATCTTGGTTTGCTGATGAACTCTGGTTCTCATCAAGAAGACTTGATACATACTGTTTTTTTTCATCCTGCGTTATCGACGGTACTTTAATGGGTATTTGAATAATCTTTTCCAGAAAATTCTTTCCATACGATTCCCATTCTTCCATACCACTAATTTCTTCCTCGGAAAAAACTGTGCTGCCAGGTGAGCGATAGGAATTACTATAATGCTCGCTGACCCCCTTATATTTTAATGCTATGTTCCTTGATACCAACTCATCATCCA
>Ga0316205_10002152_pt1 | contig 21420 bp, 20 predicted proteins | sample 3monthpyrite_MG_FD_204941 | JGI IMG/M metagenome (GOLD analysis project Ga0316205, IMG submission 204941) | Microbial mat bacterial communities from mineral coupon in-situ incubated in ocean water Damariscotta River, Maine, United States -... | ecosystem: Environmental > Aquatic > Marine >... | reverse complement strand
GGACGACGCGCTGAGCATGTTCAGCGCGTCGTCCGAGTGGCATCCGAAAACCACATCGTCGAACAGCTCCCAATCGCCGCCCGGCGTCCTGATCGATACGCCGCCGGGATGACGCCTGACGGCCGACACCGGAGCGCCAAGCCGCAGGTCGACGCCCTGGCTGCGCAGCGCCGCTTCGAGCCGCGAGACATAAGCAACCGAGCCGCCCTGAACCGTGTACCACTGGTGCTGACCCGCATAGCCCAGAAGCGCGTGGTTCTCCATGAACTGAATCATCGCATGGGCCGGGAAATCCATGATCTGCCGTTTGGGTGTGGACCAGATGGCACCGGTCAGTGGCAGCAGGTAGAAGTCACGGAACCATTTGCCCGTGCCGAGCCGTTCAAGGAACTGGGCGATGGTCTGGCTGCGATCCTGTGCGGCATCGGAGGCACGGGCGTTGAAGCGGAAAATATCGCGCAGCATCCCCAGAAAGCGGGGGTTCACGGCATTCATCCGCTGGGCGAAGAACGCACCTGCCCCGGCAAGCCCGTATTCCAGCCGCCCGCCATTGATCGACGCGCCGAAGCTCATGTTGCTTCGGGTCACGGGCACGTCGAGCCGGTCGAAGAGCGCGGTCAGTTCGGGATAGTTGGCATAGTTGAAAACGATGAAGCCGGTGTCGACGGGCTGATCTCCGTTCTTGCCGGCCACGATGGTGCGCGCATGTCCGCCGAGACGGGGTTCGGCCTCGAACAGCGTCACGGAATGAGCATCGGCCAGCCCATGCGCGGCCCCCATCCCGGAAACACCCCCACCGATGACCGCGATCTTCCTGCGCCCATGCGCCCCTGATTCAAATGGCATTTTGTATTGGTTCCGTTTGTGGTCGTTTCTGCATGTCATTACGGATGCGGGGCCGGATCGGATGAGAAAGAAAAAACTTTCCGGGCAATTGATCCAAAGCCCCGATCCCGGCGTAAGTCCCACATGTTGAGCGAGATTGACATCGTTGACGTGTCCCGGGCATCTTCCGCGCGACCTGTGCCGCCTGGGGCGGTTGCGGGGTTCAGGGCAGGATCAAGGGCACCGTCGGCAGTGGCAGATCGCAAAAGTGAAAACGTGGAGTGGGTTGCCTGCATGATTGCCGTGAGGGACAATCGCGATACCGATGCCTTTGCATCGCTCTTCGGGCATTTCGCCCCGAGGGTGAAGGCGTTTCTGATGAAATCGGGGACGGATGCGGCGCAGGCCGAGGAATGCGCGCAGGACGTCATGGCGACGCTGTGGCAGAAGGCCCATCTCTTTGATCCAAGCCGCGCGAGCGTCGCCACCTGGGTTTTTACCATCGCGCGCAACCGGCGCATCGACGCGCTGCGCAAGGACCGGCGACCCGAGCCGGAAGACATCACCTGGGGTCCCGAAGAAACGCCGGATCAGGCGGATGTACTGGCCCTTCAGCAAGACAGCGAGGCGCTGGTATCGGCGATGGCCACGCTGCCCGACAAACAGAGACACCTGATCGAGGCCGCCTATTTCGGTGATCTTTCCCATAGCGAGATCGCCCGCGAGACCGGCCTGCCCCTGGGCACGATCAAATCCCGTATCCGACTGGCGCTCGAGCGTTTGCGCCATGCAATGAAGTGACTCAGATCATGCCAGATAGTATTAAGCATCACCTCACCGATGATCTCCTGATGTCCTATTCCGCGGGCAACCTGCCCGAGGCGTTCGGACTGGTCGTGGCAGCGCATGTCTCGATGTGCGACGAATGCCGCGCGCGGCTTGGGGCGTTCGACACGCTGGGCGGTTCGGTGATCGAGACCTGCCCCGGGGTCGAGATGGACCGGGGCAGCCTGGACGCGACCCTGTCCAAGATCGCCAACGCCCCGCAGATTGCCCTCGGGGCGGCTCCTGCGCCGGGCGTCCTGCCCGCACCGGTGCGCGATTATGTGGGCGGCGACCTTGAGGCGGTGAGATGGCGGCCAGTGGGATTGGGGGTGAAGCAGTCCATCCTTCGGACGTCGAGGGCGGCAACCGTCCGGCTTCTCTACATCCCGGCGGGGGCCGCGGTGCCGGACCATGGCCATCATGGGACAGAGCTGACGTTGGTGCTTCAGGGCGCGTTTTCGGACGAATGCGACCGCTTTGCCGCAGGCGATATCGAGATCGCCAATGAAGAGTTGGACCACACGCCGGTGGCCGACATCGGTGCCGATTGCATCTGCCTGGCCGCCACGGATGCGCCGCTGAAATTCAAGGGGCTTCTGCCGCGTCTGGCGCAGCCGTTCCTGCGCATCTGAGATAACGCAGCGTCCGGGGTGACATTCCCGGACGCAGTTGCCAATGTGGCGCGGCAACCGGATGAGGCCGTGCCATGACCGATTACCCGAACCTGCTGAAACCGCTCGATCTGGGCCATGTGACGCTCAGGAACCGGGTGCTCATGGGGTCCATGCATACCGGGCTGGAGGAAACCGGGGACTGGAACCGGGTGGCCGAGTTTTATGCGACCCGCGCCCGCGGCGGTGTGTGCTTGATGGTCACCGGCGGCATGGCGCCCAACCGTGAAGGCGGCGTGTTTCCAGGCGCGGCGGGGCTGTTTTCGGAGCAGGACGTCGCCAATCACCGGATCGTCACCGACCGGGTGCACGAGGCGGAGGGCCGGATCGCGATGCAGATACTGCACGCCGGGCGCTATGCCTACAGCCCCGAATGCGTGAGCGCCTCGCCGATCAAGTCCCCGATTTCGCCCTTTGCCCCCAGGGAGCTGGATCAGGAGGGTATCGAAAAGCAGATCGCCGACATCGTGACTTCGGCCATTCGTGCGCGCGAGGCGGGGTATGACGGGGTCGAGATCATGGGGTCGGAAGGGTATTTCATCAACCAGTTTCTCGTGACGCACACCAACAAGCGCACGGATCGCTGGGGAGGGCCCTATGAGAACAGGATGCGCCTGCCGCTCGAGATCATGCGACGGACGCGGGCCGCGGTGGGCGAGGATTTCATCATCATCTATCGCCTTTCCATGATCGATCTGGTGCCAGGGGGGTCCACGTTCGACGAGGTGGTGCTTCTGGCCCGGAAGATCGAAGAGGCGGGGGCCTCGATCATCAATACCGGCATCGGCTGGCACGAGGCGCGCATTCCGACGATTGCCACCTCGGTGCCGCGCGCGGCCTTTGCCTGGGTGACGCAGAAGCTGATGGGTCAGGTGTCGATCCCCGTGATCACATCGAACCGCATCAACACGCCCGAAATGGCCGAAGAGGTTCTGGCAAGCGGTGCGGCGGACATGGTGTCGATGGCGCGGCCATTCCTTGCCGATGCCGCCTTCGTAACCAAGGCGATGGCAGGAAAATCAGAGACTATTGCGCCGTGTATTGCGTGCAACCAGGCCTGCCTTGATCATACATTCTCGGGCAAGCTGAGCACATGCCTGGTCAATCCGCGTGCCTGCCATGAGACGGAACTTGTGATTACACAGACCGATGCGCCGAAGACCATCGCTGTGGTCGGCGCGGGTCCTGCCGGGCTTTCGGCGGCGATGACGGCGGCGGAGCGGGGGCACAGTGTGACTCTCTTTGATCGCGACACCGACCTCGGCGGGCAGCTCAACATGGCGCGGCAGGTCCCCGGCAAGGAGGAATTCCACGGCTTTGTCGACTGGTTCCGGACGATGGTGGCGCGAAGCGGCATGGAAACGCGGCTGGGCAAGGAGGTCGGCGTAGAGGACCTTGACGGTTTTGACGAGGTGATTATCGCCACCGGCGTCGTCCCGCGTGATCCGCAGATCGAGGGGCAAGACGGGCCCAATGTGCTGAGCTATATCGACGTGCTGCGCCACAAGAAGCCGGTGGGCGACCGGGTGGCCATCATCGGTGCCGGCGGGATCGGATTTGACGTGGCCGAATACCTCGTTACCGGTGATGAAAGCCCTACCGAAGACCTTGACGCGTGGAAGGAGGAATGGGGCATTGCCGACCCCGCTCAGCATCGCGGGGGTCTGGCGGCAGAGGGTCCCCGGCCCGAACCCCCTGCCCGAAATGTGACCCTGTTACAGCGCAAAGCCGAGCGTGTCGGCAAGAGGCTGGGCAAGACCACGGGGTGGATTCACCGCGCGTCGCTCAAGATGAAGGGCGTCGAGATGATCGGCGGCGTGACCTACGAGCGCATCGACGAAAAGGGCCTGCATGTGAGTTTTGGCGAGGCCCGCGAGAACCCCATGCTGATCGAAGCGGACACGATTGTGCTCTGTGCCGGGCAGTTGCCTGAGCGCAGCCTTGCGGACGCGCTGGAGGCCAGGGGTGTTGCCTGCCACGTGATCGGCGGCGCGGACGTGGCCGCCGAGCTGGACGCCAAGCGGGCCATCGACCAGGGCACAAGGCTGGCCGCGGCGCTCTGAACATTGCGCTTGTTCCGGCTCGCGATAGGGTGAGCGCGGGAGAGTTGCGATGCGTCTGATCTGGGCAGGGCTGATCTGGGTGATCTGGGCAGGAGCGCCAAGGGCGCATGTCGCGGAACAGGGGTTTGTGCTGCTGTTGCCCACGGATGTTTATATCGGTGCGGGTGTGGCAAGCGTCGCGCTGACCGTCATCCTGCTGATTTTTCTCCCGAAACGCTGGGGCCGGGCCTGTTTTCGGCCTTTCACACTTGTCGCGCTGCCGCGCCCGCCGGTTCGCCACCTGACCAGCCTGCTCTCGGCGCTGGGCCTTGTGGCGCTGGTTGGCGCGGGCCTCTTCGGGGCGCGTGATCCGCTGGCCAACCCGCTGCCGCTGTTTGTCTGGGTCGTATGGTGGATGGCGGCGTTGAGCCTTCAGGGGCTGATCTGGGATCATTGGCGCTGGACCAACCCGTGGACGGGCCCGGCGGCGTTTTTGACACGGGTGACGGGCGCGCGCCCACCTCTGCGCTATCCCTCGCGGCTGGGAGTTGCCCCGGGCCTGATCGGATTCATGGCCTTTGCAGGGTTTCTGCTGGCAGATCCGGCGCCGGCTGATCCCGACCGGCTGGCGGTCATCGTGGGGGTCTATTGGCTGGCCAATCTCGGAGCGGTGCTGCTGTTTGGCCCCCGGTGGCTGCTTCGGGCCGAGGCGATTTCGATGCTGATGCGCCTTTATGGACGCATGGCGATGATCGGGCGGCATCGCGGGCGGCTGGCGCTGGGCCTGCCGGGCTGGCAGGTCCCGGTGCGGGGGTCGCTGCCGCCCGGGTCTGGCCTGCTTGCGCTGATCCTGCTGGGATCGGGCAGTTTCGACGGGCTGAACGAAACGTTCTGGTGGCTTACGCTGATTGGTGTCAACCCGCTGGAATTTCCCGGAAGATCGACTGTGATCACACCGACACTGGTGGGGCTTCTGGTAACAAATGCGGCTCTGTTACTGGCATTTTTTGCCTCGATCCGGCTGGGGTTGATGCTTTCCGGCAGCGGCGTGCCCCTGCGTGAAGCACTCCGAACCTTTGCGCCGTCGGTCCTGCCCATCGCGCTGGGCTATCACATCGGACACTACCTCACGAGCTTTCTGGTGGATGGGCAATTCGTGATCAAGGCGGCGCGTGCGACGCTGGGACTGGAGGACATTCGGGTCACGGCGGGATTTCTGAACACGCCGGGCACCGTCAAGGTGATCTGGCTGACCCAGGCGGGCGCGGTGGTCACCGGGCACGTCATCGCCATTCTGGTTGCTCATGCACTGGCGCTGCGCCTGTTCGGGGGCACGCGGCGGGCGGTACTGAGCCAGGCCCCGCTGGCCATATTCATGATCGCCTACACGTTTTTCGGCCTGTGGCTGTTGGCGAGCCCGCGGGGGATGTGATCCGAGTCACTGGACAACGGCCCGCCAGTCTCGCAGGATTGGCGCAAAGGCGGCCCGTTGGACGGCCGGCAACCTGGGAGGACCATGAGATGACCCACCACACCACACGCCGCGGCGCGCTCAAGACGCTGGCCGCAGGGGCCGGGGCCGCGAGCCTGCCGCTTTGGGCGCGTTTCGCCGAGGCGCAGACGTCGGAGCCGATCAAGATCGGATTTCAGCAGCACCGTACAGGTATCGGCGCGGCCTATGGGCGCTGGTACGGGCGGACCACCGAGGCGGCGGTCAAGCTGATCAACGAGGACGGCGGCATCAATGGCCGCATGGTCGAGATCTTGGCCGAGGATGACGGCACCGACCCCAAGCGCGGTGCCGAATTGATCGAGAAATTCGCCACGCAGCTGAACACCGACGTCGCCTTCGGCACTTTGTTCAGTCACGTCGTCATCGGCTCAGCCCCCCGTGCAGGCGAGCTGAAACTGCCCTATTTCGTCGTGTCCGAAGGCCACCATGTGGCCAGCGGAATGCTCAACCGCTACACGTTGCAGCCCGGCATCACCGATGTGAAGAGCCAGGTCCAGTCGATGGCACCCTACGTGGCCAGAAAGCTGGGCAAGAAGATCACCATGATCTTCCCCGACTTTGCGTTCGGCCATGATCACCGCGATTTCTTCACGGCCGCGATCGAGGCGGAAGGCGGCGAGGTGCTGGCGCAAATCGCGATCCCGCCCGCTGAGACGTCTTTCACCAAGTATTTCCCGAAGATCCCGCGCGATACGGAAGTGCTCTACCACGTCATGGTCGGCCCTGCCGTGCTGACCTTCGTCAAGGAACTGGGCGAGTTTTTCGGCCCCTCGCGCCCCGAAATGTTCGGTTTTATCGACAGTCTCGAGGCCGTGAGTATCTCCAGCCCCGGCCTTGAATACCTTGAAGGCACGTATTTCTGGGAGGGCAACCCGCGCCACGCGCATCCCGAACAGACGGAATATGACAAGTTCTTTCGCGCCGCCGTGGGGGTGGATGACCGGGGCGCGTCGATCAGCGACCCCTCGGATGTTTCAACCTACTCCCATATGTTCGGTTGCTGGGAAACCCTGTATGTAATCAAGGCAGGGATGGAGGCCGCAGGATACCGGGGCCCCGCCGACCGCGCGGCGCTGATCGAGGCGGTCGAGGCGATGACCGAGATGCCCGCGAGCCGCGAGCACCCGCAAGGGGCCAAGCTCTTCAACGGCAAGACCCACCAGGTCTTTGGTCACCAGAATATCACCAGGGTCGAAGACGGCACGCTCAATCACGTGCACACCACGTCGATCGAGGATACGCTTTATCCCGACGAGGCGGATTACACGACGCAATCGTTCTGAGCGGCGCGGGATCGGGGTTGAGGATCAGGAGAAAGATGAAGGTGGGTGGTCAGCTTCGTCTTTCCGGAAATGCTCATCAGCCCGGCCTGATAGCGCGTGGGAAAGGGTGATCATGCGGGCATCGGCGGCATCTTTGACATTCCTGTCGCAGGCTGCATCGGTTGCCTGCCTTTCGGGTGCCGCCGCCGCGTCCGAGATCACCAGTGCCTATAGCGGGCTGGATGTCGCGAGCTGCGAGACGTTGTTTGACAGTGACCCGCCGCCGGGGCAGCGCGACCTCTGGCGGGAGGTCGGGGCCGTCCGGCAGGTGTGTCCGGGTTATGCGGGCCATGAGGTGCATATCATCTCGGGGGATGCGCTTTTGGGCGTGGGGTTCGCGCCCGACACGGACCGGAACGCAGAGTTTCCGCTGGAGCTTTTTGACACCTACGCCGTTCCGAACCGAGGCACGGTGGAATGGCGGCTGCGCGATGGCGTGCCGTTTGCCGTGATCCAGCGCTGGAGCATCGACCGGGGCGGCGAGCCGCCGGACTATGCCGAAAACGGCAGCGTTCTCGTGATTTCCAAGCTGACCGGTGGCACGCCTGCGAGCTGTGTGATGGGTCACGTGGACGCCAAGGCCAATGCCGACGCCAATGCGCTGGCGCGGCAGGTGGCGGACACCATGGCCGATGGTTTCACCTGTGGGGTGGACAGGCCCGCCTATGCCGGTGTGATCGGCCCGACGGCCGCGCCCCACAAGCGGTTGAACTGACGCGATGGATCTGGGCCCCTACCTTCTGTTGGCCACGCTCGAGGGATCGGTCACTGCGGCGGTTCTGGCGCTGACGGCGGTGGGGTTGAGCCTGGTCTTCGGCGTGATGCGGGTGGTCAATATCGCGCATGGCGAGTTCTTCATGCTGGGCGCGGTTCTGGCCTGGGTTCTGACCCAGATGATCACGGCGCATCCCGCGCTCGGGTTCATGGTTGCGCTGGTTGTTGCGCCGCTTTTGGTAGGTGCGTTGGCCGTGCTGGCGGATGTGACGATCCTCAAGCATCTGAACTATGACCCCGAGCGGACCATCGTGGCCACGATCGGGCTTCTCTATATCATCCAGCAGGTCACGCTGATGACCTACGGCCCCGAGGCGCGGCCCGTGGAGGCACCCTTTAACACCCGTCTTGCCATTCCGTGGTTCGAATGGGGCGAGAACGGTTTTGCGATGTACTGGCCCTGGGGGCTGAGCACCACATCCTACAAGCTGGCGGTGATCGGCGCGGCGGCGGTGCTTCTTTTCTGCGTCTGGATGATGATGACCCGCACGAAGCTGGGCCTTGTCATGCGCGCCACGCAGGCCGACCGGGACATGGCGCTGGCCTTCGGCATTCCGGTCGAGAAGGTCTATGCGATGGTCTTTGGCATCGGCGCGGGTCTGGCGGCGATGGCGGCCGTGCTGATCGTGCCGATCCAGCAGGCGCATTACCTGATGGGGGCCGATCCGCTTCTGCTGAGCTTTGTCGTGGTGATCATCGGCGGGCTGGGGAGCCTGCCGGGCACCGTGGTGGCGGCCATCCTGATCGGGGTGAGCGACGGGATCATCTCGGTCTTTTTCTCGCCGACACTGGCCAAGATACTGGCCACGCTGCTGGTCGGGCTGGTCCTGGTCTTTCGGCCTCAGGGCCTGTTCGGGACGCGCGGCGCATGAGCCGGGGTGCACGCATCTGGGCGCTGCATGGCGGGCTGATCGCGCTGCTGTTCGCGTTGCAATTCGTGCTGCCCGCCTATCACCACGGAAACCTTGCACGGATCATGGTGCTGGCCAGCTATGCGATCGGCTATAACATCCTGTTTGGGTACACGGGCCTTCTGAGCCTGGGGCACGCGCTGTTCTTTGCGGCGGGCATGTACGGGATGGGGCTGAGCGTGCAGCATCTGGGTCTTTCGCCTGCCCCGGCCCTGCTGATCGGTATTGCGGCGGGGGCGGTGGTGTCGCTGGCGCTGGCGCTTCTGGCGTTGCGCACCACGGGTGTGGCGTTCATGATCGTGACGCTGATGTTCGCGCAGGCGGGGTACCTCGCCATCCTCTACTTCGGAAAGTACACGCGCGGTGACGAGGGGTTTGTCATCCAGACCGCCGAACGGGTGCTGTGGGGTGTGGACCTGAGCGACCCCACGAACCGCTACTTTGCCGCGCTCGCGCTCTTTGCCGTGTGTCTGCTGTTGTCCCTGCGGCTGGTCCGGCGGCCTTTCGGGCGCACGCTGGTGGCCATCCGCGAGAACGAGGCGCGGGTGACGATGCTGGGCTACGACACCTGGGCGCACAAACTGGGCGCGATGGTGATCTCGGGCACGATCTCGGCCGCGGCGGGGGCATTCTATGGGGTGCTCTTCGGCTATGTCGGGGCGAGCTTCGCCGCCGTTCCCTATTCGATCCTGCCGCTGCTCTATGTGCTTCTGGGCGGGGCGGGAACGATCCTGGGGCCGTTCGTGGGCACGCTCTTCATGTTCTACCTGATCGACCTCAGCTCGGGCATCACCACGGCGCATATGCTGATCGCGGGGGTGGTTCTGGTGCTGCTCACGCTCTTTGCGCCGCAGGGGCTGGTGGGGACGCTGCGCGCGCGGGTCTTCCGGTGGCTGCCATGACGCTTTTGAGCACGCGCGGGCTGAGCAAGCATTTTGACGGGCTTGTGGCCGTGGATGATGTGGATTTCGACCTGCCGCAGGGCGAAGTGCGCGCGTTGATCGGACCCAACGGCGCGGGCAAGACGACGCTGGTGGGCATGATCTGTGGCCGGATCGAGCCGTCGTCGGGCACGATCCATTTCGGCGGACGTGACATTTCGCGGTTGCCCGCGCATCGCCGGATCATGGCCGGCATGGCCTACACGTTCCAGATCACCTCGGTCTTTCAGGGTCTGCCGGTGCGCGAGAACGTGGCGCTGGCGGCGCGGCGGCACAAGCGTGGCCCGGACGCCGTCGAGGAGGCGCTGGCGCGGGTTGGTCTGGAGGGCCGGATCGACCAGGAGGCGGGCGATCTGAGCTATGGGCATCAGCGCCTTCTGGAAATCGCGATGGGACTGGTGCAGGTGCCGAGATTGCTGATTCTCGACGAGCCGACACAGGGGCTTTCGGAAGGGGAGATTGCCGATTTCAAGGCGCTGGTGCGTGCCCTGGCCGGTGAGACCACGATCCTTCTGATCGAGCACAACATGAGCGTGGTCATGGAGCTGGCAGACCGGGTGACGGTCCTGAATTTCGGCTCTGTTCTGGCGGAAGGCACGCCGGCGCAGGTGCGCGGTGATGCCCATGTGCAGGCCGCCTATCTGGGGACCGGGTGATGCTGAAACTGGAGGCGATCAATGCAGGCTATGGCCGGGCGCAGGTCTTGCGGGACCTGAGCCTCGAGGTGCATCCCGGCGAGATTGTCTGCCTGATGGGCCGCAATGGGGCGGGCAAGACCACGACGATGCAGGCGATCATGGGGCTGGTGCCGCTGATGTCAGGGCGCATCATGCTGGATGGCGAGGACATCTCGCGCCTGCCGCCGCATGAAGTGCCGCGCCGCGGGGTCGGCTATATTCCGCAGGGACGGCGGTTGTTTGCAGGGCTGACCGTGGCGCAGAACCTGGAGATAGGCCTGATGGCGCGGGGCAGCGGGCCCGAGGTGCTGGAGGAAGTGCTGACGCTGTTTCCCCGGCTGCGCGAGCGGTATCGCCAGCGCGCCCAGACCCTGTCGGGGGGCGAACAGCAGATGCTGGCCACGGCCCGGGCGATGTGCCTGAAACCCAAGGCACTTTTGCTGGATGAGCCGACCGAAGGGCTTCAGCCGTCGATGATCGAAGCGATCCGGCAGGTGATCATCAGGATGCGCGACACAGGTGTGGCGGTTCTGCTGGTCGAGCAGAGGATCGATGCGGTCCTGTCGGTGGCGGACCGCGTGGGGTTCGTCGAGAACGGGCGCAATGGCGAGATGCTGAGCGCCGATGTGCTGCGGGCCGACCACTCGATCGTGGACCGCTACGTGGGGGTCTGACCCGGTTGTAGGGCGTTCGAGGCCAAGAGGACGCAGGCCGATGCGGTTGACAGGTTCCGGGACGCGGCGCAGGCTTTGCAGATCGAAGGGAGAGGCACGTGACCGGGTTTCTGAGGCCCACATCGCTGACCGAGGCGCTGGCGTATCTGGACAAGACGCGGGCCACCGTTGCGGCGGGGTGCACGGACCTGTTTCCGGCAACCGAGCGCCGTGACCTGGCCGGACCGATCCTGGACGTGACCGCCATCGAGGAAATGCGCGGGATCATGAAAGGCGCGGTTGGCTGGCGCATCGGGGGGGCCACGACCTGGAGCGACGTCTTGGCCGCCGATCTGCCGCCGGCCTTCGACATGCTCAAACAGGCCGCGCGCGAGGTCGGGTCGGTCCAGATCCAGACGGCCGGAACGGTGGCGGGCAACCTGTGCAATGCCTCACCGGCGGCGGATGGTGTCCCGAACCTGCTGGCGTTGGATGCGTCTGTCAGGCTGGCCTCGTCCCGGGGCGAGCGGGTGATGCCGCTGACGGCATTTCTGCGCGGACCGCGGCAGACCGCTCTGGCCCCGGACGAGATCATGGTGTCGGTCGAGGTTCCGGATGCGGCGGCGCGGGGCATATCCCGGTTTCTCAAGCTCGGAGCAAGGCGGTACCTGGTGATTTCCATTGCCATGGTATCTGTGCGTATCGAGGTGGAACAGGGTCGAATTTCCAGCGCATACGTGGCGGTGGGTGCCTGTAGCGCCGTGGCGCGTCGCGTGCCCTTGTTGGAGGCGCAACTGACCGGCATGGCGATGGGCGCGGATGTGCCGGGAACCGTGCAGGCCGCGCATCTGGAGGCGGTCCTGTCGCCCATAGATGACATTCGGGCCGATGCGGCCTATCGCGGAGCGGCAGCGGCCGAACTGGTTCGGCGGGCGTTGTCCGATCTTGTGATCACAGAAAGCCGGGCGGCATGAACCGCGCGCTGGACACCATACCCTTGCGCGTCAACGGACAGGAGGCGGCGAGCCTGTCGTCGCCGACACGGCGCCTCTCGGAGGTACTGCGCGAAGAACTGAGGCTGCGCGGCACCAAGGTGGGCTGTGACGCCGGGGATTGCGGGGCATGTACGGTGCTGGTCGATGGTGCGCCTGTCTGTGCCTGTCTGACGCCGGTGGCGCAGGTGGCCGGTCGCGCCGTAACCACGGTCGAAGGGCTGCTCGATCATCCGCTTCAGGAGGCGTTCCTGCGTCACGGCGCGGCGCAATGCGGGATTTGTACGCCCGGAATGCTGATGTCGGCGGTGGCGCTGCTGGATCACACGCCGGAGCCTGACCGCGGCGAGGTCGAAGAGGCTCTCGGCGGCGTGCTGTGCCGGTGTACGGGATACACCAAGATCATTGACGCGGTCATGGACGTGCATGGCCGTGGCGCGCCGCTTTCGCCTGTGCCCGGCGGCGCAGTCGGCCAGCCTGTCCGGCGCCTGGACGGGGGTCCCAAGGTCTCTGGTGCCGAGAGCTATGGTGCCGATCACGCTCCTGACGGAGCTCTGCTGGTGCGGGCGGTGCGCGCGCCTGCCGCGCCCTGCGGGTTCACATTCGGCGATCTGGACGCTTGGGCCGCGGCGCAGGATGTGATGGTTTTCACCGCCAGCGCCATTCCCGGTGAAAACCGGTTCGGCGTCATTCCGTCCTTTGCCGATCAACCGGCCCTGGCCGAGACCCATGCGCGGTTTTCCGGCGAGGCCGTGGCGCTTGTGGCCGGGGACCCCGCCCTGATCGAGGCGCTGGACCTGGACACGTTTCCCGTGCAGTGGCTGGACATGCCGGACGGACCCGTTCATGCCGGGCGCGCCGACGACCTGCTAATCACCGGGCGCGTCGTGCGGGGCAACGCCGCCAGCGCGCTTGCCGGTTCCGAACATGTGATCACAGGGCATATGCAAACCCCGTATGTCGAACATGCCTATATCGAGCCCGAAGCCGGCGTGGCCTGGATGGAAGGCGAGACACTGGTCATTCGGGCCTGTACCCAGGCCCCGGTGATGGACCGCGATGACACGGCCAAAATCCTTGGTTTAGAGCCTGATTTGGTGCGTATCATCCCGGCCGCGGCGGGTGGTGGATTCGGGTCCAAGCTGGATTTGTCACTGCAACCGCTGATCGGGCTTGTCACGCTGAAAACCGGGCGGCCCGCGCGGATGATCTACACACGGTCCGAGTCCATGGCCTCGACCACCAAGCGGCATCCGGCGGTGATGACCGCACGCGCCGGCATCGACAAGGACGGGCGGCTGACCGGAATGGTGTTCGATGGTGATTTCAACACGGGTGCCTATGCCAGCTGGGGGCCGACGGTGTCAGGGCGGGTGCCGGTACATGCCTCGGGCCCCTATCTGGTGCCGCATTACCACGCCGAGGCGCGTGCGGTGCATAGCCATCAGGCGATCTCGGGCGCGTTTCGTGGCTTTGGCGTGCCCCAGGCGGCGATCATGCAGGAGACGCTGTTTGACGGGCTCGCGGAGTGTGCCGGTATGGATCGGCTGGCCTTTCGTCGCCTCAACGCCCTGCGTGACGGCGATCGGACGCCTTGTGGCCAGGCACTTCAGGGCGTGGGGATCGCGGCCTGTCTTGATGCCTTGCGCGGGCCCTGGGAGGCCGCGCTGGCCCGTGCGGCTGCGGCCAATGAGGATCATCGCAAACCCCTGTGCCATGGGGTCGGTGTGGCCTCCTGTTGGTATGGCTGCGGCAATACGGCATTGCCCAACCCGTCGACCATCCGGGTCGGGATCACGACGGAGGGGCGGCTATGCCTGCACCAGGGGGCCACGGATATCGGCCAGGGGTCCAACACGGTGATCGCGCAGATATGTGCCGGGCGTGCCGCTGGACAGGGTCGAGCTGATCGGGCCGGATACGAGCCTCACACCCGATTGCGGCAAGACGTCGGCTTCGCGTCAGACCTATGTCACGGGCAAGGCGGCGTTGCTGGCAGGGCAGGCGCTGAGGGCGCGTATCCTGGCGCTGAGCAATATGGGGCCGGAGGCCGGGATCGTGATCGAAAGCGGTGCCTTGATCGTGACTGACGGGCGGGCGGAGCGACGGATTCTGCTGACCGATCTGACGCCCGATATTCACGGCTATGCGCTGGCCGCCGAAGAGACATATGACCCGCCCACGACACCGCTGGACGAGAACGGGCATGGCGCGCCCTATGCGGTCTATGGATATGGTGCCCAGATTGCCGAGGTGGCGGTCGATACCGAGCTGGGCACGGTCAGGGTCACCCGCATGACCGCCGCGCACGACCTGGGACGGGTGATCAACCCGCTGCTGGCCGAAGGGCAGGTGCAGGGTGGGATCGCGCAGGGATTGGGCCTTGCGCTGATGGAGGAGTTCATCCCCGGACGCACCGAGAACCTGCATGATTACCTGATTCCGACAACTGGCGATATGCCTGAAATAGAGACTATTTTCGTGGAAATTCCCGACCCGGAAGGCCCATTGGGGGCCAAGGGGCTGGGCGAGCATGTTCTGATCCCCACGGCCCCTGCGATCCTGAATGCGATACGACATGCGACCGGTGCCGTGATCACAAAGCTTCCTGCGCTTCCACACCGGGTGCGAGCCGCGATCCGGGAGGCCGCGAATGGCTGATCGCGTGCGCGAGGAAAAGATCCGCTGCGACGCCTGTCCGGTCATGTGCTACATCGCGCCGGGCAAGATCGGGGCCTGTGATCGCTATGGCAACGTGGAGGGCCGGATCGTCCGCTGCGACCCGCTGACCATTCTCGACCGGCGATTGGAGGCGGGCGGCGAAGTGCGGCCTTTCCTGGCTTCGGACTGGGACGGGAGCATGGCAGGCGAGGACGTGTTCATCAGCGGTGTCGGGTCCGGCACCACCTATCCCGATTACAAGCCCGCGCCCTTTATCGTGAGCCGCGAAATCGAGGGTGCGGATGTCATCACTGTCGTGACCGAGGCGATTTTCTCCTATTGCGGGGTCAAGGTGAAGATCGACACTGACCGGCATCTGGGGGCCGAGGCCGCAGTGGTGCGCGCCAAGGGCGAGGCGATCGGCCATGTGACGACTTCGGAATATGGCTCGCAGATGCTGTCGCTGGGCGGGGTCGATCATCTGACCGGAGGGTCCAAGCCCGAGGGGCGGGTGACCTGCGACGCCCTGTTGCGGCTATGCGAGGGCAAGCCGGTCGAGCTGAGCATCGAAGGTGGTGCGACGGTGGTCGTGCAGGCAGGCGAAGCCCCCATAGTGGACGGGGTGCGCGAGGAGCGGATGCGGGTCGGCTGTGGCTCGGCCGCCATCGGGATGTTTGCCAGCCAGTGGCAGGGGCTGGTGGACGAGGTGGTGGTTGTGGACGATCACATCACCGGCGTGGTGAGCGAACATCAGGCGGGCAAGGTACTGGGCTGGCCCGATACCGGCATCCGGATCAAGGGGCGGCGATCGACCCCCGGGCGCTATTTTCAGGTGGCCAAGCCGGGATCGGGCTGGGGTGGCACGGATATCAAGGACCCGCTCAGCATCCTGAACCCCTGGTGGGAGAAAAAGGGCGCGCGGCCGGGACTGACCTTGCTGATGGTCTCGACGACGGGCGAACATGCGGCGTTTTTCGTGCTGGATGACGCGTTGGAGCCACGAGCCGCTCCCATGCCGGAGGTGCTGAAGGCGTCGGTCGAGCTGATCGCGGAAAACTGCGAGCCGGCGCTGTGCACGGTGATGTTCCAGGCCGGGGCGGGTGGGTCGTTGCGGTCGGGCGTGACGCAGAACCCCGTCAAGCTGACCCGCTCGGTGCACAGCGGCGAGACGTGCGTGACCTGCGGCGGGGCCGGGGTCTATGTCTGGCCCGGGGGTGGGATCACGCTGATGGTTGATGTGACGAAGATGCCCGAAGGGTCGTTCGGCTATGTGCCGACGCCGGCGCTGGTCGCACCGCTGGAATTCACCCTGTCGCGCGAGGCCTATCGGGCGCTGGGGGGACATGATGCGGCGGTGCGGAGTGTCGCGGACATCCTCAAGACCGGTGGCGAATATGGCGACGACATTCGTGTGGTCCGGGACAGGCGCGATGACTAGGGCACAGGCGACATGGCTGGCGGATGGGCGGCGGCTGCATCTGCATCACGGCCCGATCGACATGATCGTCGAGGCCTGGGGCCCGGGCCGGGGCACGGCCTTTGCCCGGGCTGTGGCGCGGTTCGAGACGGTTTTGCAGGAGCTGGTGGACGAGTTGCCACGACTCAGGGTCGAAAATGGCCCTGTGCCCAAGAGTGAGACCGCGCGGGCGATGTGCCGCGCCATTGCACCTTTTTCGGACCGTTTCATCACTCCCATGGCCGCTGTTGCCGGGGCCGGGGCCGATACGATCCTCTCCGCGATGACCGGGGGGCCGGGGGTGAGCCGGGCCTATGTGAACAATGGCGGCGACATTGCCTTTCACATCGCGCCCGGCGAGGCGATGCGGATCGCGATGCCGGGAACGGGCACGGCGCGGGTCGCCTCTTGTGATCCGGTGCGGGGTGTGGCGACGTCGGGGCGGGATGGCCGAAGCCATTCGCGCGGGATCGCCGACCAGGTCACGGTGCTGGCCGGCACTGCAGCGCAGGCGGATGCGGCGGCCACGATGATCGCAAACGCGGTGGACCTGCCTGGGCACCCGGCGATCACACGGGTGCCGGCCCGTGATCTGTCGCCTGACAGCGACCTCGGCGCGCGCCTTGTGACGACGCATGTGGGGGTGCTGAGCACCGAGGACACAAAGCGCGCTCTGGACCGGGGTGCGGGGTATGCGGATCAGCTGCGACAGCGCGGCCTGATCCAGGCGGCGGCGCTGTGCCTTCGGGGCGAGACGTGGCTGATCGGAACACTTGCCCTTCAACAGACGGACCTGACATATGCCTGATTTCACCTTGCGAAAGACCATGACCTTTATCGAGGACATCCACCACGACGGCGCGCGCGTTGCGGAGAAACCGCGTCGCAGGGCGGCTGTGGCGGCGCTGCTGCGCAATCCCTTTGCCGGGGTCTGGGAGGAGGATTTGCAGGCGGCGATGGATGATCTCAAGCCGCTGGGCCTGAAGATGACGGACATGCTGATCGAGGCGATGGGCGGGGTCGAGGGCATCGACGGCTATGGCAAGGCGGCCATGTGCGGAGAGCGCGGCGAGCTGGAGCATACCGCGTTGTGGCATGTGCCGGGCGGCTATGCGATGCGAGCGCGGCTGGGCGAGGCGAAGGCGATCGTGCCCAGTTCGATGAAGCAGGGCGGACCGGGCACGACGCTGGACGTGCCATTGGGGCATATCAACGCGGCCTATGTGCGCAGCCATTTCGACGGGATGGAGGTAAGTCTTCCGGATGGTCCGAGGGCCGATGAGTTGCTCTTTGTGCTGGCGATGAGCCGGGGTGGACGGATTTACGACCGGATGGGCGGTTTGGCCGCCGATGAGGTGAAGGGCGAGGACGGGTTACGCTAGGCGCTGCGCTGCCGGGAAACCTGCACGGCCAGAATGCCCGCCATGATCACGGCGACACCGACGAGGTCGGCCAGGCCCAGCGCCTCGCCCAGGAGAACGGCGGCGATGGTCACCCCGAGGAACGGATTGAGAAAGTGGAAGGTGGCGGCCCGCGTGGCACCGATCTGACCCACGAGGTGAAACCACACCAGCGTCGCCGCGAGGCCCGGGACCAGCGTGGTATAGGCAAATGCGGCGATCAGCTGCCAGCTCCAGGTGATCTGGATCGTTTCGGTGCCGGCGGCGACCACCGCGAGCACCGCGCTGCCCACAAGCATCTGAAGCCCGACGATCATCAGGAAATTGCCCCCTGACGTGGCCCCCCGCACCATGAGCGTCGCCACGGTCAGGGCGATCACGCCCCCGACGCAGAGCATCAGACCATAGAGATCGACCCCGCCCGAAAGGCGGTTGCCCATGACAATCATCACACCGATCAGCCCGGCCAGCAGCCCGGCTATCGCCAGCGGCGTGGCCTTTTCGCCGTAGAACACCCACAGGGCCAAGGCCACCAACAGCGGCATGGTCGAGGCGATGATGGCGGCAAGCGAGGCCTCTATGGTCTGCATCGCCACGAAATTCAGACCCAGATACAGGGCATTCTGGCAAATTCCGAAGATGATCGTGGCGCGCCATTGCGGCGGTGTCAGCCGCCAGCTTTGCCCCAGCAGACGTGCGATCAGCACACCCAGCAGGCCCGAAATCAGGAATCGCAGCGCCAGTGCGCTCAAGGGCGGGGCATCGGCCACGATGATCCGCGCCGAGGCAAAGGCCGATGACCACATGAAGGCAAAGGCCACGCCCATCAAGATCGCCCGGATGTCCAAAGCCCGCCCCTTTGCCGTCTGGGCCAGACTTGCCACAGGGCAGGCTCCAAGGAAAGGCCCTGCAAATGGAAAAGGGCCGCCCCGCAAGGCAGCCCTTTTCAAATCTCGTGTCCGGTAGGGATCAGCCGTTGACGCTGTCCTTGAGGGCCTTGGCAATGGTCATCTTGACCACCTTGTCGGCGTCCTTGTGGATCTGCTCGCCGGTGGCGGGGTTGCGCACCATGCGCGCGGGACGCTCGCGGCAATAAATCTTGCCCACGCCCGGCAAAGTCACGGCGCCACCGCCCGATACTTCGCGGGTGATTACGGCGCAGACGGCATCCAGTGCGGCCGCCGCGGATTTCTTGTCGCTACCCATTTCTTCTGCCAGAGCGGCGGAAAGTTGGGATTTGGTCATCGGTTTTGCCATTGTCATGGTCTCCTTCTACTGCCCGGTGATTTGGGCCTCATAGGCACAATCTAACCTTATCTTGTGGACGAACACAATAAATAGTGGGTCATTTTGCCTATTTTTCTTGGATATTCGGCGGTCTGACGCCGGGTCAGAGGAAGGCGGTTTCGTCAAACGAGCGTAATTTCCGGCTGTGGATGCGCTCCAGCGGCATTTTGCGCAGGGATTCCATGGCGCGAATTCCGACCATAAGGTGCCGAACAACCTGCGATTTATAGAATTCCGAGGCCATGCCCGGCAGCTTCAGCTCGCCATGCAGCGGTTTGTCCGAAACACAAAGCAGAGTGCCATAGGGCACGCGGAACCGGTAACCGTTGGCCGCGATCGTCGCACTTTCCATGTCAAGCGCCACCGCGCGGGATTGGCTGAGGCGCTGCACCGGGCCGGATTGGTCGCGCAACTCCCAGTTTCTGTTGTCGAAACTGGCCACGGTCCCGGTGCGCATCACCCGCTTGAGGTCATAGCCGTCGAGCGCGGTTTCGGCGGCCACCGCCTGTTCCAGCGCGATCTGGATTTCGGCCAGGGCCGGGATCGGCACCCAGCCCGGCAGGTCCGCATCCAGCACGCCGTCTTCGCGCAGATAGGCATGGGCCAGCACGAAATCGCCCAGGCTCTGGGAATTGCGCAATCCGGCGCAATGGCCGACCATGATCCACGCGTGAGGCCGCAGCACGGCGATGTGGTCGGTCGCGGTCTTGGCATTGGACGGCCCGACGCCGATATTGACCAGCGTAATGCCGGACCGGTCAGCCCGCTTGAGGTGAAATGTCGGCATCTGCGGCAGTTTCGACGACAGGTCCAGAGGCGCGACCGGGTCGGTGATCTCGGAGTTTCCGGGGCCGACAAAGCTTGTGTAGCCGCTGTCCGGCCTGGCCAGCATGGTGCGGGCATAGGCTTCGAATTCTTCGACGTAGAACTGATAGTTGGTGAACAACACATAGTTCTGGAAATGCGCCGGATCGGTCGCCGTGTAATGGGCGATACGGGCCAGTGAGTAATCCACGCGCTGCGCAGTGAAGGGCGCGAGGGGGAGGGGGTCGCCGGGCGCGGTGGACAGCGTTCCGTTGACGATGTCGTCATTGGTCGTGGCCAGGTCCGGCACATCGAACACGTCCCGCAGGGTGAAGGGCGCCGCGCCCTGATGGGGGACCGACATGCCTTGGCTTCCGGCAACCGCGAAATGCACCGGCATGGGCGTGTCCGAGACACTCACGCAGACATCGACGCCGTGGTTGCGGATCAGGAGCGAAATCTGTTGTTCGAGATAATCGGCGAAAAGTTGTGGCCGCGAGATGGTCGTCGCATAGGTGCCGGGCCCATCGACATGGCCGAAGCTGAGCCGGCTGTCGATCTTGGCATGGCTGGTCGTGGTCAGCGTGATCCGCGGATAGAAGGCCCTGACCCGTTGCCGGGGCACGTTCCCGTCCATTGCGGCTGCGAACTGTCCGACCAGAAATGACACCGCCCCGTCGAACAGCTGGGTCAGCCGCTCGACCGCGGCCCCCGCGTCGCCAAACTCCTCGGGACCGGGCAGATCGGGGGTCAGGATGCTTTGGGCATCGGCGGGGTCGCTCATGATCCGGGGTGTCCTGCTCGCTTGTTCGGGTCAGGTTGACACGGGCCGGGGGCGGGATCAAGCTGACCGTGCCGGGAGGGGGTCGCCATGGATTATGAAACCGTCGAAGCCGAGGAATTCGGTGCGTCCCTGCGTGGGGTCGGGATCAATATCCTGGTGCGCGACGTGGCGGCAGAAGTGGCGTTTCTGACCGCGATATTCGGGATGAAAGCCTTTCAGCCGACGCAGGATTTCGCGATCATGACCTATGGCGACGCGGTGTTTCAGCTGCATGCCGACGGCACCTATCACTCCAACCCGCTATTGTCGCTCCTGCCGGAGGCGGGCGCGCGGGGTGCCGGGTGCGAATTGAGGCTCTATGATACCGACCCCGATGATGCGGCCGCCCGCGCGAAGGCGCATGGCGCGACGATCCTGCACCCGCCCACCGACAAGCCGCATGGCCTGCGCGAGACCTATATCCTGTGCGACAACGGCTATGCCTGGGTCGCCTCGCGGCCGTTGTGACACCATGACCAGGCTGCTTTCCTTCGGGCATGGGTACTCGGCGCGTGGGCTGGCGCGGCGGCTGGTGCCGCGGGGCTGGACAATCTGGGGCACGACACGGTCCGCGGACAAGGCCGAGGCGTTGCGTGCCGAGGGGATCGTTCCGGTGCTGTGGGGCGATGACCTGAGCGAGGCCTTTGCCGGCGCCACGCATCTGTTGATCTCGGCGGGGCCGGGCCCCGAGGGCGATCCGGTTCTGAACGCCTATGCCGAGCAGATCGTCGCGCTTGCACCCCGGCTCGACTGGGCGGGGTATCTGTCGACCACGGGAGTGTATGGCGATCACGGCGGCGATTGGGTGGATGAGACCAGCGCGCTGACCCCCTCCACCCGGCG
>Ga0316205_10002151_pt1 | contig 21420 bp, 19 predicted proteins | sample 3monthpyrite_MG_FD_204941 | JGI IMG/M metagenome (GOLD analysis project Ga0316205, IMG submission 204941) | Microbial mat bacterial communities from mineral coupon in-situ incubated in ocean water Damariscotta River, Maine, United States -... | ecosystem: Environmental > Aquatic > Marine >... | reverse complement strand
GCCTGGGCATTTGCGGAAAACGGGTGCAGCGCGATGAAGCTGGCGGTGCCTGCCAAAAAGGCGCGGCGGTCAATGATGAATGCCATTGGGGGAACCTCCTGAGGGATGTTTTTTTGCGCGTATGGCAGGATCATGACCGGTTTTGACCATTTGGTCAGCGATTCCTTTTCCGGTGGACCGGGGTCGGCTGGAATCGGGCCGGCCGACGCAAAAGAAAAAGGGGCGGCCGATTTGGCCACCCCCTGTCGGAAAGCTGAGTATCAGCTGGCGCGCGGATCAGAGCGCCAGATTGGGGATGATCTGTTTCTTGCGGCTGACGACACCCGGCAAAACCACGCAATCGGCGTTGCCACAGGCGGTGGCAAAGCTGGCCTCGGCCACCTGTTTGGTCAGCGCGTTGGGGATCAGCATGGTGCTTTCTTCGTTCAGGATATCGACGACGAACAACAGCACCTGATCGACGCCGTCTTCCTCGGCGACGGTGGTCATGGCCTCCATCAGGCTGGCCTTGCGGTCCAGAACCGTGCCGGGCGCGGTGGTTTCCAGAACCGAAACCCGGAACTTGGTGCCCTTGACGGTGAACTCCTTGCTGTCCATGCGCAGAAGCTCGGCGTCGGAAAAGCGCGAGACATCCGATTTGGCGGCAAACATCTCGGCCGCGTAGGCCGCTACATCAATACCCAGATCGGCGGCCAGCGTGGCCACAACGGCGCGGTCGGCATCGGTGGTGGTCGGCGAGCGGAACTCCAGCGTGTCCGAAAGGATGCAAGACAGCATCGCGCCCTTGATCGCCTCGGGCATCTTCGCGGCATCGGCACCCATCAGGTCATGCATGATGGTCGCGGTGCAGGCGACGGGCCGGATGGTGATATCGATCGGCCCCTTGGTTTCCAGCCCGCCAACCAGCTTGTGATGGTCGATGATGGCCTGAATGTCGGCGTCATTGATGTCTGCGGGCAGCTCGGCGGGGTTGTTGGTGTCGACGATCACGACAGGCGTGCCTGCGGCCACATCCGAGATGATCTCGGGCTTGTCCAGGTTCCAGCGCTCCAGCACGAAAGCGGCCTCGGTGTTGGGTTCGCCAAGCAGCTTGGCGGCGGCATCCTCGCCTTTCACTTCATTGAGATACCAGGCCCAGATCAGAGGCGATCCGGTGGAATCGGTGTCGGGGGATTTGTGGCCGAAAACAAGCGTGGTCATGGGGCGGGATCCGTCAATCATCTACGAAATTTCGCGTCTTATAGGCGCGCGGCGCGGGGTTGTCATGAGGCGATTGCGCACGGCTCAGCGCGCGTTTGCCGCGTGACCCGGGCCGTTTCGCATAAAAGCGGGGCGATTTGTTTTGCGGCTGCTTGTTGACTCGTCCCCACCCCCCGCCTATCTACCGCTCGTTATCACTCGAACAGGTTGAGTGATAACGATGGAAAAAACACGAACCGAAGGAGAGTTCGACAGATGGCATTTGCACCTCTGCATGACCGGGTCCTGGTTGAGCGCATCGAAAGCGACGACAAGACCGCAGGCGGCCTGATCATCCCCGACAGCGCAAAAGAAAAACCGGCCGAAGGCCTGGTTGTTGCTGTTGGCGCTGGCGCCAAGGACGATGATGGCGACCGCATCGCCATGGACGTCAAGGAAGGCGACAAGATCCTGTTCGGCAAATGGTCCGGCACCGAAGTGACCGTTGACGGCAAGGAACTGCTGATCATGAAGGAAAGCGACATCCTCGGGATCATTTCCTGAGCCAGCGCTATCCACGCGGCGGGGTGATCCCCGCCCGACATATACCAGATATTCAAGGAGCAAGCTGACATGGCTGCCAAGGACGTCAAATTTGACACCGATGCCCGCAACCGCATGCTGAACGGCGTGAACATCCTCGCCGATGCGGTCAAAGTCACCCTGGGCCCGAAAGGCCGCAACGTGGTGATCGACAAATCCTTCGGTGCCCCGCGCATCACCAAAGACGGTGTGACGGTCGCCAAGGAAATCGAGCTGGAAGACAAGTTCGAGAACATGGGCGCGCAGATGGTGAAAGAGGTTGCCTCTCGCACCAATGACGAAGCCGGCGACGGCACCACCACCGCAACCGTTCTGGCCCAGGCCATCGTGCGCGAAGGCCTCAAGCAGGTTGCCGCCGGTCTGAACCCGATGGATCTGAAGCGCGGCGTTGACGTGGCCGTGACCAAGGTCATCGAGAACATCAAGGGTTCGGCCCGCGAAGTTGCAGACAGCGATGAAGTTGCCCAGGTCGGCACTATCTCGGCCAATGGCGAAGCCGAAATCGGCCGCCAGATCGCCGATGCGATGCAGAAGGTCGGCAATGACGGCGTCATCACCGTCGAAGAGAACAAAGGCCTCGAAACCGAGACCGAAGTTGTCGAAGGCATGCAGTTCGACCGCGGCTACCTGAGCCCCTATTTCGTCACCAACCCCGACAAGATGATCGCCGACCTTGAGGACGCGGTTATCCTGCTGCACGAGAAAAAACTCTCGTCGCTGCAATCCATGGTTCCGCTGCTGGAATCGGTGATCCAGAGCCAGAAGCCGCTGCTGATCATCGCAGAAGATGTCGAAGGCGAAGCGCTGGCGACCCTCGTGGTCAACAAGCTGCGTGGCGGCCTGAAGATCGCGGCTGTCAAAGCCCCCGGTTTCGGTGATCGTCGTAAAGCCATGCTGCAGGATCTCGCCATTCTGACCGGTGGTCAGGTGATCTCGGAAGATCTGGGCATGAAGCTGGAAAATGTCACCATGGACATGCTCGGCTCGGCCAAGAAAATCAACATCACCAAGGACGAGACCACCATCGTCGACGGTGCCGGTGAAAAAGCCGAGATCGAATCCCGCGTGGCTCAGATCCGTCAGCAGATCGAAGAAACCACCAGCGATTACGACCGTGAGAAGCTTCAGGAACGTGTTGCCAAACTGGCCGGCGGCGTTGCCGTCATCCGCGTTGGCGGCATGACCGAAGTGGAAGTGAAAGAGCGCAAGGATCGCGTTGACGATGCCCTGAACGCGACCCGTGCGGCCGTGCAGGAAGGTATCGTTGTGGGCGGCGGTGTGTCGCTGGTTCAGGGTGCGAAAGCACTTGCCGGTCTCACCGGCGAGAACTCGGACCAGAACGCCGGTATCGCCATCGTGCGCCGCGCGCTGGAGGCTCCTCTGCGCCAGATCGCCGAAAACGCCGGTGTCGACGGGGCCGTGGTTGCGGGCAAGGTTCGCGAAAGCGACGATCCCACCTTTGGCTTCAACGCACAGACCGAAGAATATGGCGACATGTTCAAATTCGGCGTGATTGACCCGGCCAAAGTGGTGCGCACCGCGCTGGAAGATGCGGCCTCGGTCGCCTCGCTTCTGATCACCACCGAAGCCATGGTTGCCGACAAGCCCGCCAAGGATGGCGCGCCTGCCGGTGGCGGCATGCCCGACATGGGCGGCATGGGCGGCATGATGTAATTCGGATTTCCTTCACGGAAATCCGACCGCATCGCCGGTTTGATTTGGGAAAGGGCACCTGCGGGTGCCCTTTTTCTTTTCGCGGATCCTTTGCGCCGGGTTAATGCCCCGTCATCATGATCCGCGATAGCTGGTCCGATAGTTTCGTTTTCCTGGCCAGGAGGTTCCGTTATGCGCAATTTTTTCATGATCCTGATCGCGACGGCCGCGTTGAGCGCGCCCACGACCGCACAAACCCCGGGGCAAGAGGATGCCGAAACCGTCTTTGGCGGCGACCGATACCTGGCGGGATCGACCGTGACGGCGGCAGAGCCCACCGATGGCGATCTTTTTGCCGCGGGCGAACGGGTCACTGTCGCCGCACCCGTCGCCGGCAACACCCATATCGCCGGGCGGCGTCTGCGCGTCGAGGCCCCGATCGGCGGCGCGCTTTATGCGATGGGCTATGCGGTGCGCGTTGAGGCCCCGGTGACGGGTTCGGCCACGCTTATGGGGGCCGAGGTGGTGATCTCGGATCAGATCGGCGGCAACCTGCGCGCCAGCGGGCGCGAGGTCATGGTTGAGGCCCCGGTGATGGGGGCGGCTGTGCTTGCCGGGGCCGAAGTGGTTCTGTCGGGCGCAATTGCAGGCGACGTCGCCATTGCCGCCGAGACGATCCTTTTCGAGGAAGGTGCCAGCGTCGCGGGTCAATTGACCCTCTATGTCGACGATCCAGAAGATTTCGAGGTTCCCGCCAGCGTCGCCGCCGCGGATCGCGTCGAAACCTTGGACGCGCGCGAATTTGAGCGCGAATATGGCGACACGTGGGACGAATATCGCCCGTCCTTCTTCTCGCGCCTTGGCCGCTTTGTCGTTGGCGTGGTCGTGGTCGCGGTCATCGCCGTTCTGGTGGCGTCGGCAATGCCTGTGCGGATGGCCGAGATGCGGGAAAGGGCGCTGGCACATCCCTGGCGCAGCCTTTGGTCCGGCATCCTGGGGCTTTCAACGATCATCGGATTTGGCTTTGTCGCCGCACTCACCGTGATCGGCATCCCGTTGGTGCCAGCCTCTCTTCTGGTCGCGGCTCTGGCCGGTGTGAGCGGCTACATACTGGGCACCTATTTCCTGGGCGGCGCGCTGTGGCGGGTTATGGCGCAGGAGCCTCCGCAGGCTTTGCTCCCAAAAGCCCTGATTGCGGTTCTGGGCGCGCTCGTTGCGGCGCTTCTCGGGTTGATCCCCTATTTCGGGTGGCTGATTATGCTGGCGCTGGCCTTGACGGGCCTTGGCGTGGTGCTTGGCAAGCTGCGGGCCCGGCAAGCGGTCTCTTACTAAAGGGCTTTTCAATTTCGCGCCAAAAGGGCAGGGAAGGGGCATGAAGCTGCCTTCCCTCACCCTCACCGGTGCGACTGTTTTGCGCCCTGACGGCCTGTCGCAGGAGCCGCTTTGCCTGGCCCGTGGGCTGATATCCGACCAGGGGGGGCGTCGGATCGACCTGTCCGGCAGCCTGATCCTGCCCGGCATCGTCGATCCGCATGGCGACGGGTTTGAACGCCATCTTGCCCCGCGCCGGGGGGCTGCCACCGATCTGGGGCAGGGCTTGCGGGCGGTCGAGGCCGAGCTTGCGGCCAACGGCATCACCACCGCCATGCTGGCCCAGTTCTGGAGCTGGGAGGGCGGCATGCGCAGCCCCGAATTCGCGGCCGCGCTCTGCGCCGCATTGGAGGCCCATGACGCGCGCGCCGATCTGCGGCTGCAATTGCGGCTGGAACTGGGATGTTTCGAGGGGTTCGACGCTGCGCTCGCGCTGATCGACCGGCACCGGATCGGCTATGTCGTGTTCAATGATCACCTGCCGCATGCGCAATTGGCGGTGGGCAAGCGGGTGCCCCGGCTGGAGGGGCAAGCCTTGAAATCCGGGCGCTCGCCAGCGGCGCATCTCGCGCTTCTTACCCGGCTGCACGACCAGATCGGGGCCGCCCATGCCCGGTTGCCCAGGCTCTGCGCGGCCCTGTCGGCGCGTGGTGTCATCCTGGGCAGCCATGACGATGACACGGCGAAAGGGCGGGCGGATTGGCGGGATCTCGGTGCCACCATCGCGGAGTTCCCGGTCACCACCGCGGCGGCAAAGGCGGCCTGCGATGCCGGCGATCCGATTGTCATGGGGGGCCCCAACGTGATGCGCGGCGGCAGCCATTCCAAGGGCGTTTCGGCGCGCGATCTGATTGCGGCGGGGATCGCCGTGGCGCTGGCCTCGGATTACCATTACCCGGCCCCCTTGGGGGCGGTGCGCGCGCTGCTCGCGGATGGCTGGAGCCTGCCCGAGGCCTGGCCGCTGGTATCAAAGGCGCCGGCGCGGATGCTGGGATTGGCGGATCGCGGCGAGATCGGACCCGGCAAGCGCGCCGATCTGGTGATCGTCGACCCCGATCTGAGGCAGGTGCAGGCGACCTTTGCGGGCGGACAGATCACCTATCTTGCCGGTCCCATTGCTTCCCGGTTTCTGGCATGAGCCCTCTGCGCCTGGCCGGTCTCACGGCCCTGACGATGCTGGCCTTTGCCGCCAATTCGATCCTGAACCGGATGGCCTTGAGCGCGGGCCTGATCGATCCCATCGGCTTTGCGGTGATCCGGGTTCTGTCGGGGGCCGCCATCCTGGTGGTGATCGCGCTGGTCGGGCGGCGCGGCGTGCCGATCCTTGCGCCGGGCCGCGCGGTCGGTGTGGTGTCGCTCTGCCTCTACCTGGTCGGATTTTCCATTGCCTATATCCATCTCGATGCCGGTCTGGGCGCGCTTATCCTCTTTGGCATGGTGCAGCTCACCATGTTCGCGGGCGCGCTCCGGTCCGGAGAAGCCGTGACGCGCGGGCGCTGGATCGGCATGGCGGTTGCCCTGTCCGGGCTGGCCTGGCTGCTCTGGCCCGCGGGGGCGGTGCGGGTGCCGGTGATCGGGGCGGTCGCGATGGGCCTCGCGGGGATCGGTTGGGGGATTTATTCGCTGGTTGGGCGGCGCGCGGGCGATCCGCTGGCGGCGACGGCGGCCAATTTCCTGCTGGCCGCGCCGATCATCGGTGTGATGCCGTTTCTGTTGCCCGTGCAGTTGGACGCCACCCCGATCCGCCTCGGCGGCGTGGCGCTAGCGGTGCTCAGCGGCGCGGTGACCTCGGGGCTTGGCTATGCTTTGTGGTATAGCGTTCTGCCGAGACTGGCGGCCTCGGTCGCGGGGCTGGTGCAGCTTTCGGTGCCGGTGATTGCGGTTCTGGGCGGTGCGTGGCTGTTGGGCGAGGGGGCCGATCTGCGCGTCCTGGGTGCGGGCGCGGTGGTTCTGGGCGGCATTGCCATCGGGCTTTTGGCGCGTCATCCGCGCAAAATGGGCTCCAGCGGATCATAAAGCAGACCTTGCCCCCATGCAGCCTCGGCCAGACTGTCGGGTTTGACCCTGATCGCGGCCATCTCGGCGCGGGAGAAAAGGCGGCGGCGGGTGACGATGCCTTCGGGGTCGCGCCAGTCGTGATCAAGCTCACCGGCGATCAGCGTGCAACGGAAATAGAGATCAACCTGGTGAAATGTCCCGTCCGGGTCATGAAATTCATTGATCAGACAGGGCGCGCCGACCGCGACGCGCAGCCCGGTTTCCTCATGAAATTCGCGCGCCAGATTGGCGTGCAGAGAGGCCCCGCGATCAACCCCGCCACCGGGCGCGCACCACAACCCGCCGCGGTGATTGGGCCAGGCATTGACCAGCAAAAGCCGGTCGTCGATCAGAAGAATGCCGCGGGCGGCGAGGCGGGGGCTGGGCATGGGCGGGATGCTGCATGGACGGGGCGCGATATGCAAGCCGGGGTTGGCGCGGCGCGGCGGAGCCTCTAGATCGGGGGCATGATGGTGCGGATGACCCTTTTTGCCGCCGCCTTTGGCGCGGCCTTGATGCCCGGCGCGGCGCGGGCCGATTGCGTGATCCTGCTGCATGGGCTGGCGCGCACATCGCTGTCTCTCTGGGTCATCGAAGAGGTGCTTGAGCGCGAAGGCTATCAGGTGGTGAACCGCGACTACCCCTCGACCCAGGCCCCGATCGAAGAGCTTGCCCCGGCGGCCCTGATCCCGGCCATCGAAGAATGCGGCGACCAGCGCATCAATTTCGTGACCCATTCGATGGGGGGGATTTTGCTGCGCTATTGGCTGATCGAGAACCGGCCCGAAAACCTCGGCCGCGTGGTCATGCTGGCCCCGCCCAACCAGGGCTCGGAACTGGTGGATCGGCTTGGAGAATTTGAACCCTTTCAATGGATTAACGGGCCCGCGGCAGAGGATCTCATGACCGAGGGCGGATCGCTGGTCAGCCAACTGCCGCCGGTTGATTTCGAACTGGGTGTGATCGCGGGCTATGCCACGCTCAATCCGATCACCTCGGCTCTGATTGACGGGGCCGATGATGGCAAGGTTTCGGTCGAAAACACCCGGGTAGAGGGTATGGCCGATTTCATCGCGCTGCCGGTCAGCCATACCTATATGATGAACAACCCGGTGGTCGTGGCGCAGGTGGTGACGTTTCTGGAAACCGGCGCATTTGACCATCACCTGAACCTGTTCAGCGCAGCGGATGCGCTGACCCCCTGAGCCGACGGGTGGGCGCTATCGGCCCAGTGCCACAAGCCCTCCGCCATCCGCATGGCCATCCCTTTTCGCATTCATCTTGGTAAAAATACCTCCGCCGGAGGCCTCCGGGCGAGGACGGGCCCGGCATCGGGGTGAAAGAGCCGCCCGTTCAACCCCGCATCGCCATCACGACAAAGATGGCGGATGAACCGCGCCGCCAAAAGGCGTGCACCTGCGCCATGCTCTGTTCGGGAGAATTGCCCGCTATCAGCGCCGCATTGCCGCCCCCATCAACTGTAACATCGGGCGTCGGGCGGCGTCTTTACACCATGGATCCGAAACCCGGCACCGAAGCGGCATGCCCGCAGGAGAAAGGGTGTCGGTCGCGGATCCTGCGTTTGATTTCACAGGGCGGTTGCCGGTCCGATAGCTTTGGCGTGAAAAGCGGGTAGAGCAACCACTCTTCTATATGAATGACCTATGGCAAGGTAAAATCGATGCCCGCACAGAAGGACATAACAATCGTCGGGGCCGGCCCTTCCGGGTTGGCCTGTGCGATTGTCTTGGCGCGGGCAGGCCGGCGGGTGATCGTCCGTGAATGGAAATCGGATGTCGGGCACCGCTTTCACGACGATTTCCAGGGGCTGGAGAACTGGACCCACGACGAGGACGTGCTGGATGAGCTTGCCAGCGCCGGGATCGCCGCCGATTTCGAATGGCATGGCTTTGACACCGGCACTGTTTTCGACCCCACCGGCCGCCGCCATCAGGTGCACGGCAAACGACCGCTGTTCTATCTGTTGCGCCGCGGCTCGGCCGACGGCACGCTCGACCGCGCGCTTCTGGCGCAGGCGCAGGCCGCCGGCGTTGAAGTGCGTTTCAACGACCGGGTGCGCACATTCGACGGGGCTGGGGTTCTGGCCACCGGACCGCGTCAGGCAGGGGTAATCGCCGCGGGTCACCTGTTCGACACCAACATGCAGGATGGTGCCTGGCTGGCGCTGGGCCACGCCATCGCGCCGGGCGGTTATGCCTACCTTTTGGTTCAGGGCGGGCGCGGCACGGTGGCCAGCTGCATGTTCACCGGCTTTCGGGATCAGGCAAAACACGTGGGTGCCGCCGAGGCGTTCTTTCTTGCCCATGCCGGGCTTGAGATGCACAACCCGCGCCCTTTCGGCGGTTATGGCAATATGCGCCTGCCCATTACGGCCATGCAGGGTGGCCATCCGGTGATCGGTGAACAGGCCGGGTTTCAGGATGCACTGGCCGGGTTCGGTATCCGCTATGCGATCCGCTCGGGCGTGCTGGCGGCGCAAAGCATCCTTGACGGTGGCGATTACACCGCCCGCTGGCAGGCCGAGCTTGGTCCCTGGCTGAGGGCAGGGGTGGTCAACCGTTTGATCTTCAATGCTGCGGGCGAGCCGGGGATGAACCTGGCGATCGGGCGATTGGCCCGGACCGACGCGGGCGGACTTTTGCAGCGCGCCTACGCGCCGTCACCGGTCAAACGGTTGCTGCTGCCGGTCGCGCGGCGCTGGTATCGCACGCCGCTGGCCGATCCAAGCTGCAACCATGTCGATTGCGCGTGTGTCTGGTGCACGCATGGCGACCACGCAGAGGCACCGCAACCGGCGGGAGAATGAGAAAGCCCACGACCCCGTTCATACCATGGTGCCGGATCTGCACTCGACTGGAAAGACTTCGGACAACGAGGCCGGGAAACTGACGCGCGCGATGTCAACGAGGCCGCGTGATGCGACGGGCGGCCGGCCCCGTCAAACATCGGCCGCCCTGCCTGCGGGTGCCAAAATAGAGCACCACTGTCAAAAGCGATCCGGCCCGGGTCACAGATACACGCCGTAATCCAGCAAACGGCGTTCATAATCCTCGATCCGGCCTGAGGCGGTCGCATTGGCAAGGATCATCTCCCCGACCAGCGCCTCGGTCAGCGCAAAGGCCGCCCCCTGCGATGGCAGGATCTGTGGCCCGTCCATCGGCATCTTGAAAACGATATCGGCGTGCTGCGTGATCGGGGCGGCGTAGCTGTCGGTGATGGCGATGATCCGGGCGCCGCAGACGCTGGCGGTTTCATAGGCGCGGACAACCTCGGTGGAGTAGCGTGAAAAGCTCATCACGATCACCACATCCTCGGGCCCGCATCCGGTGACGGCATCGGCGATAGCGCCGGGTTCGGCCAGCGGCGGCGCAAAATTCTCGAACGCCATATGCCCGGTATAGGCCAGGTAATGGGCCAGCGAAAAACAGCTGCGCACACCGATGCAATAGATCCGGCGCGCCGTCAGCATCATGGCGGCGGCGGCATCGATTCGGGTCAGTGTCTGGGCCGAAAACAACTCCTCCAGGTTGTCGCGGGCAGAATCGCGGATCTGGGTGGCCAGCGTTTCCGCCCCCTCGGCGCGCATGCGCCGGGCCCGGGACCGGTAGATGCTGTCCTCATGCCTGAGCGCTGCCTGAAACGCCTCGCGGCAGGGCTCGAACCCCGAATACCCCAGGGCCACGGACAGCCGAAAAACCGTGTTCGCGTTCACTTCGGCCTTTTTTGCAAGGGCCCTGACGGAATGGAAGGCAATTTCATGGGGATGTTCCAGCGCCCATTGCGCCAGCTTGCCGATGGCAGGCGACGCGGTGTGAACCAGAGCGGCCAAAGCCCGGCTCAGATCGTCCAGCGTGCGGTCATTTATGGGTGCATTCAGCGTCATCTAGAACAGCTTAATCCTTATCTTGACGAAAATGAATGAATCGTTTCATTCTTGATTATCCGTGTTTCGCACGGTTCTACAGGGAGAAACTTCATGAACAAACATCTGGTTGGCGCGCTGGTCGCGGCCACAATGGCCTTTGGCGCAAGTGCTGTATCGGCACAGGAACAAACCTTTGTCACCATCGGGACAGGCGGCGTTACCGGCGTCTACTATCCGACCGGCGGCGCGATTTGCCGTTTGGTCAATCGCAACCGCGCCGAAACCGGCATTCGCTGCGGTGTGGAATCCACCGGCGGTTCGGTCTTCAACATCAACGCCATCCGGGCCGGTGAGCTCGAGTTCGGCGTGGCGCAATCCGATTGGCAGTATCACGCCTATAACGGCACCTCGCGGTTCGAAGAGCAGGGCCCGTTCGAGGATCTGCGGGCTGTCTTTTCGGTTCATCCCGAGCCCTTTACCGTGGTCGCCCGCGCCGATAGCGGCATCGAGAGCTTCGAAGATCTGCGCGGCATGCGCGTGAACGTGGGCAACCCCGGTTCCGGTCAGCGCGGCACGATGGAAGTGCTGATGGAGGCCATGGGCTGGACGATGGACGATTTCGCCATCGCCTCCGAGCTTCAGGCTGCCGAGCAGAGCCAGGCGCTGTGTGACAACAATATCGACGCCATGATCTATACCGTCGGTCACCCGTCGGGCTCGATCCAGGAGGCCACCACCGCCTGCGATTCGGTTCTGGTGAATGTCACCGGTGAGGCCGTCGATCAACTGGTCGCGGATAATCCGTTCTACCGCACCGCCACCATCCCCGGCGGCATGTATCGCGGCAATGACGAAGATGTGCAGACCTTCGGCGTTGGCGCAACTTTCGTGACCTCGGCCGCCGTGTCCGACGATGTGGTCTATGCAGTCGTCAGTGCGGTGATGGAAAACATCGACCAGTTCCGCGGCCTGCACCCGGCATTCGCCAATCTCGACCCCGCCCAGATGGCCAATGACGGCCTGTCTGCGCCGCTGCATCCCGGTGCCGAGCGTTACTACCGCGAGGCCGGTTTGATCGAGTGATCGACCAGCAGTGACCGAGACTTTGGCCGGGGCGGGCGTCATGCCTGCCCCGGCCCACCAAACTGCACCAAAACCAGCAGCAGGAGGGCGGTATGTCTGATCCGACCGAGGGACGTCAATTTTCCGACGAAGAGCTTCAGGATCTGGTCTCCAGCACCGATAGCGGCGCACGCGATCCCTCCAGCCGAACCATCGCGTTGATGATTTCCGGCCTGGCGCTGCTGTGGTCATTGTTCCAGCTCTGGATTGCGCAGCCACAGCTCTGGTTCGGGCAATATCTGCCGGTGCTGAATTCCTCCCAGACCCGGCCCATCCATCTGACATTTGCTGTTGTTCTGGCCTTCATGGCCTATCCGGCGTTCAAATCATCGCCACGCACCCATATTCCGATCGTCGACTGGATATTGGCGGCGGTCGCGGCCGGAACCGCCTTTTACGTTTTCTGGTTCTCGGACGTTCTGGCGCTGACCGCGCGGTCGGGCCTGCCGACGCAGACGCAGATCATCATCGGGGCTATCGGCCTCGTCCTGCTGCTGGAGGCCAGCCGCCGCGCGTTGGGCCCGGCGCTGACCATCGTCGGCGCGCTCTTCGCGCTCTATGGCTATATGGGGCAGGGCTGGCTGATCCCGGAACTGATCGAACATGACGGCATATCCTTTTCCTCGCTGATCAACGGGCTGTGGCTGGATACGGCCGGCGTCTTTGGCATTCCCCTGGGGGTCTCGACGGCCTTCGTGTTTCTGTTCGTCCTCTTCGGCTCGCTTCTGGACAAGGCGGGGGCCGGGAACTATTTCATCAAGCTGGCCTTTGCGGGCCTTGGCCATCTGCGCGGCGGACCTGCCAAGGCGGCCGTGGTTGGCTCGGCCATGACCGGGCTGATCTCGGGCTCGTCGATTGCCAATGTGGTCACCACCGGCACCTTTACCATCCCGCTGATGAAGCGGGTGGGGTTCACCCCCGAACAGGCCGGGTCGGTCGAGGTCGCGTCCTCGGTCAACGGCCAGCTCATGCCGCCGGTGATGGGAGCGGCGGCCTTTTTGATGGTGGAGTTTATCGGCATTCCCTACGTGACGGTGATCAAGCACGCCTTCATTCCGGCAGTGATCTCCTATATCGCGCTGGTCTATATCGTGCATCTGGAAGCGCTGAAAAAGGACATGCCCGCGCTGGGAGAGGCCAAGAGCTTTTCCGGAATGATCGTCAAATTCTTCATCGGCTTTGCCGTGGCGGGCGCGGGGTTCACCGGCCTGATCTACGGAGTCGGGGCGTTGAAATCCGCCGCTCCTGATCTTGCCGGGCCGGTGATGATGACCCTGCTGGCCGCGGTCTATGTCTGGCTGGTGGCCATCGCCGCGCGCCGCCCGGATCTGGAGGTTGATGACCCCAATTCCGAAGAAATCAAGCTGCCGACAGTGGCCGAAGTCTATGCCACCGGCCTGCATTATGTGCTGCCCATTGTGGTGCTGGTCTGGTTCTTGATGGTCGAACGCCAAAGCCCGGCGAAATCGGCCTTTTATGCCTCGTCGCTGATGCTCTTTATCATCGTCACCCAACGCCCGCTGAAAGCCATGTTCCGCGGTCAGGCGGCCCAGTTGATGGCCGAGTTCCGGGGCGGGTTCGACGATCTGATCGAGGGCCTGATTGCAGGCGCGCGCAACATGATCGGTATCGGCGTCGCGACGGCGGCGGCGGGTATCATCGTGGCGATCGTGACCAAGACGCCGATCGGCACCGAGCTTGCCGGTCTGGTCGAGCTGCTGTCGGGCGGCAACCTGGTGCTGATGCTGGTCTTTGTCGGGATCTTCTCGCTGGTTCTGGGCATGGGCCTGCCGACGACGGCCAATTACATCGTGGTCTCGTCGCTGATGGCCTCGGTCGTGGTCAGCCTCGGGGCTTCGCAGGGCCTGATCGTGCCGTTGATCGCGGCGCATCTTTTCGTCTTTTATTTCGGCATCATGGCCGATGTGACGCCGCCTGTGGGGCTGGCTTCCTTCGCGGCGGCGGCGGTGTCGGGGGGCGACCCGATCAAGACCGGCTTTACCGCGTTTTTCTACAGCCTGCGCACCGTGGCCTTGCCCTTCCTTTTCATCTTCAACCCGACGCTGATCCTTTACGGGGTCGATCTGGCGACATGGTCGGGCCTCTTTCAGGCGGTGTTCGTCTTTATCGTGGCCACCTTTGCCATGCTGCTATTCGCGGCGGCGACGCAGGGCTATTTCCTGGCCAAATCCCGCATCCATGAAAGTGCCGCGCTGCTTTTGGTGGCCTTCACGCTTTTCGTGCCCAATGTCTGGCTGGATATGGTGCAAAGCCCGTTTCGTGATGTGGCCCCGTCGGGGTTTGAACAGGCCGTGGCCGATGCCGCCGATGGCGACAGCCTGCGCCTCTTGATCGAGGGCCCGGATTTCAATACCGGCGAAGTGGCCTCGACCACACTGGTGATGGCCATCGAGGGATCGGGCAGTGCCGCCGAACGGATTGACGCCTCGGGGCTGTTGTTGATCCCCGAGGGCGAAACAGTCCGGCTGGACGAGCCGATGTTTGGCTCCGCTTCCGCCGAGACGCTGGCCGATTTCGATTTTTATGCCGATGAGCCCGTGCGCCTGTCGGCGGTGCAGACCGCGCAACAGCGGCTGCCCGAACAGGTGTTCTACATACCCGCGCTGTTGCTTTTGGGGCTGGTCATCATGATGCAGCGCCGCCGCCAGACCAAGCCGGCCTTTTAAGGGAGATTCGATATGTTCAACTCTGTTCTGCTGGCCGTGGATCTTTCGGCCGAAAGCACATGGATCAAATCACTGCCCATCGCGGTGTCGATGGCCGAAACCAACAACGCGCCGCTGCATGTGGTCACCGTGATGCCCGATTTCGGGATGTCGATCGTCGGCACGTTCTTTGAATCCGGGTTCGAGGATCGCGCCCTGCATGATCTGGGCGAGCGGTTGCGGGCTTGGGTCGCTGAAAACATCACCGCAGATATCGAGGTGCATCCCCATATCCTGCTGGGCCGGGTCTATGAGCAAATCCTAGAAGCCGCCAATTCGGTCTCTGCCGATGTGATCGTGATGGCCTCGCACCGGCCGGAGCTGACCGATTACCTGCTGGGGCCGAACGCTGCACGCGTTGTGCGACACGCCACGCAATCGGTCTTTGTCGTGCGGGGAACCTAGCGTTATGACGGGACATGTTTTTGGCCGCTCCAGCGGCACGCTTCCGACGGCGATGCGCGGCGACGGGTGTTACATTCACGACGCCGAGGGCAAGAAATACCTCGATGCCTGCGGCGGGGCGGCGGTGTCGTGCCTGGGCCATTCCGACCCGGACGTGCGCGCCGCGATGATCGCGCAGCTCGATCAGATCGCCTATGCCCATACCGGGTTTTTCACAACGGACGTTGCCGAGGAACTGGCCGATCTGCTGGTGGCCCATGCGCCCGCCGGCATCGACCGGGTCTATCAGCTTTCGGGCGGCTCCGAGGCGGTCGAGGCGGCGATCAAGCTGGCCCGGCAATATTACCTTGAGATCGGGCAGCCCGAGCGCCACCGCCTGATTGCCCGGCGCCAAAGCTATCATGGCAACACGCTGGGCGCGCTGGCGGCTGGCGGCAATGCCTGGCGGCGCGAGAAATACCAGCCGCTGCTGGTTGAAACCCACCATATCGCGCCCTGCTTCGAATACCGCGAACGCGCCGCCGATGAGACCGCAGAGGAATATGGCTTGCGCGCCGCCAATGAGCTTGAGGCCGAGATCCTGCGCCTTGGCCCCGAAACGGTGATGGCTTTCATCGCCGAGCCTGTCGTGGGGGCCACGGCGGGCGCGGTTCCGGCGGTGGCAGGCTATTTCGCCCGTATCCGCGAGATCTGCGACCAATATGGCGTGCTCCTGATCCTCGATGAGATCATGTGCGGCATGGGTCGGACGGGGCATCTTTTTGCCTGCGAGGCCGATGGCATCTCGCCCGATATCCTGACCATCGCCAAGGGGTTGGGGGCGGGGTATGCCCCCATCGGGGCGATGCTGTGCAGCGGCGTGATCCATGATGCGATTGCCAAGGGCTCAGGCAGCTTTCTGCACGGCCATACCTATCACGGGCACCCTCTGGCGGCGGCCGCCGGGCGGGCGGTGTTGCAAGCGCTTTTGTCGCGCGATCTGGTGGCCCGCGCGGCAAGCCAGGGCGCGGTTCTGGATCAGGCGCTGCGCGCCGCCCTGGGTCAGCACGCCCATGTCGGTGACCTGCGGGGGCGCGGGCTTTTCCGGGGGGTCGAACTGGTGGCCGACCGCGAAACCAAGGCCCCGTTCGATCCGGCGTTGAAGATCCACGCAAAGGTCAAGGCGGCCGCGATGGCCGAGGGGCTGATGTGCTATCCCGCCGGTGGCACGGTCGATGGCCGCGCGGGCGATCATATCCTGTTGGCCCCGCCCTTTATCATTTCGGACGATCAGATCGACGAATTGACCACAAAACTGACCCGCGCCATCAACGCCGCCCTGCCGGGATAAGAGCCCGACCTGACGACCGATATCCTGGCCCGACGGCCCGGTGCCGCGGCCCATCTGATTGCCCGATCAAAGCAGTTCTGACGCGGGGCGGCGGGGCAGCGACCGGAACCAGGCGGCAAAGGCGGCCTGTTCACGCGGCAGGCTGCTGGGTTTGAGCGCCAGGTAATAGCCCTCCTCGGCATGGGTGTGGGCCAGGTCAAGCGCCACCAGATCGCCGCTGTCGATGGCCTGCCGGGTGATCTGGCAGTGGCAAAGCGCGATCCCTGCTCCGCATTGCGCCATCTCAGCCGCCAGCCCGTGGGTATCGACATAGATCAGCGCCTCAAGCGGCGGGTTGCGCGGGCCCAGATCGGGCCAGCCGGTCGACAGGCCCACCGGCTGGATCAGGGCGGCCCGCGCCAGACCCGACCAGGTCAGCGGGTCGGGCAGGGTGGCCAGCAGCTCGGGCGACGCGACCGCATGCAGAAAGGAGGGCTCAATCAACTCGGCCCCTTGGCCTGCCATTGCCTCGGCCCCGAACCGGATCTCGATATCGGCATTGGTGGCGGCAAAATCATCAGGCCAGACCGTGGTTGTTATCTGCAAGGCGATCTCGGGATGGGTGGCGTGAAACTCTGCAAGATGCGGTGCCAGAACCCGATGCGCGATGCTGGCGCTGGTGGCGATGGTAAGCTTTGCCCGGCTGCTCTCGGGGCGAAACCGCTGCGTTGCCGCCTCCAGCCGGGCCATTGCCGCCGCCACATCGGGCACCAAAAGCCGCCCGGCATCGGTCAGTTGCAGAGCCCGATGGCGGCGCAAGAATAGCTGGGTTTCCAGCCGCTCCTCAAGGGCGCGGACATGCTGGCTGATGGCCGATTGGGTAAAACCGAGCTCTTCCGCCGCAAGAGTAAAACTCAGGTGCCGGGCGGCGGCCTCAAAGGCGCGAAACCAGGTCAGCGGCGGCAGCGATTTAGGCATGGGGGCGGCCTTTGCATTAGTGTGTCTAATGTAATCATATCATTTTCTATCGTTTGTCACGAGGGTGCAGCTTCGCTAGGTCTTCCTGACCCGATTGCAGGACAGCCCGACGTGACACCCGATATTCGCAAGATCGTGACCTATCAGGAGGATGTCCTGATCGAGGGCTACCGCCCCGTCGGCACCCCCTGGCGGATGTTCGCGGCGGCGGCGGTGCTGAAAAACCCATGGGCCGGGCGCTATGTTGCGGATCTGTCGCCCGAGATCCGCGCCTATGGCCCGGTTCTGGGCCGGATGCTGTCCGACCGGATCATGGCAATGGCGGGAGAGGGGGCCGCGCCGGAGGCGATCGGCAAGGCGGCGATTGTCGGTCTGGACGGTGAGATCGAACATGCTTCGGGGCTGATCCACACGCTGCGGTTCGGCAATGCCCTGCGCGAGGCCGTGGGCGCGACATCCTACCTGGCTTTTACCAATATTCGCGGCGGCGCGAATGCTTCGATCCAGATCCCGCTGATGGACAAGAACGATGCCGGCCGGCGCTCGCATTACCTGACGATCCAGTTTGCCATACCCGATGCGCCCCGGGCCGACGAGGTGGTGATCGCCTTTGGGGCCGCCAGCGGCGGGCGGCCGCATCACCGGATCGGCGACCGGTATCAGGATCTCAAGGATTTGGGCCATGATCTGGACAACCCGGCCGCGCTGTGACGGCCCCGGCGGGCTGTCGTTCTGGCAATCGGGCGCGGGCCCGGCGCTGGTCCTGATCCATGGTGTTGGGCTCAGGGCCGAGGCCTGGGCCGGGGTCGCCGCCGTGCTGGCCCCGCATTTCACCACCTATGTCGTGGATATGCCGGGACATGGTCACTCGGCCCTCGGGGCGGTCTCGACGCTGGCCGATTACAGCGCCGCCATAGGTGCCTTCATCGACACGCTCACCGGCCCCGTGGTGGTGGCGGGCCATTCCATGGGGGCGATGATCGCGCTGGACCTCGCGGCGCGGATGCCAGACCGGATCACGGGCGTGACGGCGCTGAATGCGATTTACCGGCGCGACGGGACGGCGGCGCTCGCGGTGCAGGCGCGGGCGGCGGCGCTCGATACCACCCGACCCGCCGATCCGACGGCGACTTTGGCCCGCTGGTTCGGGGCCGCCCCGTCCGGGGCCGATGCCGATGCCGCCGATGCCTGCGGGGCCTGGCTGCGCGCCGCCGATCCGGCAGGCTACGCCACCGCCTATTCCATCTTTGCCGATGCCGACGGCCCCGCCGATGCGGCGCTGGCCGCTTTGCCGGGTCCTGCGCTTTTCATGACCGGCGGGCGCGACCGCAATTCAACTCCCGGGATGAGCCGCGCCATGGCGGCACTTGCCCCGCGCGGGCAGGCCGAAGTGATCGCCGATGCCGGTCACATGCTGCCGATGACACATGGCCCCGCACTGGCCGCTGCGTTGGTCGCAGCCTTCGCCGGGCCGGGGGCCGCGCGATGACCGTGAACCCATCCGACCTGCGCCGCGCCTTTGGCCGCTTCATGACCGGCGTGACCGTCGTGACCACGCGCGACCCAAAGGGCACCCCTGTCGGGTTCACGGCGAATTCCTTTACTTCCGTTTCGCTCGATCCGCCGCTCTTGCTGGTCTGCCCCGGCAAGCATCTGAGCAGTTTCGAGACCTTCCGCACCGCGCCCGGCTTTGGCATCAGCGTGCTGGCCGAGGGGCAGGAAGGCGTCTCGAACCTTTTTGCATCGGGGCCCGGCGACCGGTTCGCGGAATGCGATTGGGACACGACAACGGGCGGTATCCCCTTGATTTCCGGGCGCAGCGCCGGGTTTGTCTGCGGCACCCATCAGGTGATTGAGGCGGGCGATCATATCGTGCTGATCGGCTGCGTGCGGGATTTTGACGATTCGGCGCGGCCCGGTCTGGGATACGGGCCCGAGGGGTATTTTACCCGGTCGCTGGACCGCGCGGGCGGGCCCGAGCGGCCCGGCCCGACCCGCGTCAGCGCCTTGCTGGAGGATGGCGCGCGCCTTTATCTGACGGGCGATCTGGACCTGCCCACAATCGCGGTGCCGTCAACCAACACGCCCCTGAATGCGCTGGTGGCCGGGCTGGCGGCGCGGGGCATCCGGGCCGATCTTTCGGGGGTCTATGCCGTTTATGACGATGCCGGGCCGGGCCGCCGGATCGTGTTTCGCGGCCATGTCGATGGGGCACCGCCCGGCCTGACCGGCTGGCCGATTGCAGGGGCAGAGATGCGCCCGGTCCCTGATCCGGCGCTGGCGGCTCTGCTGGCGCGGTTTTCGCAGGAACACAGCGTGCAGGATTTCGGGCTCTACATCGGAAATGCAGATCACGGCGACATCGTGCCGGGCAACAAAAGAGGGTGACATGGAATTTTCGTTATTTGCCCATATGGACCGGATGGATACCGGCCAGAGCCACCAGACGCTCTATGCCGATTTCATCGAATTGTGCAAAATGGCCGATCAGGGTGGCATGCGCGCGATCTGGACCGGCGAACACCACGCCATGGATTTCACCATCACGCCGAACCCGTTCACAACGCTGGTCGATCTCAGCCACCACACGCAGAATGTCCGGCTTGGCACCGGCACGGTGATCGTGCCCTTCTGGCATCCGATCCGGCTGGCCGGTGAGGCCGCGATGGCCGATCTGATCACCGGTGGCCGGATCGAGATCGGGGCCGCGCGCGGGGCCTACAGCTATGAATATGAACGCATGATGCCGGGGCTTGATGCCTGGGACGCGGGCCAGCGCATGCGCGAGACACTGCCGCTATTGCGCCCGCTCTGGGAGGGCGACTGCGCCCATGAGGGCCACTATCACAGCTTTCCCGCCACAACCTCGGCCCCGCGTCCGGTGCAGGCGGGCGGCCCGCCGATCTGGGTGGCGGCGCGCGACCCCAACAGCCATGAATTCGCGGTGCAAAACGGGTTTCACGTGCAGGTGACGCCGCTCTGGCAGGGCATGGCCGAGATCGAAAGCCTGATGGCGCGGTTTCGCGCCGCCTCCGCCGCCCATGACGGGGGGCGCGCCAAGATCATGCTGCTGCATCACACTTATGTCGGGTCCGACAGCGACGATGTCGCCCGTGCGGCGCGGGAACTCAGCCGGTTCTACAATTACTTCGGCGCATGGTTCCAGAACAAGCGCCCCGTCCGGCAGGGCCTGATCGCCGAGCTGAGCGACGCGGAAATGGCCGCCAACGCCATGATGGCCCCCGAAAACCTGGCCCGTGATCTGACCATCGGCACGGCGCAGGGTGTGATAGACCGGATCAAGCGCTATGAAGATCTGGGCTATGATGAGTATTCGTTCTGGATCGACAGCGGCATGAGCGCGGAGCGCAAGCGCGCCTCGCTGGCCCGGTTCATCGACGATGTCATGCCGGCCTTTGGCTGAGCCGCGGACAAGGAGAGACCCATGAACGACCTGCCGCATTACAACCTGTTCATCGCGGGCCAATGGACCTCCGGGGCCGGGGCCCAGGTGATGGAGAGCATCAACCCCGCCACGGGTCAGGTCTGGGCCCGGTTCGATTGTGCGGCACCCGCCGATGTGGACCGGGCGGTGCAGGCGGCAAGGGCGGCGCTGGACCGGCCCGACTGGCGCGACATGACCCAGACAGCGCGTGCCAGGCTGCTCTACCGGTTGGCCGATCTGGTGGCGGAAAACGCCGAAAGCCTCGGCCGGACCGAGACCACAGACAGCGGCAAGCTGGCCACCGAGACGATGGCGCAGACCGGCTATGTCGCGGATTATTATCGCTATTACGCGGGGCTGGCCGACAAGATCGAAGGTGCTGTGCTGCCGATCGACAAGCCCGATATGCATGTCTACACCGAACGCCTACCCATTGGCGTGGTGGCCGCCATCGTACCCTGGAACGCGCAGATGTTTCTGGCCGCGACCAAGCTCGCCCCGGCGCTGGCGGCGGGCTGTGCGGTGATCCTGAAGGCCTCCGAAATGGCACCCGCCCCGATGCTGGAATTCGCCCGGCTGATCGAGGCGGCAGGCTTTCCGCCCGGCGTGGTCTCGGTCTTGACGGGGGATGCCGAAAACTGTGCCATCCCGCTCACGCGCCATCCGGGCGTGGACCGCATCGCCTTTACCGGCGGGCCGGATGCGG
>Ga0316205_10002150_pt1 | contig 21422 bp, 19 predicted proteins | sample 3monthpyrite_MG_FD_204941 | JGI IMG/M metagenome (GOLD analysis project Ga0316205, IMG submission 204941) | Microbial mat bacterial communities from mineral coupon in-situ incubated in ocean water Damariscotta River, Maine, United States -... | ecosystem: Environmental > Aquatic > Marine >... | reverse complement strand
TATTGCCCGCAACCCGCAATAATGCGGAGGCTAGCCTGTGATTTCTATTGCCAGCATTCAGTTTGTCTGGCCGTGGGTTTTTATTCTGTTACCCCTGCCATTGTTAATGCGTTTTATCATTCCCGCCAGTGATAAAAATCAGGACGTGCCACTGCACGTGCCGTTTCTGGATGACTTTAATCAAGTGCCCCACGATGCAGATTTTATTAACAAAAATAAATGGCTGGGAATGTTAGCGACACTGGCCTGGATTTGTTTACTACTGGCGGCGGCCCGACCACAGTGGCTGGGAGAACGGGTTGATATACCGGTAAGTGGCCGTGATTTAATGATGGCGGTGGATTTATCCGGCAGTATGGCCGAAAAGGATTTTAAAATAAACGGCCAGACCATCAATCGTTTACAATCGGTTAAACTCGTTGCCGGTGAATTTATCAAGCGCCGCGAGGGTGACCGCATCGGTTTAATCTTATTTGGCCAGCAGGCTTATTTACAAACCCCACTGACTTTTGATACACAGACGGTTAACACCATGCTGCAGGAATCACTGATTGGCATCGCCGGAAAAACGACCGCTATCGGCGATGCGATCGGTTTGGCGATTAAACGTCTTGAAGGAAAAAGTGCTGAGAAACAGGTGCTCATTCTGCTTACCGATGGGGCCAATACCGCGGGTGAAGTTCCCCCATTAAAAGCCGCAGAACTGGCCGCCAAACAGAACCTGAAAATTTACACCATCGGCATTGGGGCCGCGTCCCGTGAAGTGGGCGGTTTCTTATTTAAACAAACTGTAAAAAATACCGAAATAGATGAAAAAACCCTCAATGAAATTGCCGTCATTACTGGCGGACAATATTTTCGTGCCCATAACACTCCGGAATTAAATAAAATTTACGCACTAATTGATGAGCTAGAACCGGTTGAGCAGGATAGCCAGAGTTTTCGCCCGGTACAGGCGCTTTATGTCTGGCCACTGGGCATCGCATTTCTCATTGCAGTTTGTATTGCGATACTGCCAACACTGATTCAATTAATGCAAAGCATTATCGGAGTGTTTTCCAGTGCAGAAAAAACCCGAGAAAATAAACCCGGGAAAAATAAAACCAGGAAAGATAAAACCAGGGGAGAGCACCTCAATGGATAGCCTGCAATGGATTCAACACTTTCATCTCATCCGCCCTTACTGGTTACTGGCGATTTTTCCCCTTGCCCTGATCGTCTGGCTGGCGGCGCGCGCCCAGATGCAAAGCCGAAGCTGGGCATCGGTCATTGATAAACGTTTACTAGCGCATTTATTAGAAGGCGTAAATGAACGAAAAAAAACGCCACCAATTAAACGTTTATTTGTTTTAGGCTGTATCGTTATTTTCGCACTCGCCGGCCCCGCATTTGAAAAACGCCCCCAGCCGGTTTTTAAAACTCAGTCTGCCCTGGTGATACTTTTAGATTTATCCCGCTCGATGGATGCAACGGATATTAAGCCCAGCCGTTTAAGTCGTGCGCATTTTAAAATTAATGATATTCTGAGTCAGCGCAAGGAAGGCCAGACCGCTTTAATTGCATACGCGGCCAATGCCTATGTGGTTAGCCCCTTAACCGACGACGCGCAAACCATTGCGTCACAGGTATCGGCACTGGAAACCACGATTATGCCCGCACAGGGCAGCCGTCTGGACATTGCTTTAAACAAAGCACAGCAACTCTTCAACAATGCGGGACAGTCTAAAGGTGATATTCTGGTCATTACCGACAGCGTTACTGCACAAGATAAAGAAACCATAAACACATTAAGCAGCCAAAATTTCAAAACCTCAATTTTAGCCATTGGCACAAAAGCAGGTGCCCCCATTGCCAATCACAATGGTGGTTTTGTAAAAGACCGTAATGGCTCAATTGTCATACCGAAACTGGATATTAATCAATTGAAAAGTGCCGCACTCGCCGGCGCCGGCAAGTTTAGTTTAATAACCGCTAACGATCGTGATATTAATTATTTACTCCCCTCCATTTCATCGGCAAAAGATCCATCAGCTGAGGATCAAACGGATGCTAAAGGTAATAAATTTAAAACCGACATCTGGCACGAAGAAGGCCCCTGGCTTTTGTTACTGGTTATCCCATTTGCAGCATACGCTTTTCGCAAGGGGTTAATTTTTGCCCTGCTGATTTTTATTTTACCCCTGCCACAACCGGTCCAGGCTGAAATTTCACCAGCTGAAGTTTCACGGGCTGAACTTTCACAGGCAGAAGCATCACCGGTAGAAAATTCCTGGGGCTGGTCCGATTTATGGAGCACGCAAAATCAACAGGGCGCAAAAGCGCTGCAACAGGGCGACACTAAACAGGCGGCAGAATTATTTAATGACCCGCAATGGAAAGCCACTGCAAAGTACCAGTCTGGCGAATACGAAAAAGCCGCTGAACTCCTCAATAACATTGACACAGCGAATGCCAATTACAACCGGGGCAATGCACTGGCAAAAGCCAATGATCTTGAAAATGCCATCAAGGCTTATGAGCGTGCCCTGCAGTTAGATCCGAACCACGAAGACGCTAAATATAATAAGCAATTGCTTGAGCAGGCGAAGCAGCAGCAGGACAAAAAATCCCAGGATGACAAACAGGATGGCAATAAGGACCCGAATGATAAAAACAAGGACAATAAAGATCAAAGCGATCAAAACCAGCAAAGTAAAGACGGTCAAAAAGGTGATTCTGAGTCAGAGCAGCAAAATAGTCAGAATGCTGACAACAATCAGAACAACGAATCTGAACAGCAAAGTCAGTCACAAGACGCTGAGCAGGATCAAGAGGAATCACAGGCACAACAGGCTAAAGAAGATGCTGATGCCGAAACAGATGTAGATAAAAAAGCACAGAAATCAGCTGAAGCCAAAGAATCCGCAGAAGACAGGCCATCTGCCGAGGAAATTGCCGCTGAACAAAAACGTTTAAGTGAAACCACGCCAGATTTAGAGCAGCAACAGGCGCAGCAATGGCTGAAAAAAATTCCCGATGACCCGGGGGGATTATTACGCCGTAAATTTAAGTACCAATATAGTCGTGAAAAAAATCAGGATGAGCAGCAGCCATGGTAAATTTAACACCCTGTTTATTTAACAGATTGCCATGTCATACCTGCGCAGGCAGATATCCAGCGTCTGAGCTTTTAAGTCACTGGATTCCAGCCTGCGCAGGAATGACAAACATACAGAACAAAACTATTGTTTAAAACTCTCACATCATTAAACTTCAATACAAAAATATTATGAATATTAGAAACTTAATAACCCAGTCACTCTTTGTATTTTTATTCTGGTTTTCACAAACCAGCTACGCCGCAGACATACAGGTGAAAGTCGATCGAACGCAAATCGAACTCAATGAAACGTTTACCCTGACTTTTGAAGCCAGCGAAGCCCCAGATGATGACCCGGATTTTACTCCGCTTGAAAAAGATTTTCAGGTTTTGGGAAAAAGCACCAGTAGCAATATGAGCATTATTAATGGAAAGTACACACGTTCTAAAAAGTGGAATGTAACATTAATCGCACTGCATAAAGGCACAATCACTATACCGTCGATTAGCTTTGGCAGTGATAGTAGCCCGGCTTATCAAATTCATATAAAAGAGCCACAAAAATCCACCGGCAAACAGGGCGAAGCGTTAATATCTGAATTAGACATTAGTACCCGTTCGGCCTATCCCCAGCAACAAATTATAGTGACCCAGCGTTTACTCAGCGCCAGCAATATCAATGCCTATGAATTTAGCCCGTTAAAAACCAAAGGCGTTGAAATTACTCAGCAAACGCTGGGGGAAATCAAACAGTATCAAACCAAACGCGGAACCACGCCTTATCTTGTGCTTGAACAAAGTTATGCTATTTATCCCCAATCTGCTGGCGAGTTAACGATTGAACCCAGCATTGCCAGTGCACGGGTAGCCATTACGGGCAACCGAGGAAATCGTTCGACATATGATCCGTTTCGTAACAACACTAAAACCATACGCCGCTCATCTGCTCAAAAGATAATTTCGGTTAAACCGATTCCACTGACCTTTAAAGGCAAGCACTGGTTGGTGGCTAAAGAAGTTCAGCTAGTTGAAGAGTTCCCTGAATCAAAAACATTTAGCGCAGGTGAACCTGTTACTCGCACACTTTTATTAATGGCCGATGGACAAAACGCGTCCCAGTTACCCGAATTTACAAACTATGAAGTAAACGGTTTAAAGCAATATTCGGATAAACCGTTACTGAAAAACAATACCAACGAAACTGGCATTACCGGCGCTCAGCAACTTAAAGTTGCAATCATTGCATCAACCGCTGGTAATTACACACTACCGGCGATTTCTATTCCCTGGTGGAATACGCAAACCAATAAACTTGAGTATGCAAAAATACCCTCCCGCACCTTTTCTGTTGGTCCTGCATCCGGGGCGGCTACAACCAAAACCAGTCCAGCGCAAATAAATACGGATAAACCTTTAACAATCGAAAGTACCCAGCCTGAAATCACAGCGGATTCAAATATTATAATGGAGCCCGCTAATACATCGGATGAGAATTTATCCTGGAATATTATTTTGTGGAAAATTATTTCTTTTATTCTGGCTGCAGGTCTAATCATCACATTATTTTTATTATGGAAAAAACCCAGAACTGAGCCTCCGGTAGAAAGTAACCCGCAGTCAAACCCCGCATCTTTAAAACAGGCGCTGAAAGACCTTTTACAGGCCTGCGAAAATGCCAACGCTCAGGCATCTAAAAATGCCTTACTGCAATGGGCGCAGGCCTTATTTATGCATGATGCGATACATTCTCTTGGTGACATATCAGACAGGGTAGATTCCGCGCTGTCTGAAAAAATACAGTCGCTAAACTCACATTTATACCGCAATAATACGGCCCCATGGAAATGTAACCAGCTGTATGATCTTTGCGTTAAATTTACCGATGATTTTAATGTGCAAACAAAACAGTCGCAACAAGAAAACAGTCGGGATCATCTGGAAAATCTGTATAAGTAAATGGCTTCCTGTATTCTGTAATAACTCACAATTTAAAAAAAAATTAATCAAAAAAAACTTTTTAACCTTTATACTGTCGTACAATATCATCAATATAAAATTGCAGAAGCCCTATGAAATCAACCCATATCACCAAAATTGCACTAGCCTTCATGCTCCTCGCATTTTCACTGTCAGTCTCTGCGGCAACGCCCCCTGCCCCTGGAATGCCAAATCCGGAAATGCCGAATCTAGAATTAACGGGCAGTGATGGAAAAAAGCACCATTTAAACGAATATCTGGGCAATGGCAAATGGACAACGCTGGTTGTATGGGGCCCAAAATGCCCCGCCTGTATTGAAGAGATGCCGGAAATACAGGGCATGTACGACGACAAAGAAAAAAACAATATCAATGTTTTAGGATTGGCAGTCGATTTCCCAACCTTTTCCTATGCCAAACTCAAACAGGTACAGCAGTTTGAAGAAGACTACTTTGTAACTTTTCCAAATCTATTAATCAGCTCTAATATATATTATAAATTAGGACTGGGCGCCCTTAAAGGTACTCCAACGATTATTCTGGTTGATCCGCTAGGAAAAGTTTCCGCTGTGCAATTAGGTGGCGTACCCAGAAAAGTCATTGAAAATTATATCGCAGAGGAAAATACCAAGGCCAGTCTGATCAGTAAAAAATAATCTGCCATAACCAAAGTGGCATTATCCTGCTCCACTATTTGAAAGCAAAAAATTTGCAGGCTGATATATTGTAGGCTAAGGTAGGAGCGGTAAATTTACTGTACGTCTTACCTTAAACCACCGACTGGAAATGGATCTTAGCCATGGCAGACAGACCTAAAATGGGCGTTGAAGTTAATATGCGCTCTAAAGCCTCATCTACTAACGAAGCCTCACTTAAAGCCGCCTCACTCAACACACCCAAAAACAATACCATTGAAACACAGGCGGACAGCCCATTTTGTATCGCTGTTTTAGGTGACTTCAGCGGACAATCCGACAGCTCAAAACTTCGACCCATTGAAATAGACCGGGACAACCTGGAAGAGGTGATGGCTAAATTTAAAATTAATTTACATTTAAATTTAACGGCTAGTGAGAATATACAAATCTCGCTCAATGCGCTGGATGATTTTCATCCGGATGAACTCTATGAAAAACTCGAATCATTTGAAAAATTACGCAGCTTACGCCGACGCTTAAAAAGTAAAAATAGCTTTGCGGATGCTGCTGCAGAAATTCAAAGCTGGCTACCGGCTGAAAAACCTCTGCATGAAAAATCTATTCATGAAAAAAAATCTACCTCAGCCAACAATAATACAAACACTCCACCAGCCGCTGAAAATCTGCTGAATGATATTTTAGGCTCTGCGCAAAGCAATAGCAGCGCCGCAGCTGAAACCACACACATTGATAAATTAATTAAAAGCATTGTCGCGCCCTATGTTGAACCCGCCGCCGACCCACGTCAAAACGAAATGCTTGAAATGGTAGATAAAGCCACTGAATCTCACATGCAAAACATTTTGCACCACCCGGACTTTCAGGCAATGGAAGCTGCCTGGCAATCTTTATATTTTTTAATCAAACGCCTGGAAACCGGTTCTAAATTAAAAATATTTATTCTGGATATTTCCAAACAGCAATTGCAACATGATTTGGCGGTTGATGATTTAGCCTCCTCTTCAATTTACAAATTATTCTGCGACCCGTCCGAAGGTGACACCCCCTTTAGCATTTTACTGGGCAACTATACCTTTACCGACAGTATTGATGATGTTTTATCACTTGCGAATATCGGCAGCATTGCACAACAAAGCAATGCCCCTTTTATTGCTGCCGCACATGAAAAATTAGCGGGTTGTGAATCCTTTGCAAAAACTGCAGATTACGAAGACTGGAATTACGCTATTGGGGAAGGCACAGCAAAAGCCTGGGCGCTCTTGAGACAATCGCCGGTTGCTTCGTATATCGGCCTGGCCCTGCCACGTTTTTTACTGCGTCTTCCCTATGGAAATAAAAGCAAGCCCATAGACGCATTCAAGTTTGAGGAAATGACCGAAGAAAACAATCATACGGATTATTTATGGGGCAACCCCGCATTTATAAAAGCCGAATGCCTGGCACAAAGTTTTAATAACAGTGGCTGGAATATGCAAGCCGGTAAAATTTTTCAAACCGATAATTTACCGGTTCACTATTATAATGACGAGGGTGAAACCGTAAGCAAACCCACCGCAGAAATTATGTTAACAGAAAAAGGCGGTGAAATTTTAAACCAGCACGGACTGATTAGTTTATGGTCTGTACAAAATATGGACTGTATTCGCTCCGCAGATTTCAGTTCTATTAGTTTAAATAACCAGAAAATTGCTGGTCGCTGGGTTTAACTAAAAAAATTTGATATTATTAATGGACTGCAACAATCATATCAAGAAGATAGTTTATGACGCACCATCTGTTTAAAGTTATATTTTATAGCACCTGCACTTTAACTATTTCATGCGGAGGTGGTGGCGGTTCAAGCCCCACGACCACCAGCAGTTTCTACGAAAAACCAGCCCGTTATTCAGCTGACGCCTATAACAATTTTGTTAGTCAAAAAAGCTCAGATGATCTTGAAGGTGTCTGGGTAATGTTAACCGAAGGCGATTTAGCCCGGGGTAACACACCTGTTGTAAATGGCCGGGATGATAAAATCGAGCACCAGTATTATGCAAGATCAACTGTTCGCATTAAAAGAAAAACAGGTACGACGAATGAATATTATATCTACACCTGTGGCTTAGGTGGTGCACGGGACACAAGCTCTGTTTCAACTGCCTCTAATATTTTTATACCCTTTATTTACTATAGCTCTGGATCATGGTCGAGTTACAGCGCAAATATAATTGATGCTCAGACGATGCAAATACCTGATATGAACAGGAACTGGGACTGGGTCGGCGATTCCGGGCTGGCGATAAGCTACAAGCTGTCATCTACTTTAAAACGTATTTCAGACGACCCTTTTCAATCAGTATCGAGCATAAGCGACACACAGACGGGTAACATTACCAACAACGGCTGCGTGTATGAAGACGAAGGCGCATATGTAGCAACTGAGAGCCCAAACTTTAAACAACAGGGCACATTTAACACTGTACTGGCTTTTTCTGATTCCCTGCTCGACAATGATATAAGCTCATATCTTAAGCATTACACAATGAAAAACTACGTGAATTTTAGTGCTTATTATTCTTTTCAGAGTGTTAATTTTAGCTCAGGCGCCCAGGATTCAATTTCAGTTAACAAAAGCACATCCAGTAATACATCCTCTTACTCTGTCAATGCTACCGCATCTGGAAATACCGGCTCAACGAGCGACAGCATTTTCGACATTAATTTATAGCGTTTTTACCTGCACAATAAAAAAGCTTCTTTCAGAAGCTTTTTTATTTCACAAAATTTCATCAATTCAGCAAGCATCACCGTAATGTTAACTTTTTAATTTAAATCTCAATTTCACCCACCAGATATTGCACGGCCTTACCTGAAATCCTCACCCTCTCGCCTTTGTACTCACAGGCTACTTCACCTCCGCGTCTGGAAAGCTGTTTAGCTGATAAAATATTTTTACCCAGCTTTTCTGACCAGTAGGGTATTAGCTGTGTAAAGGACGAACCGGTTACCGGGTCTTCATCTATGCCGTATTTGGGCGCAAAAACCCGTGAGACAAAATCAAATTCACTTGCAGCATTCGTGTCCCGCGCCGTAATAATGACGCCTCGCAAATTTAATTTACTGAGAAGCGACAGATCCGGCTTTGCATTTATTAAACTTTCTACGCTATCAAAAACCACAATATAATCCTGAGACTGTAGACACGTTAGCGCCGTTGTTTTAAATGCATCGACAATTAGCTGAGGCGTGACACAAATTGTGGGTGGCTGAGATGGAAAATCCATTTCCAGTCTCTCTGTATTACTGGCTGTATTACTGGCTGTATTACTGGCTGCATTTTTGGCTTCACTTTTTTTACTCACCAATAAAATGCCACTTTTTGATTCAAAGTGCAGCTCACTTTTGTCTTTTTCAATATGCTGGAAAATCACCTGTGCCGCTGCAAGGGTCGCGTGTCCACACAAATCAACTTCATTTACGGGAGTAAACCATCTGATGTGGTAACCGGTATCCGTTGGCACAAAAAAAGCGGTCTCCGAAAGATTGTTTTCCGCCGCGATGTTCTGCATTACATCATCCGCTAACCATTCCTGTAACGGGCAAATCGCAGCCGGATTACCCTCAAACACTTTATTTGCAAATGCATCCACCTGGTATATAGTTAACTTCATTTTCTTCTCCTTTAATTTACAACGATGTATACTTAAATTTAATAACATAAAATTAATGACAGGTTAATCCTATGAAAAAATTACCCGTATTATTTTTCGCTTTATTTCAGTTAATTAATTCAGCTGCAAATGCATCTGACCTCGCCAAAGAACAACGCTGGGCTGATCAGGTTGTCGACTACATTATAGATGGCGAAGCTGAATGGTTAGCCATCAAAAACCATAAAATACTGTCCATCTATACTGAAGCACAGACCTCGAAGGTCAACGGCGGTGCAATTATCATCCACGGTTCCGGCGTACACCCAAACTGGGAAGAAGTTATTCTACCCCTGCGCACCGCTCTACCCGAAAAAGGCTGGAGCACCTTATCCATACAGATGCCGGTGTTAGCCAATGACGCCGACTACAGCGAGTATGCAAAAACTTTTGATGATGTCGCCCCCAGAATAAATGCTGCCATAAAATTTCTTAAACAAAAAAACATCAATAATATTGTTATTATTGCGCACAGTCTGGGCTCTACCATGAGCGCTTATTACCTTTCATCCGATAAAAATAATTCAGTTAAAGCCTTTGTTGCCATCGGCATGCCTGGCGCCAGTAAAGACAAACGCATGAACAACATAAACGCGTTAAAACAAATTAATATTCCCATGCTGGATTTATATGGCAGCAACGATTTAGAGTCTATTATTAACTCAGCTGAGGCCCGTAAACAGTCTGCGGCTAAAAACACACATTATTCTCAAGTGATCACTAGTGGTGCAAACCACTTTTTCACCGGTAAAAATGCAGAGCTAATACAGACTGTTAGTACCTGGTTAAATCGAGATGATTAAATCGCTAGATGATTAATCCCGTAACTGGTTTAATCATCCCGCTAAACCAATCAGGAACACGCTAATCAAGTCTGCTCGGCATTAAACTGGATCAGAGTGTTCCTAACGATATACCGGCATTCTACGACCAATAGCCACACTTAAAACCACAGCGACGCAAAACAAGATCATCAAAAAGCTAATCGACTCGCCCAACAATAAGGCCGCAACAAACAGCGTTAAAAATGGCTGAATCAACTGCACCTGACTCACCCGAATGACACCCCCTAAAGCAAGCCCCCGATACCAGAAAATAAAGGCCAGCCACTGGCTAATAAAACTCACATAAATAAACCCGGCCCATGCCTGCCAATTAATAAGTAGTTGCGCATCGTTAACTTGAATATTCTCCCAGGTAAGCACCACTGGAATAATGGTAAACGGAACAGACAATACAATAGCCCAGCAAATCACCGCAACGCCACCGATTTCGCCTGCAAGCTTTCCGCCCTGCGCGTAGCCAATGGCGCACAATATCGAGGCCCCCAGTAAAATTAATTCGCTGCTTTGTAATTGCCCTTGACGACTCCACAGCAAATAAATAATAACCAGAGAACTGCCTAAAATGGCCATTAGCCAAAAGCCCACAGACGGTCGTTGACGCAGTAGTAACGCCCCGGCAATGGCGGTAAACAATGGCAGCATCGACACCACAATACCTCCCTGGGCACCGCTTACATTTTGCATCGCCATCGAGGTTAACCAGGGGAAACTGATCACCACACCTAACATAACAATTGTAATATCCCACCACTGCCTGCGGGTTGGAAGCGCAATTTTTAACCCGTAAATTAAGGCCAATGCGGGCACCGCCGCCAGCAATGAACGCCCCAGCCCGACAAATGTTGGGTCTAACGCCCCCACAGCCAAACGCGTTGCAGGCAGGGTGACACTAAAGCAGGCAATCGCCAGCAAACCTAAAAATAATCCTGATAATTCTTTATTGCTGCGACGCGTCACTAATGTTGAAATTTGCATTGCCTGTCTCCTGTTAAAGCGATACATTACCCACTTACAAACAGACAATACATGTACAGTTGAGCTGATAATTATTCGACTGTACTGCTAAAACTTACTATACACTTTTGAGCGCTCCCATCCATGACCATGACCATGACCATCACCCTCGACAAATCGTCAGACACCCCGCTGACTGAACAAATCATTCAGGGCGTTTGCACACTCATAGATAACCGCGCCCTGCGTACCGGCAATGCCATGCCCTCCATTCGAAACTTCAGCACCTCACATAATGTCAGCCGTTTTACCACGGTGCAGGCCTATGACCGACTGGTCGCCGCAGGCTACATTCATTCCCGCCCTGGCTCAGGTTTTTATGTGGCATCTCGCACAACACCGGTTGGTAACAACGAACCCACGGTTAAGCTTGAACGGGCGATGGATGTTTTATGGTTACTGCGAAATGCACTGGGTTCACCTGATGGTTCCTCCAGTAATTCGCCCAGTGGATCGCCCGGCACCCATTCGTTAAAACCGCAGCTTTTACCTGGTGCAGGCTGGCTGCCGGTGGAGTGGATGAACAGTGCCGGCATTCAAAAGAGCCTGCGCAATCTGGCCCAGAAACCTGCTCGCTATCTTACGCAATACGGTACCCCCTCAGGTTACTTAGCGCTGCGCCATCAAATTCAGCAGCGCCTTGCGGAACACCAGATCAACCTGGCAAGCGAGCAAGTTTTACTCACCATGGGGGCAAGCCATGCACTGGATTTAATTGCGCGATTATTTATTCGCCCCGGCGACACAGTGTTCGTTGACGACCCGGGATATTTTATTTTGTTCGGCACCTTAAAATCCTACGGTGCAAAAGTGGTAGGGGTTCCCTGGAAATCTGATGGCCCGGATATTGAAAAGCTGCAATTATTAATTGCCGAACATAAACCCAAAATATTTTTTACCAATAGCATATTACATAATCCCACCGGCGCCAGTATCAGCCAGGCGGTGGCTTACCGTCTGCTGCAATTAACTGAACAGGCCGATATGATGATTGTTGAAGACGATGTCTTTGGTGACTTTCATCCGGGAAAAGTGAGCCGGCTGGCAACGTTAGATCAGCTACAACGGGTGATTTATATCAGCAGTTATTCAAAAACCATTTCCGCCGCCATGCGCGTTGGATTCATTGGTGCATCAAGAGAAATTATTCAACAACTCACCGATTTAAAATTGCTCTCCGGCATAACCACTTCAGAAGTGAATGAGCGCATGATTTACCAGATGCTAAGCAGCGGGCAATATCGAAAGCATCTCAACCAGTTACATAAAAAACTACAGCATTGCAGAGAAGACGCGTTAAATAATTTCGATAAACTGGGCATGCTGGCAGACCTCGAACCCGAGGGCGGCATGTTTTTATGGATGAAAATGCCCGAGCATCTGGATATTATTGAAATGAGTAATCAGGCAGCGCAACAGGGTATTATGCTGGCACCGGGAAATTTATTCCGGCCACATCAGGAGCCCTCCCAGTGGATGCGCTTTAATGTAGCAAGCAGTAATGAGAAATCTCATTTGAAATTTTTACAGAAATTTATTGAGCGTAAAACCGACAGGTAAACCAGATTGTGCCAAAGTATAAATGATTAATTATTAGTTAAAAAAATATTTTCACGAAACTACCGCATCACCCCTGACCTGTTTAGTATTCGCAAACTTTTTATCACTGGCATTCCAGCCATACTGCCCTGTCCACTGTCCGTCTTTAAAATCAATATTCAGCCAGTTAGGTACATACGGTTTCTGATTATTAATCGTGAAATCAGTAACCGGCGGTGGCCCAATATAATCCCCCACGGGACAATCTTTGGTCATTACGGTATTAAACCGCACATATACATAATCAGATAACTGCTGCGCATCCTTTAGCACAACAGCAAACTCATCAGCAGAAAGTTGCCATGTACCTTTCAGGGGTATCTCACTATAAAACGCCAGACGTTTACCCAACAGACAACTAAAATAAATTTGTATTTCAATTAACAGTACCGAACCCAGTTTCTGGCTTTGTTTATCGGCAGTTTTAGACAACGTTATCGCTACGGCTTTATTATGAAAAGTGAGTTGTGACTGCATGCGAAGCGACCTCTGGCTTAAATCGTTTGATATACCCTTATCAATGGACACTATATCATAGAATAAATTCAACCTTCAGTGTGTAAAAGTACACTCGGGTTGAGGCTAGTCATTATCTGCACCGCTATTCAAAATAACATAAACCCTATCCAGATCGTAAACGGCTCAACTTTAAATAATCTGTTTCGGATGAGAAAATCACAAATAATTTATACCGAGCAGGCTCAAGCACATCCGGATGCACCCGATAAACACCTTAACGAATCAGGAATAAATACTTCGTACGACTCATGGTCTCCCTCCCGGGTTCGATAGTAGCGGCGGGAAACAGATAACCGGACACCCAACTTTAAAAAATCAAAACCCAACAACCAGATTCAAAACAAATTTCAAATCCACAATTAAAAAAATAACTATTGAAAACACACCAGGAATATTACTTAAAAAGAGAGAAAACCGAAACTCCTGACAAGGCCAACGCTCAACCGAACATTGAATTCTATTTCTTAAAATGAAAATTATTTAGATCATGAAAAATATCGTTCACAATTACTCAACCCAGGTGAGCGCTGGTAATTGAGTTTTGTGCAAATATCTTTTACGTTAATCGCTGAGCCTACAAATCCTTTAAAGGCTGTTTCAAAATATTGATTGAGATGTAACCAGTTATCCTTCTCGATATTTAAGCGCTGTAGTATGGGCGGGGTTTTACTTGATATCATTCCACGTTTGTCTTTTCTAAGTATTCGGCCAGACCAGTCTACGAGGTCGATATAATCGGTTAGTTTAAAAGGGATGCCCTTTGGCCTATTTTTTCTGGGTTTACCAGCAAACGGATATAGTTGGTGTGGCTGCTGGTTTAATGAATTGGATTGTTTGCTTTTTTTTGCGTGCGCGATGCGTTGTTTTATTGAGGTGTGTTCTGAGGTTTCGGGGGTGGCTGCCATGTTTGCGCGTATGGGATTTAAATCGACATAGGCCATGCAGGCAGCCAGTGCGGCTTCATCCAGGAGCGCCTGTGATTTGAAGCGCCCTTCCCAGAAACGTCCACTACACACATCTTCTTCATTTGCCTGTCGGGCAATGCCTTCATTGAGTATTCTCATGAACCAGCTGATATCCATTAAGCGCTTGCGCCAGATAGTCGCGATCTCCCGGAGTGTTTTTAATTCTGCTTTACCCAGTGGGTGCCCCTGTAAATATCGCTGAGACAGCAGGTTGCCGGAAAACAACTGATGCCACCGGTTTAACACATCTTCAAAGCGCCAATTTCCAGCACTGCCTTTATCAATATGCAACACAACATGGTAATGATTTGACATGACGGTATAGGCACAAACATCAATGGCAAACACTGAGCTCAAATAAAGTATTTTGTCTTCAACCCATTGCCGACGATGCTCATAAGAGTTACCGGTTAATGCATCCGTGCCGCATAGATAAGCCCGTCTCACACAGCGGGAGATGCAATGATAGTAAGGTGTGGCGTCAAGTGAAACTTGAGAATAGCGAGGCTTTGGCATCATCACTCCATGATATTTCTGATGTTTATTTTGTTGAAATGACGTTACGCTTGTGTTTTTTAATTGTCAAACTTATGATGGGTGTCCGTGTAATACGCGTGTAATACGCGTGTAATACGTCCGTGTAATACGACATCAGTGGAGCGTCCATATATGTCCGTGTAATACGTCTCCGTGTAATACGTTATCGCTTATTTTATCAATATTTAGCAAAACATTTACCTACCCTGATTTTAATTAGGAACAATAAGGTTGCATTAAAAATAACTAATTTATTAGATGGACTTTAAAAATGTAACCTTACCAAATATCGAACACCTATCAATAGGCGGCTTTACTTCACCAAGCAACAATCATAAGTCATCCTGTCTTGATAAATACCCCACTTTATTCTTACTAAGTTTTTACTATAAGTAAGCGTTCCACTTAATAACTGATAAAACTTGTCTATCTGATATTAGTCGTTTATATCGTGATACCACCTTGAGCACATCATAAACTTAAAGACCTCAAATCTAACGTTTTCCCCCTTAAAAATCAGCCAGTTGAAATAACTCAAATTACTGGATAAAGCATTGATATATACCGAGTTTAATTGATAAAGAACAACATACTCATTAGCGCATTAAGTTATACAGACAGGTAAGAATTGTGTATATACATTATCAATGTGATGCAACAACAATTAGTTTATCAATGTAACAATTACTAACGCTATAAGGAGATGACCATGAAAGTTCAAGAAATAATGTCAACAAAAGTCGAAACCATCAAGCCTACTTCATCTTTAAGAGCAACTGCTAGAGCATTAAGCAATCTCAATGTCGGTGCACTACCCGTTGTCGATGATGGCAAACTCGTTGGTATCATTACTGACCGTGATATTAGTGTATTTGCTATTGCGATTGGTCGCGACCCACAATCTACAGATGTACAAAAAGTTATGAGTAAAGAAGTATTCACATGTAATGAAAACCAGGATATCTATGAAGCTGCAGAAATCATGAAACTTCATAATATTCGTCGCCTTACTGTGTTGGATGATGCTGAATCAATTTCAGGAATTATTTCTATTGATGATTTAGCACACGTTTCGCGTGAACTTGCAGGCACTATTCTGGCGCATTCGCAGGCGATTCATTAATGTTTAATTTAATGATTAACCTGATGAAATATTAGGAGTAATAAAATGAAAATCAAAGATATAATGAGCACTAACGTAGCTAACATCTCTCCCACTGCATCAACAAAAGAAGCCGCTCATATGATGCATGATCTGCATATTGGTGTATTACCCGTTATCCACGGTAATAAACTCATTGGTATGATTACAGATCGAGATATTTGCTGCAAAGTCATCGCGACAGGACGAGGTGCTGGCTGGACCAAAGTAGAAGAAGTCATGACAAAAAATGTGACTACCTGTTTTGATGATCAGGATGTCACCGTTGCGTCAAATTTAATGATTAGTAACCACGTTCGTCGCTTAGCTGTGATAGACCATAACGATACAATGGTGGGCTTATTATCAGTAGATGACCTTGCGCGTAATTCGCATGATTTAGCAAGTTGTGTGCTAGAGGCCTCTACTCAGCAGCATTAAACAAGGCTTAAATCAAGACATTATAGTAGCCAGTATCACGTATAACGCCCTGCGCATACCTCACGAAATAGGTGCAGGGTGTCTGTTGTTTAAAATCTAGTCATTATAAAAGTAGCAAATAATCGTGAGCGTTATATTCAGCTAATCAATTGAGCTTTATGTCACGTATCGATTGAAATTAAAAAAATAAGAAGGACAGCCACCTTAAGAGTGCAGAATAATAAACTTAGATAAAATCAGATTTATTTTGCTATTGTGGCTATCCGGTTCATTGGTCTGGTTTATTGTTGGGCTAGTAACTTATATGAACAAATAAATCTCTACTCAGATGAAACATATCTTGAAGACTTTATTTCATTGCCAAACAAAAAACTTAAGTCACATGCTTTGCATTTTAAAAATAGAGTTGATACGAGTGAGTACGTAGAGCATTTTGTAGCTTAGTTTAGTGCTGATAACGCTGGCCTAACACTTGAATCAGGGCTAATAAAATGAAAGCAACATCACCTTTAAATTTTACAACTGGTTTAGACGTTTAAGTAGGTGAAGCGTGAAACACATAGCGAGTGGTTCAAGCTACTAAGGTTAACTATGAAATATACCATAAAAAAACAGACAGACCTCAAAGCCGTTATAGTTGAAGCATCCGGAATTATTAATACCGATTTAGCTGAAAATATGGTGATGGATGCAGGTAGGGCGCTTAAGGTATCAGGGTATAAAAAATGTTTTTTTGATTTAGTTGAAACAGAGGTTGACCCTAAGCAAACCCTGACTGAGATGTTTATGTTTATTAACGTTTTTAAAAAGGCCGGTATTGATAGATCAATAAGAATAGCGGCTTTGTATGTGAGCGGCGGGATACACCGCTCACAATTAGAAGAAGGTGCAAAATTTGAAGAATTTAAGTTGCGTCATTTTACGGATCGAGATGAAGCATTGAAATGGCTAAATCAGTAATAAAATAATTTCAAACTTCATTAACCTTTACTTAATGCTATATTAGTTGCACTTCTTTCTGCAACTGTTGCAATTGCTTTTGTAATTAAGCTTCATTTACCACCGCCCCTTATTACACAATTATGGAAAACATTATGATAAAAGAAAAAATTATTCGATACTCTCTTTACGCATTTATATTACCAATAACATTATTGCTGACCTCATGTAGCAGCGGTGATGGTGGTGGTGGCTCATTATCTTATATTGGCATATCAGTAAACACAGCAATTAATGATACAATTTCTGCACTTGGTGAAAAAGTTTATAGATTTAAGACTAATAATGCAGGTGATTATACAATCTCACTTACTAATCTTGCATCAGACTGTAGGCTCGACAGTGTATTCATACGATCCCGCTGATACGAGCTTAATCGCTTTGTTTGATAACGATATTAATGGTTTTAATGGCGACATATATGATGACACAACTGATGAAGTTTTCACAGAGTCATTAGATGGCGACACATATTACTATATCGTAATTGATGAATGGGATAATGCCCCTAGCAGTTACACGTTACAAATAGTTCAATAATTTATGTTTATATAGGGGACAGACTGGAGCACGTTTTATGTGTCCGGTGAAGTGAGTAAATATGGTCTATCCCTAATTGTTTTTTTAACCATACAAACGACTATGGCGTAAGCCCAAATACAAATGAATAAATACACAACAAAATTACTTTTTCGGTTTCGTGCAAATGATCAAGCTGACTGTTAATGGTAGATCTGTCGAGTTGAAAGATGACTCGACAATACTCGATGCGGCCCGGGAAGCTGGCGTGCATATCCCCACGCTCTGTCACTATCCTCGTTTGCCGTCCCATGCGGTTTGCCGACTGTGTCTAGTGAATGTTGATGGTGAAACTCGGCCAGTACCTGCCTGTGCCACCCGGGCGAAGGACGGTGATATTGTAGAAACGGATTCCAGGGATCTACAGGAATTTCGTAATGCAGATGTCCAATGGCTACTGGCACGCCACCCCAATGACTGCATGCGATGTGAAGTCAACGGGTCTTGCCAGTTGCAGAGTTTTGTTAACGAGAATCAACTGGAGGACCGCTGGGAAAAGATTCCGATAGGCTCGGAAGAACATCCGGAACATAACCTGACTGATCACACATCGCCAAGTATCTGGCGTGATCTGTCAAAATGCATTGAATGCGGCTTGTGTGTCGAGGCGTGTGGTGATGCGGGACAACAACAAAACATAATCGGATTTGCCGAGCGTGGATCAGGCCGCTTGCCGGTAACCGTTTTCGATCAATCTCTGGCGGACACCCACTGTATCTCCTGCGGCCAATGCACGCTTGTGTGCCCCGTCGGCGCTTTGATCGAGACGCCACACTGGCACGATGTTCTTCATATTCTTGATGCTCGTAGACATGTTTCTGCCGTACAGGTTGCGCCTGCAACACGCATTGCCATTAGTGAAGAATTCGGCATGAAAGCCGGTACTGTGAGCACGGGCAAACTCATCAATGCCCTGAGACAGCTGGGTTTTGATTATGTGTTTGATACCAATTTTGCGGCTGATTTGACAATCATGGAGGAAGGAACAGAGTTGCTGACGCGCCTTAAGAATCAAGATGGGCAGCAGAAGAACTTACCGCTTTTTACGTCCTGCTGTCCAGGATGGGTAAACTGGGTTGAGATTAACCGGCCTGATCTTCTGCCACACCTGAGTACAACAAAATCACCACAGCAAATGCATGGCGCACTCACCAAACGGGGGGCCTTCGCACGTACCCTCGGCCCTGAATTTGCAGAGGGCAAGACAGAGCCCTACGTTGTTAGTGTGATGCCCTGCACCGCCAAAAAAGATGAGGCAGTGCGCCCTGGTGTATCGGGTGATATAGACCATGTACTCACCACGCGTGAACTGGCCAGAATGATAAGGGCGCGCGGTATAGCGTTTGGTGCGCTGTCGGAAGCGGGTGATTTCGATAATCCGCTGGGTGAAAGCACGGGCGCTGGACAGATTTTCGGCGCATCGGGCGGTGTCATGGAAGCGGTTGTGCGAACAGCATCGCACTTCATCGACAAAGAATTCTCGCTCCCATTGGAATGGCATCAACTCCGCGGCGTAAGCAAGGCAGTGAAAACAGCCGAGATACCCGGCGTAGGCAAGGTCGCCATATGCAATGGCATCGCAGCAGCGCAACATATGTTGAAAACAGAAACATGGCGAGATGAGTACGTCGCCATTGAAGTCATGGCCTGTGTTGGTGGCTGCCTGGGGGGCGGTGGCGAACCCAAATCACTGGACCCCCTTGTGCTGGAAAAACGCATGCAGGCCATTTACGAAATGGACAAGCATGCATCGCGACGGCGCTCGTATGAAAATCAGGACGTACAAAAATTGTATGCCAAAGAACTGAAGGAACCGAATTCCGTCCAGGCACACGCGTTGCTTCACACCAGCTACGCCGCGCGAAACTCCAACCGATTGCTTTTGATGCGGTTTCTCGATTATGTAGACAGGCGAGATGGCGCTGGTGCGGCCAGCCTGTTTCATCCGGATGCATTGTGGTCAACGGCTTCGCCTTTCGGTGACATTCAGGGCGCTTCAAATATCGAAGCGTTAATCAATCTTCATTTGCCAGCGCGAAAGTACGGCCCGCAATATGCGCGACATCGCATGAAATCCACCGCGGATATTAACGATCTCACCGTGTTGACACCCGCGGGCGAGCTATGCAGTTTCAGTATGGAAGTAGACACTCTACATGAACGAAATCAGTCCCGGATGGTGATCACAAAACTTGTGCGGGAGATTTTGTAAGCATTTTTTATTTTCTATTCGGCTTCGATGTTGAAACTCGTTGAGACGCCCGCCACAAGAATACAGTAAAAAGATTAGTTATAATTATGATAAGAACATCCTTAGCATGGATGTGTCGTTATATTCACACAAATGTAATCTTAATCAATGACTCTGTACGAAAAACTAGACGTAATAGCTGATAGCTACAATCCAATATTACTTCTTATATCACTTGTAATGATAATGCTTTCCTTCAAATCCAAAGGAAAAAATTATGCGTTTTATGAAGCCGTGTTGCTCATTACTTTAATGCTCCTGGTTTATGGATTTCAGTTCATTGATAAGCAATTGAATATATGGTCTTCTTTGGGCCTGGATTACAGTACGCATACGGCATTCTCTGTAGCCATTGTATTTTTTGTGTTATTTAAAGACATAAAAATATATATCATAATCTCTTTTATCTGTTATATAGCGCTTATGCTCTTCCAAAAATATCATACTATTTCCGATATTCTGACAACAGTACTAGCCATATCACCTTTAATGTACATTTGTGCTAACTATATTCATCGGCAGCAAACTAAAAACCTGCCAGTTGAGACACCCACCACAAGAACCCCCATCACATGAACCATGTAAAAACAATTAGTTATAGTTCTGGCTTTGTGCATATTAAAAACATTACAAAAAACAATCGCGATTTTTTAGTTTATGAAAAAACGCTTAATACAAAAACGGGTAAGGACTGATATTTAATCAGCCCTTACCCTTCTTAAAAACTCCCGTCTTAATACCCCATAAAAACAAAGATCAGGCTTGAATCTTGTTTTCTATTTTTATGGTGAGGTTTCAAATACAACGCCTCTGATACTTTCTCGCAGGTTACCCGTGTAAGTAATATCCTGTATATTTGAGTAAACATCAAAATCAAATACATTACTAAAATTAAACGGGATGGACATTTCATTCAAGTCAACGTCAACCCGATAGCTCATATCCGACTCAAACATGGGCAGTGAGTTTTCACTCATTACCGGTATCGTCATACTGTTAGTGTTACCGGCTACTGCATGCTGCCACAAAACAAAATCTACACCGGGTAATGCGCTTGAACCTTGCCCATCAGTGAAATAATGCACCAGCACCGCATCTGTCGCTTCAGTCACTGTCCAGCCAACGGTC